>OMKS01001931.1_pt1 | contig 17859 bp, 16 predicted proteins | sample 1674721 | NCBI WGS metagenome assembly OMKS01 (sample SAMN06264996, study PRJEB25208) | sediment metagenome | isolation source: hot spring sediment | place: USA: California | collected 2014-09-02
TGGCATGGTTTTGAGACGCCCGATTCGGGCGTCTCTACGGGCATGATTTCTAGCCGCCCGATTCGGGCGTCTCTACGGGTGGATGATGGCATGGTTTTGAGACGCCCGATTCGGGCGTCTCTACGGGCATGATTTCTAGCCGCCCGATTCGGGCGTCTCTACGTAATATAATATTTATCCTCGGTCCATTTCAAGGGATTGAAAATAATATATTCTCTGATTCTGTTTAAATCTTCTTCTGTACGGATGATATGATCATAATACCGGGGCTGCCATTGAAATGACGGCAGGTGTTTCCTGATTTCAATCGTGCATATTCTTTTGTATTGATTGATGATCACCCCCAGGGAACCCGGTTTCCATTGTTTGTTTTTGAATTTCGATTCGTCCGGTGAAACCGAGAAATGATCGATTGTCGTAGAGACGCCCGAATCGGGCGTCTCTACGGGAGGATGATGGCATGGTTTTGAGCCGCCCTGGTCGGGCGTCTCTACGGGAGGATGATGGCATGGTTTTGAGCCGCCCTGGTCGGGCGTCTCTACGGGAGGATGATGGCATGGTTTTGAGCCGCCCGAATCGGGCGTCTCTACGATTTGAATGATGCCGTGCATATGATTAGGCATGATGATGAACGCGTCCAATCCTGCCGATGGAAAATGTGAAGGGATGACACGCCAATATTTTTCTGCGATGATTCCGGCCGGGGTCAAATGGACCTTCCCGTTCCGGATTTCGCCTAGAACACACAGCCGGTCGCGGATGCAAATGGTTATGAAATAATAGCCGGGGCTCGTATAATCCCATCCGGGCAACCGTGTCGTTTCGATGCGGTATTTGTTTAGGTACAGGTTCATCCCAGATCAATCATATCATTAAATGATTAACCCCGTAGAGACGCCCGACTCAGGCGTCTCTACGGATTTATAGAATCCATTTTTTCTGAATATTGTGTTTGCTGTACATGAACAGCAGGACGGAACAGACGAACAGAACCAGAAAGCTGAGGCCGACCGGCAAGTGTCCGTCGCCATTGACCGCGTTTCTCAAAATATCCGCGCCGTAAGTCAGCGGAAGCGCATAGGAAACAGGCCGGAGAAAAACCGGTAACTGATTCACGGGTATAAAAAGACCGCATAAGAAAACCATCGGGAAGCGGAAAAAATTGGAAAAGGTCTGCGCTTCAAACACTTCACTGACCGAAACGGCAATGAACAGTCCCAGAAAAGTAGATGTGACGGCAATAAACATGACGCTTAAAATAATAATAGGCCAATCGATATTTGAAATGTTGATAAAAAAGAGCGCCATGAGTATGGGAACGAACGCATTGACAATGCCGAATAGAATCGCTCCGAGTGTTTTTGCCAGCATCAGCCAGGTGAGACTGATGGGCGAGAGCAGCAGCCTGTCGAAAGAGCGGCTGCGGCGCTCGAAGGTGATGGTGACCGAAAGCAATGATGTGGTGCCGAAAAGGATGGACATGGCCATGATTCCAGGCAGAATGGCACGCACATCCACAGGCGTTTGAGATTTGAGGAAAAACATCAGCATCCAGGCGAAAGGGAAAATAATGCCCCAGCTGATATTGGGAGGTTTCAAGTAGTAATTACGGAAATCTTTCAGCATGATATTCCAAAAGGCAATGGCCGTTTTCATTTTTTCTTACCGTCCTTTTCTTTCTTCATTGCATCCCGTTCAATTCCCGTGATTTTGACAAACACTTCTTCAAGAGACGGTTTGATGATTTTCGCTTCCATCACTTTGATACCGCGGGAATCAAAAAATGACATCAACGGCATCAAATTCAGCGATGTTTTCGAATGAACCTGAAAAACTGAATCCTGGATGTGCGATAACTGACATGGACTGAATTGCCGGCAAAAGTCCTGCTCGAACTGATCGAGCTGAACCGTGCCGTCAAATGAAAACTGGATGATTTTTTCTTTCTGGGCGTCTTCCATCAAATCTTGCATCGCGCCGATCTTGATAATTTCGCCTTTCACAATAAAAGCAATGCGATGACAAAGCCGTTCGGCCTCTTCGATGTAATGCGTGGTCATAAAAATCGTGGTGCCTGTTTCATTCAGACTCTTTATCAATGCACGTATTTGACGGGCGCTGGCGACATCGATGCCGGTGGTCGGTTCATCCAGAAATAAAATATTCGGCTGGTGGATGATCCCGGCTGCGATGGTGAGTTTCCGCTTCATGCCTTTGGAATAGGATTTATAAGGCTTTTTGCCCGCTTCGGCTAAATTGAATTGTTCCAACAGATTTCTTGCCCGCTGCTCCCGCTCCGCTTTTTTGATGCCGTATAACGATGCGCAAAAACACAGGTTGTCGAAGCCGTCCATTTCTTCGTACAGGTTGCTTTCGTCCGGAACGACACCAATTGTTTCCTGTGCCTTCTTAATGTCGGATGTGTAATCCGTGCCATTAAAAAAGATGCTGCCTGAAGTTGGACGCGCCAATCCGGTGAGCATGTTGATGGTGGTGGTTTTGCCCGCGCCGTTGGGTCCGAGAAAGCCGAATATTTCCCCCTCCCAAACCCGAAAATCGATTCCGTCCACCGCGGGGTTCGGGCCGAAGGTCTTGGTGAGGCCGCGGACTGCCAGGATGGGGTCGTGTGTCATCGCGTCCGTCCTTTTTGTTTTTGAGAAAAGGTTCCTTTCAGTAAACACGCCAGATCAGATAAATCCCGCCCAGAATCACCAGTACCCCGCAGACCTTTTTCAATATCACCGCGCCTCTGGACCGTTCGTTCCAGTGCAGATATTTTTGCACCACGCTGGTGAAGGTGCCGGCCAGGACGATGACGCCGCAATGCCCCAGGGCGAAGACGAACACGAGGGAGACGGCGAAGAGGGGACGGGTCGCGGCCACGCTGAAGGTGATGCCCAGCATGGGCGCCATGTAGGCGAAGGTGCAGGGGCCCAGGGCCACTCCGAAGAGCAGGCCGACCACGAACGCGGCCAGCGCGCCTTTTTTCCGGATTTTCGGCTGATTCCTGGCCCCGAGGAAGGGAATCTGGATGATTTCAAGCAGATGCAGTCCGATCACGAAGAAAATGACGGCCACCAGGACGTTCCCGGTCCTTCCGACATCGCCCAGGATGCGGCCCATCAGCCCGGTGACGAGGCCGATCACCGCGATGGTGATGAGGATGCCGATCGAGAAAAGCCCGGCCAGGGTGAAGGCGCGTCTTTTCGTCACGATGCCCTGGCCGTCGATGAATCCGACGATGAGGGGGATGCTCGCGAGGTGACAGGGGCTGAGCAGGATGCTCAGGATACCCCAGCCAAAGGATGCGGTCAACGCGAGCCAGACCGCACCGCCCAGGCTCCGGCTCAGCCAGACAAACAGATCCTGTATCATTCGATCCCCTTTTGTTTGAGGACGGCCACGATGTCATCTTTCGGGAAGAATCCCGTATGCCGGAAATATTCGTTTCCTTCCTCATCCAGGAAGATCTGCGTGGGTATGGCGCGGATCCGGTATTGCTGGGCATAGGGCCGGCCTTCAGGGGTCCAGACATCGTGGAACACCACCCGGACCCGTCCCGCATATTCTTTTTCGATCTCGTCGAGGATCGGCTGCATCATCCGGCAGGGGACGCAATTGACGGAACCCAGTTCGATCAGGGTGACCCGGGGAGCCTCCATCCCCGGATTGCGGGCGGCCGGGTTTTCCGCCGTTTCGGTTTGGACGGCCGGAACGGGCGGGTTTCCCCCGGTTTCTTCCGTTTTTCGTTCGGCGCAGCCCACGGCCAAAAAGGTGAAAACCAGATGGATGGTCAGGATTCGGATTAAAGATTTCATGTCGTTTTCTCCATTGGATAGGTGTTCCGAGATGATCAACAACCACCGCAGGCACATCCGTCGTGTGTGGATGCGGGGGATTCTTCCACCCGGCCGGACGATTTTATGCGGATGGTTTCGGCGATCCGGTCGATAACGGCATCTTCAACGGGTGTCCGTCCTTTTTTCAACCCCATGTCGGTGAGCACGAAGTGGGTCATATCCGCGCCGACCTGTTCGAGTGTCTTAAGGGCGCAGGCGACGGAGCATCCGTCGATGACGATATTTACCACATCACCGGTCGCCGACGCCACAAAACCGGGCACATGCCCGCCGACACCCGCCAGACAGGAGGGTCTCGCGAACCCGGTTTTTACCAGTTTGCGGGCGACGCGGTCGGCGATCTCGCCCACGTCGGCCCCGCCGCTGCAGGCGTATACGAGACGGTTCCCACCGCCGCAACATTCAGCCATCGATTGCGATCCTTTCCCCTGAAGGGTCCATGCGCCGCTCAGGCGATCATTTTCTTGATTTCTTCCACATCCGGGATCCTCCCGGCCGCCTTTACCTCGCCGTCCACCGCGAGGCCGGGCGTCATCATCACCCCGAAACGCATGATCTCGTCGAGTTCCGTTACCTTGATCAATTCGTACGCGATGCCGAGTTCGTCGGCCGCCTTTTCGGCGAGTTCCGTGAGTTTCCTGCATTTGGGACAGCCGGTGCCCAGGATTTGAATTTTTTTCATCGTATTTCTCCTTTAAAAAAGGGATCCGAAAATCAGTCCCGTGAGCGTCGCCATCACCACGACCAGCGAAACAAACACCATGGTTTTCTGTGTCCCGATCACGCTCCGGATGACCAGCATGTTCGGGAGGGAGAGCGCCGGACCGGCCAGCAAAAGCGCCAGCGCCGGGCCCTTGCCCATGCCGTTCGCGATCAGGCCCTGGAGTATCGGCACTTCCGTCAATGTGGCAAAATACATGAATGCTCCCACAATCGAGGCGAAAAAATTTGAAAAAACCGAATTGCCGCCCACCAGCATTGAAATCCACTGGTTCGGAATGAGTCCTTGTCCGCCTTCAGGCGATCCAAGCAGGAAACCGGCGACCAAAACCCCTGCAGCAAGCAGAGGAAGGATCTGCTTCGCGAATCCCCAGGTGGAGGCCATCCATTCCCGCGGTTCTCCTTCTCTCCGGCTGATGAGGATGGCCGTGCCCAGGACGGCGACCGAGAAGGGGATCAGCGGATTGTCCCCGAACAGCAGGGCGGCGATCACGACCGGAATGCCCGCCGAAAGGACGTGCTGCCAGCGGATTTTCAAAATGCCGACCAGAGATATGCCGAAGAGCAGGCCGAAGAAACCGGTGATCCACCATTTGGCGGCCCAGACGCCATGCCAGAAACCGGCGGAAATCTCCGGTTTTCCCCAGTTGGCAAAAATCAGGATGGCGACCAGCACGAAGAAATGGAACGCCGTCTGCCACAGCGGCCGGGATTCCTCCGGTTCCGGCATCATGAGCTGCGCGTCGGCCTTCTGTTTCTCCTCCCTGAAATAGATGAAATGCATGATCAGGCCGATCACCACGCTGAAGAACACGGCCCCGACGATGCGGGCGATGCCCAGTTCCGCGCCCAGAATCCGGGCCGTGAGAATGATGGCCAGGATGTTGATCGCGGGACCGGAGTAGAGAAACGCGATGGCCGGTCCCAGTCCGGCGCCTCTTTTATGGATACTTGAAAACAAAGGAAGAATCGTACATGAGCAAACGGCCAGAATGGTACCGGAAACGGAGGCGACGGCATAGGCCATCCATTTCCTGGCACTCGCGCCGAAATATTTGATCACCGCGGCCTGGCTCACGAAAACACTGATCACGCCGGCGATGAAAAAAGCGGGGATCAGGCAGAGCAGCACATGTTCGCGTGCATACCATCTGGCCAGGGCCAGGGATTCATACACCGCCTGATCGAAACGTACTTTGCCGACGGGCAGGAAATAGGCCGCGGTGAACAAAACGGCCATCCAGAGCAATGCCTTCCATTCATGCTTCCAGTTCATCCTTGACTCCATTCATTATTTCGCCAGAAAACGAAACGAAAGGACGATGCATTCTTTGTCCCCCGGCAATCGTCTCCCGGTTCACCCGGGCCGCTTTTTCGCGGTCTTCGCATACAAGCGGATCATGGGCGAGACGGCCCGCCAGATAAGCCAGCATCTCGCGGGCATGGGGATGGCGTGTGGCCCGGTTCAGATGATAATTGACCCACCGGTTCTCCTTCTGGTCGAAGATGAGATCCGCCGCTTTCAGGATCGAAAGATGCTTCGAGACCGTCGAGGCGGCCAGGCCGAGTATGGCGGTAATCTCACAGACACAGAGCGGCTGGCTCTCGAGCAGCTTGATGATCCGGATCCGGTTCGGATCCGAAAGGGCCTTGAAAATCTTGACGGTGTCTTTCATGCGAACTTCTCGTTTCGATAATTGACGAAATATAAAGCGTCCCGTCCCCAAAGTCAATGGTTTTTTTTAACCTGAGTGTTCATGCATTGTGGGGGGGGGGGGCAACATATTCAAAGATAGCGGGTTATATCGCAAAGGTCAGCGGGTAGAGGTGAGCGGCGGGGGACACCGCACACCCAAAAACGAGTCTGGGTAAAAGAGGTCGCACAGGCTTATGAAGAGATCGGGCCAGGAAGGTTAAAGTCCGAAAAAGGAGAAACCCGGTATCCGGAATACAGACAACCGGGTTCATCCCCGAATCGAGGCGGGATCGGTTTCAGAATGTAGACTGACGAAAGATGAATCCACTTCAGATGCCGGGCCGAAAACCATGATGCAGCCGACCGTTCCTGCGGTGATCACCGAACCGGGGGGACGGATCCCGGAAGGGATTCTCACATGTCCGCGAACTGGTTTTCAAACGCCTTCTGTTTGAGGACGGTATCGATTTTCCTGAGGAGTTCTTCCGTCTCGAACGGTTTCGCGATAAAGGCGGCCGCCCCCCGTTTCATGGCTTCCTCTTCGACCTCTTTGCCCGGATACGCGGTGATGAAGATGACGGGGATTTTCTCCGTCCGGGAATACATTTTGAGGCTTTCGGAAGCCTTGAGTCCGCCGATGACCGGCATGCGGATGTCCATCAGGATCAAATCCGGGCCGGTCGCGTACGCCTTCTTAATGGCCTGATTGCAATCCTGGGCGGCAACGACCTCGTGGCCTTGCGAGCCCAGCCGCGCGATCAGCGTCTTGAGGATGTCCGGATCGTCGTCCGCGATCAATATGCGCGCCATTGAGAAACCTCCGTGGTTAAAATGTACAAATCAAGACAACAGGTAATAAATCATTTTCCTGAGCAGGTCGGCCTTGACCGGTTTATTCAGCGTCAGTATCGCCTTCCTGCTGATGTAATCCGAGAAAAGCCCTTCCTGCACTTCATAGCCCGACATGATGATGATCGGGATATCTTTGGTTTCGTAACGTTCCTTGAGCCGGCCGACCACTTCATATCCGCTCATGCCTGGCATGTGCATGTCCAGGATCATCAGATCCGGCGCACGGGTCTTGATGGCGTCGAAGACGGCTTCCCCCGAATGAAATTCTTCCACATTCCGGTAGCCGAAGAGACCCAGTATCGTGTTCAGGGATTCCGTGATCCCCAATTCATCGTCGACGATGAAAATCCGCTTCGAGAGCCTGTCCTGCTTTTCCGCGCGGACGGGATGCCGCGCCGTCTGAATGAGGTCCTCCGCCGTACCGCCGTCGCGGGGAAATCCCGCAATGCCGCATCTGAAATCGGGTTCAGCGTCCGTTTCGTTTTCGATCAACGCCTCCTTGACCATGCGGATGATCCGGCTACAGGAAATCTCGTTGGACAGATTGATCAGGAAATAGATTTCATGGTCATCGATCCGGATCGGAACGGCGGGGCTCCCCGGATTCCTGGATGACGCATCCAGTTTCCTCGAAATCGTCTCGGTCAACGGTTCCCATTCGATTCCGGGATTGTCCATGAAATTCAGATGGAACAGCAGGAACGGCTCCTTCGATGACCGGATGCGGTTTTGGATCACGTCGATGAGCAGCAGATCGGGCCTGAATCGGGGGAGGGAGAATGTGAAGGTGCTGCCGCGTTCGATCCGGCTGTCGACCGTGATCTGTCCGCCGTGCAGCCGGACGATTTCCTTGCTGATGGCCAGTCCGAGTCCCGTTCCCCGGTTTTCAGGGTCGGCGATTTCACCGAACTGATGAAATTTTTTGAATACATTCGGCATGTCCGGTTCGGCGATGCCCCGGCCCGTATCCCTTACCGAGCATAGGATCATGTCGTCTCCGGCATCGAGGCCGATACCGATCGATCCGGACGCCGTGAATTTGAGCGCATTCCCGATCAGGTTGTTCAGCACCTGGGCCACCCGGTCTCTGTCCGCGAATACATTCAGGGGGGTCTCCGGGATGGACAGCGTCAATCCGAGCCCCTTGCTTTCGATGACCGTGACGAACGAGGTGACCGTGTCCCGCACGATCTCGCAGAAATCCGCCTCCTTTTTCTGCAGCCGGACCTGCCCGGTTTCGATCCGGGAAAGATCCAGGAGATCGGCGACGATCCGTCTCAGCAGGTCGGTATTCCTGAGGCAGAGCGACAGGAAATCCTTCTGTTCCTCGTTGATCTCACCGAGCACGCCATCCTTGAGGACGGAGATCGCCTCCCGGAGCGAGGTCAAAGGCGTGCGCAATTCGTGGGATACGGTGCGGATGAAATCGTCTTTGAGGCGGTCGAACAGGATCCTTTCCGTGACATCCCGGATCGAAATCAGGTGGCCTCCCGAACCGTTGCAGTCGATCGGAACCGAATGAATCTCCCCGGTTCCCGACTTCCCGTTGGACCTGCAAATGTCGATTTCCGTGACGCTCCCGTTATTCACGGGATGCATGAAGGATTGTCCGATCAGATCGTCCCGGGACTGGTTCAGGATCGAGGCGGCGGCCGTATTCAGGAAGCGGATCATCCTGTCTCCGTCCAGCACCAGGAGGCCGTCGCCGGTCTTTTCGATGATTTCCCGCAACATCTTCGTGTGCCGGGTCTGTTCCGCCGACGTGTCGGGCATCGTGTCCTCACTTCATTCCGGCATTTTTTTCATGTCATGCCGGAAAAAAACGGTTGTTTCCGGGGGACTCCCTGCGTAAAAAGGTCCCCTCTATTCAAAGCAGCATCTATGATGCCAGAACAGGATGTTTCCGGAGGATTTCACGGACGGATCATCATGAGCGGAATTGGACGGTGAAAACGGGTCACTCGATCAGACGGTACTGAACGGCGTAATGGATGATGTCCGCCGTCCCTTTCAAATGCATCTTGTCGAGGATGCGCGCACGATAGGTATGCACCGTTTTGACGCTGAGGAATAGACTCCCGGCGATATCCTTGATGGATTGACCTTTCGCGATGAGCAAAAACACCTCAAACTCCCGATCGGACAACCTCTCATGTGATTCGGGGTCGGCGCCTGTTTCCAAACGGGTCGCGAGCGTCTCGGCCAGCGAAGGCGTGATGTATTTACGTCCCTGCGAGACAGCGAGCACCGCGCTGATCAGTGCATCCGGCGCGCTCTCTTTCATCAGATATCCCGATGCGCCCGCCTTGAGCACGCGGAGCGCATACTGCTCTTCAGGGTACATGCTGAGGATCAGGACGGGTAAACCGGGATATGCGGCCTTGATCTGGCCGAGGGTGTCGATCCCGCTTCTTCCCGGCATGGAGATGTCGAGCACCACGGCATCGTAGGTTTCCTTTCGGATCCGTTCCAGTGCTTCCTGCCCGCTGGCGGCCTCATCCACGGTAATGGACTCCGGCGCGTCATGAAGTATCTGGATCAGTCCTTTCCGGACGATGGCGTGGTCATCGGCGACCAGTACACGGATCATGACGGGCTTTCCTCTCCGGCCGGGATACATACCCGGACCGTGGTCCCCTTGTTCCTGTTTCCGGAAATGAATACCTCGCCGCCCAAAAAGCCGGCGCGCTCCCGGATTCCGATCAACCCGAAGGCGTGTTTGTTCTCGATCTGACTGCGTGTGATACCCCGGCCGTTGTCCCGCACCGAGAGGACCGCGTTTCCGTTCTCCCGGCTGAGCGAGATCGAAACGGCGGTCGCTTCGGCATGCCGGATGATATTGGTCAGCGCCTCCTGCAGGATGCGGAAAATGGCCGTCGAACGTGCCTCATCGAGTTTCCGGTCTTCGGGCGAGATCCGGACGTCGCAGCGGATGCCGGTACGGGCCTGAAATTCCTCCGCCTGCCATTCGATCGCCGCGTCGAGCCCCAGATCGTCCAGCAGGCCGGGCCTGAGTTCCGTGGAAATTTTCTTGACCCGCCCAAGCGTCTGGTCGATCAACAATGTCATGGCATCGATTTTCCTGAGGAACAGATCGGATTCCGGTTTCCCCTTTGAGCGCAGCCACGAGAGATCCATTTTCAGTGCGGTCAATGCCTGCCCCAGCTCGTCATGAATCTCACGGGCGATATGGGTCCGTTCTTCCTCCCGAACCCTCTGCAGATAGGCCGAGAAATGGCGCATCCTTTCTTCGGATTCCCGCAATGCCTGCTCGGCCATTTTTCGTTCCGTGATGTCGTGCAGGATGCAGTGCATCCGCCTGCGCTTTCCCCGGTTTCCGAAGCCTGTGCGTCCGTCGAGATGAACCGTCAGGCGGGCGTCCTTTCGGGATATCAGATCGATTTCGAGTCCCTGAATGGTGCCGTTTGAAAGAAATGTCTGGAAGGCCTGTTCAAACCGGTCCCGGACGGCGGGGTCGATCAGTTCCCGGAAATCGGTCCCGAGCGCCTCTTTCCTGTCCAGACCCATCATGGCGGTCCAGGCCTCGTTCACCTCGATAATCCGTGCGGAGGCATCGAGCGCCTGATAACTGACAGGCGCCTCCTCATAAAAAAGGCGGAACCGCTTCTCGTTTTCGCTCAGCCGCCGCTCCATGCGGTGCTTGTACAGGGCCAGTTCGATGGCGCTCTGGATCGTGTCGATCTGAAAGGGTTTGAGGATATAGCCGAAGGGTTCGGTGATCTTGGCCCTGTCGAGGGTTTTCTTGTCGGAGTAGGAAGTCAGATAAATGACGGGAATGTCATGACTTTCCCGGATGATCTGCGCCGCACGAATGCCGTCCATCTCCCCTTTCAGGAGGATGTCCATCATCACGATGTCCGGCTTCAGGCGTCCCGCGGACTCGACCGCTTCTTCGCCGCTGATCACGATTTTCGGAACACGATAGCCCAGGTGTTCCAGATTGATCTGGATGTCCTCGGCGATCATGACTTCGTCTTCCGCCAGAAGGATGCGTATCGGTTTCAACCGGGATCTCCGGATGGATTGCGCCTTCAACCGACGCGGGCGATTTTCGTTTTGAATGATAATCCGATAGAAATGTAATGGCATTCCGGACAAATGTCAAGTCAGAATCCATGCATCCGTCCTTCCCCGTCAGGCATTTCAGTCCGAATGGCCCTTTTTTTGCAAAAGTTATTGATAATTGCATGATCGAAGTTCCGTACCGTTTCATCCGTATGTGTTAAATGTCGGGGAGACCGGATGCCGGATCAGAAAGACCGTATCCTCATCGTCGAAGACGAACCCATCATCGCGGAAGATCTGAGGCATGAAATCGAACAGATCGGCTGCGAGGTCATCGAGATCGTTACACGGGGAGAAACCTCCGTCATCGCGGCGGAAGCCCTCAAACCCGATCTGATTTTGATGGACATCCATATCCAGGGGGCGATGGACGGCATCGAGGCGGCCCGGCAGATCGGCTCCCTCTTGAACTATCCGGTGATTTTTGTTTCCGCGTTCACGGACCACGAAACCCTCGAACGTGCCTGCAACGCAGAACCTTACGGTTTTTTACACAAGCCCTGGGACAAGGAGACCCTCAAGGCCACCTGCATGATGGCCGTTCACCGGCATCGTAAGGAGGCCGAATTCCAGCGTGACCGGCGATTGCTGTACGCCCTGCTCGAGACCATCCCCGACCACATCTATTTCAAGGACAGACAGAGCCGCTTCATGCGGATCAACAGGGCGATGGCGGATTCGTTCCATCTGGCGGATCCCAAAGACGCGGTCGGAAAAACCGACTTCGATTTTTTTACCGAAGAACACGCCAGGCCCGCATTCGAGGCGGAACAAACCATGATCAGGACGGATGAACCCATAATCGGTTTGGTGGAGAAAGAAACCCATCCCGACGGGAGGGTCTCCTGGGTGTCCACCACGAAGCTGCCGCTCAGGGATGACGACGGCAAGATCATCGGCACCTTCGGCATTTCACGGGATGTCACCGTACAGAAACAATCCGAGGAAGACCTCAAACACTATGCCGCAGATCTTGAGAAAGCCAAGACCCAGCTCGAAGAGAATGCCGAACGGCTCAGGCATCTGATCCGCGAACTGAACCAGGCCAAGGAAAGCGCAGAGGCGGCGGCGCGGGCCAAGAGTGAATTTCTCGCCAACATGAGCCACGAAATCCGTACTCCGATGAACGGTATCATCGGCATGACCGAACTGGCCCTGGATACCGAAGTGACGGACGAGCAGCGGGAATACCTGAATGCGGTGAAGGTCTCGGCCGATGCCCTGCTCACGCTGATCAACGACATCCTGGATTTTTCGAAGGTCGACGCCGGTAAACTGGAGATCGAGAAGATCCATTTCAATTTGCAAGACACCATCGGAGACGCCTTGCGCACCCTGGCCCTCAAGGCGGACGAGAAAGGGCTCGAACTCATATTTGATGTCACGCCGGATGTGCCGAACGACCTGCTTGGCGATCCCACGCGGCTGCGGCAGATTGTTTTCAATCTGGTCGGCAACGCCGTGAAATTCACGGAAGAGGGAGAGATCGTCCTGCGTATCGAGGCGGAGGAGAAGACGTCAAACGACGTCAAACTGCATTTCTCGGTCACGGATACGGGGATCGGCATACCGAAGGAAAAGCAGGAAATCATTTTCGATGCGTTTACCCAGGCCGACGGATCCACCACGCGGGAATACGGGGGAACCGGTCTGGGACTCGCCATATGCAAGAATCTGGTGGCCCTGATGCAGGGTACCATCCGGGTCGAAAGCCCGGCCAACAAGTCAGGCGCAAAAAGCGGCGGATCAGGAAGCACCTTTCATTTCACGGTGGTTCTGGGGGTCGGCAGACCCGTACAGAAAAAGAAGAAAGCGATGCGGCGGGTCGATCTGACAGGGATTGAAGTGCTGATCGTGGACGACAACGCCACCAACCGCCATATCCTCGAACGGATGGTGAGCAAATGGGGACTGATACCCACGTGTTCCGAAGACGGCGCCCACGCGATGTCCCTGATCAAGAAGAAACTGGCCCAGGGGTCCCCCTATCCGCTTCTCATCATCGACGCATTCATGCCCAGGATGGACGGATTCATGCTGGCCGCCGAAATCCGGAAAATGGCCGAGCTGCACAGCGCGACCATCCTCATGTTATCCTCCGCCGAACAGAAGGCCAGGACGAAGAACATCCGGGAACTGGGCATCTCATCCTTCCAGCTGAAACCGATCAAACAATCCGAGCTGTATAACGCCATCGTCGACGCCCTGTACGAATCCGGGTTCAGGGAGCAACCGGCGGCGGAAAAAGCCGGAGGCGTCCGCTCAAAGGAAAAAATACGGAAATGCCGTTGCAACATCCTGCTCGCGGAGGACAACGCCATCAACCGCAAACTGGCCGCCTCGCTCATCCGGAAAAAAGGATGCGAGGTGGTTCCGGTCGTCAACGGAAGGGAGGCGCTGGACGCCTGCCGGGACGGCCGGTTCGACCTGATTCTCATGGATGTGCAGATGCCTGTGATGGACGGATTCGAGGCGACCCGCGCGATCCGTGAACGGGAGCGGAATTCAGGAACCCGTATCCCGATCATCGCCATGACCGCGCACGCCATGAAGGGCGACAGGGAACGCTGTCTCGACGCCGGCATGGACGATTATATCACAAAACCCGTCAAACCCGAGATCCTCTATGCCGCCATGGGAAGGGCTCTGGAGATTTCGGGGGATGAATCCCGGAAACACGGAGTCCTGCCGGTCGATCTGGAGAAGATGGTCCAATCGACAGACGGAGACCGCGAACTGATGCAGGAAATGGCGGCGATGTTTCTCGACGAGATGGAACCGACGCTCGACGAACTCGAATCGGTGATCGCATCCAGGGATGCGTCACAGCTCGAACGCAAGGCCCACGCACTCAAGGGTGCGCTGGGAAATTTCGGCGCGCAAAGGGCCGTCGAACTGGCCTTCGCCCTCGAAGAGGCGGGGCGGGGGAATGCGGCGGAAGAAACACCCGCCCTTTTCCGGGAACTCAGATCGGAGCTCGAGAACATCAAGATGTTTTTCTCAAAGCCGGATTGGGATGCTCCGTGGCCGGATCCCGGGGCGAATCAGATGCCCCCGTCCGGGGAACCGTGCGGGATACGAAAAAAATCCGGCGAAGGAAAAAAAGCATGAAAATCCTGATTGCTGAAGACGACAACATATCCCGCCGTCTACTCGAGGCCAATCTCACGAAGAAAGGACACGAGGTCGTGGCGACCCGGGACGGCGGCGAAGCCTGGGAGGCGCTGAGAGGGAAGGATGCCCCGTCGCTCGCGATTCTCGACTGGATGATGCCCGTATACGACGGCGTGGAGGTGTGCCGGAAAGTCCGGACCGGAGGCGGACCCTATATCTATCTCATCCTGCTCACGGCCAAGGGGGGCAAGGAGGATATCGCGTCCGGACTCGAGGCGGGCGCGGACGATTATATCGTCAAACCCTTCAACCCCGTCGAATTGCATGCCCGCGTCGCGGTGGGAGAACGCATCCTGTCGCTCCAGTTTCAGCTCCAGGAGCATGTCGAAAAATTAGAGGCCTTCGACCGGCAGAAGACCGAATTCCTGTCTATGGTTTCGCACGAACTCAGGACACCCCTGGCCGTGATGAGTGAAGGCGTATCCCTCCTGCTGGACGGCGTCGCCGGGGAAATCGGCGAAACCCAGCGGGATGTGATCACCGACATCCGGAAAAACATCGACAGGCTGATCCGGCTCATCTCGGACCTGCTCGATCTTTCCAAGATCGAATCCGGCAAAATCACACTCAGGCGGGGTACCGTGGATCTGGTTCATGTCGTTCAACAGATCCGAACCGGGATCGGACAGCAGGCCGCGCAAAAAGGCATCGAACTTCAGATTTCTTTGCCCGATCGGGTTTCGAAACTTTTCGCGGATGAAGATAAAATCATCCAGATTTTCAACAACCTGATCGGCAACGCGATCCGGTACACCGAGACCGGCGGGACGATAGCCATCCAAATCCGGGAAGAGGCGGACAATATGGTCTGCACGGTCTCGGACACCGGGGCCGGCATCGCCCCCGAACATCTGTCCAAGCTCTTCACCCGGTTCGGACGGTTCGGGGATGTCAAGGGGGGGGGATACAAGGGCACCGGGCTGGGGCTCGTCATCGTGAAGGTCCTCGTCGAGAAACACGGCGGACACATCGGGGTGAGTTCCGAGCCGGGGAAAGGCGCCGCCTTCAACTTTACCCTGAAGAAAGAGCCTTTCCCCAGCATCCTGATCATCGAGGACGATCCGGCCGTGCTGCAGTTGGTCAAGAAATTCCTGGAAGGCGAGAATTATACCCTTTATGAGGCGGATACCGGGAGTTCGGGCATGGATCTGGCGAAAGAGAAAACGCCGTCTCTGATTTTGCTGGACATCCGGCTCCCGGACATCAACGGAACCGAAATCATCGGCCGCCTCAGACAGGATGTGCGGACCCGCGACATCCCGGTCGTGGCCATGAGCGGATACGAGGTGGACACCGGTTTGCTGGAACGAATGAATCAGGACACCGCGGTCCCCTTCCTCCAAAAGCCGTTCGACCGGGACCTGTTGCGCCGGAAAATCCGGGCCCAGTGGACCGGCCGGTAGAAGAATCCGTCCTACCGGCGTTCCATCGGTGGGTGAGAGGTTCCGCAGCTTCCCCGGAATAAACAGGGATCATCGGCAATATCGTGCGGGAGGTGGAAATTCGATCGCCGGGCATGGAATTCCCGGGCGATCTGAGTCCAACCGCACGTTGCACGCGGCAGACCCGTCTTCATGGTGTTATTTTCCGTCAGCTCTATCAACGACACTCAGCTCGAGTACAACTTTTCCAAGACCACCACAACCAACACCCACATCAAAGCAACTGGCTCTTTTGAATTTTATGTTATTTGGATCTAAATCACTGTATAGAAACTCGTTGGCAGCAAATACCATCAGGATTGCACTATGTAAAGCGTAGGACATATTTTCTCAGGGCACTTTTTTGTCAGTATGTTTCCACACCCATCCAAATATATTTTTTCTCCCACCTTCGTCCAGTGCCATAGCAATCACTCCTTCGTTCGCCCGGGATGTCCATCCCGGGCGTCTGTTTCAACCGGGACATCCGTCCCGTGATCACGTTGATTAACACTCCAGGTCACATGACAGGACGTCATGTGAAAAAAGAGTACGATGTGATCTCAGGATAAATATACACTCTTTTCACCAGGTTTTATCCAGTCGGTCTTATAGAACCGGGATGGATATTCCATTCATCATGCGTCCGGGATGGATATCCCGGGCGACCTGACGCGAATAGCGAAGCAGGGTCAGAACCGGAATCCTACCGTGACCTTCGCGTAGTGCAGCCACGCGAAGGTATAGACTTCGTCGTTGTCCGCGCCGCCCTCGAGCGTCCGGTAGCCGGCCGCCGCGTACCATCCGGAATCAAAATGATACTGTGCCGTGAGGGCCGCATCCACGGCGCGTCCCATGGGCGACCACGCACCCTCCGCGTCCAGAATGACGGAAGCCTGATCATTCAGCCGGTACTCGCCGTACCAATGCAGGAGAGGGACCAGCCCGAGATCGTCCCTGGATTGCCTCTTGTCTCCCTGCTCCAGCGAGATGTCCGCATCGCGAACGAGTACGGCAGCCCCGAGGCCCCAACGCCAGCGACCGCGATTGCAGAACGACCACCGGTAGGTCAGGCGGTAGGTGTTGAATTTGTACTTTCCCCGAGTCGGCGTATCTGCGGTGAATACGTCGTCCTTGAATGTGACATCCTCGCTCAGCCTTCCTGTCCCATCGACTTCCAGCGGTGCGAGCGTGAGGCGCAGCGCGTGTCTGTCGTTGAAGTCATACGTGGTGTAGAAGCGAATATACGGATCCGGTCCCTTGCCGGTCAGATCCAGCATGTCGAACTTCGTGCCGCCATCGCCGGGAATTCGTACATCGTTTCTGCTGAACCAGACCCCTCCGCCTTCGAGCCGGATGTCGAGGCCGCCGGCCAGGGCGGAGGAGGCCATGATGAGGACCAGTCCAAACAACTTGCAAAGTCTGAGCAACAGCATATGCGCCTCTCCTTCGTCAGGAATGTGAGGGGTTGCGGTTCCGCTTCTCATGGTTTTCGATCTCCTTTCCGGACATGGCATTATCCACCCGATTTCCAGCACACTTTTATCGCCGCCATTTGGAATAAATGGCTATTCTTGGTCATTATTTGGATCGGGACATCCGTCCCGCGATCACATTTATAAACACTTCAGGTCCAATGACAGGACGTCATGTGCAAAAAGAGTACGATGTGGTTTCAGGATAAATTTACAATCTTTTCATCAGGTTTTATCCAATTGGGCTCGTAAAACCGGGATAAATATCCCGGGCAATCCGATTATACGATAAGTTGCATCGTAAAGAAGTCTATTTCTTCTTTTTCTTTATTGATTTTTTTACCTTCTCCGATTATTGAAAAACCACACTTTTGATAGCCATCCAAGATGTTGGGTTTCGCTGCGCTCAACCCAACCTACTCGCTGCCCTTATAGACCAAAGATTTTAAGGATTCACACTGATTATTCTTTATTTATATTTCAGTGCTAATCAGTGAAATCAGTGGTTCGATTTTTTAACTGACAGGCCAAAACAGCTCATTTTTTTCAATCGTTTCCAGGCATTCTTCCAGGGA
>OMKS01001933.1_pt1 | contig 17850 bp, 18 predicted proteins | sample 1674721 | NCBI WGS metagenome assembly OMKS01 (sample SAMN06264996, study PRJEB25208) | sediment metagenome | isolation source: hot spring sediment | place: USA: California | collected 2014-09-02
TTCCAGTCCCGCACGCAAGGGTTTCCGCTTCAACACCCCTCTCGTAAGTCCTTATCCCGAACTCGTTTTCCGAAATCTTTTCGACGAAATGGACGTTCACACCCTTCGGGAAAATGTTTGTGGAATTCCTGATTCTCGCCCCAACCTCCAAGACGTCAAGCAGGTCGATGCTGTTTTGGAACAATACTGCGTGCGGGTTGCCCATTCCCACCGCCGTGATGGCGTGTTCGAATCCGCCGGCCACCACCTCCCTCTCTATCGTAGAGTCGTCGGGGTTCCCCGAAACCGGAATATCTCCGTTTTTCAGTCTTGGCGCGCCCATGTCCACGCTAACCTCAAGCATGCGCCCCCCCCCAACAGTCATTGAGAGTGTCAGGATTCCGGCGAGCGTCTCCACCTTCAGCGGATTTTTCTTGCACAATCCTTTTTCGAACGCGTATTTCGCAAGACACCTTATCCCGTTCCCGCACATCTCTGCAATCGAGCCGTCGGGGTTGAAGAAGTGGAACTTCAAGTCTGCACTATCCGACTTTTGTATGAATATGGCGCCGTCAGCCCCCACTCCAAAATGTCTTCGACAGTATCTGGCGACAAAATTATTTTTCCCGGATTCCGGCACGACCTCGCCCGCCGTCTCGTCTACGACCATGAAGTCGTTGCCGGCCGCATGCATTTTAGTGAACTCTACATCCATTTTGACTGTTGTATTATAAGGTTTTGGTTCTATGTATATGCAGGGGGCATTAAAAAAACTTGTTCTTCGGGCAATAAAACATGGAAAAAGTGTTATTCGACTGCGACTACACTACAGTCGACGGAAAGGCGGTAATCCGGCTGTTCTACAAGACCAAGAACGGCTGGGAAATAGAGCGTGACGAAAACTTCACACCCTATTTCTACGCCATACCCAAAACTGACGCCAGCGAGCTCGAGAAAGACTTGCGGGGCATTGAAGACGTCTTGAAGGCTAGTGTTTTGGAAAAAAATTCCGTTAAAGGCCCGGTAAATGTAGTTAGGGTTGAGACAAGCCACCCTGCAAAAGTCCCGTCGTTAAGAGAGTTCGTGGGAGAACTCCCGTCGTGCGCGACGGTAATGGAGGCGGACATACCATTCCACAGGAGATACTTGATAGACAAGCAGTTGATTCCAATGCAGGGTGTTGAAGAGTTTAACCCGACAATCGCGGCGTTCGACATTGAAGTATACCTCCCCCATGGAAGCATCGACGTCAAACGCGACCCGGTCACAATGCTCTCCTACGCCGACAACCGGGGCGTCAGCAAGGTAGCGGTCTTAAAGGAGAAAAAGATTTTGGACGACCCGAGGGTGGAGTACATCGGCTCCGAAAAAAAGCTTTTGGAAAAGCTCGGCCAATGGGTGAAGGAGCATGACGTTGACATACTCGTCGGATACAATACCGACAACTTCGACGTCCCCTACATTCTCGAGCGCGCGGAAATCAACAAAACCAATATAATCCTCGGCGTAGACGACAGTCCAATACGCCTGAAGCAGGCGGGCATGAACAAGGAATCCTACATCAAGGGAAGACAGCACGTCGACTTATACTCCGTCGTCCGACAGCTATTCAACATTCCAAGATACCGGCTTGAAGACGTCTACGAAGAGATTGCGGGCAAAGAAAAAAAGGATTTGGAGCTTGATGAGATGAACAGTTACTGGGCGTCCGGAAAACCCGAAGACTTCCAGCAGCTCGTCGACTACTCGATATCCGACGTCGAAGCATGCATCACAATCGCAAACACTGTCATCGGACTCCACTACGAACTCTCACGCATCGTCGGACAGCCACTGGGCGAGAGCTCGAGGATGGGGTCTGGCATGCGCGTCGAATACTTTCTCATGCGCAAAGCATTCACGCAAAACATACTCGTCCCCAACAAGCCGGTTCAGGGCGTTGTGGGAGACCGTCTTGGAAACCCTGTTAAGGGCGCGTTCGTAGTCGATCCTGACAAGGGAATCCACGACAACATCCTCCTCTTCGACTTCAGAAGCCTGTACCCCTCAATCATCATAAGCCACAACGTCGACCCGGCGATGCTCGACTGCGACTGCTGCACGAAAGAGGAGGCGAACACTTCCCCAAACGGCCACAGGTTTTGCGCAAAACGAAAAGGATTCATTTCGACAGTCCTTCGTGAAATCATTGAAAAGAGGATTGAAATCAAGGGGAAGATGAAGAAGGAGGCGGACCCGCAGAAGAAGAAGATTTACGACGTCCAACAGCAGGCTCTCAAGATTCTGGCGAACTCCGCCTATGGATACTACGGGTTCGCGATGGCGCGCTGGTACAGTCGGGAGTGTGCGGCATCAATCACGGGCTGGGGGAGGAAATACATTCACGAAACAATCGAAGACGCGGAAAAAGCCGGATTCCAGGTCATATACGGCGACACGGACTCTGTGTACCTCAAATACCCGAAAGACATCCCGTTAAAGGAAATCGAGGAAAAAGCAATCACATTCATGAAGGATGTCAACAAAAAACTCCCGGAAGCAATGGAGTTGGAGTTCGAAGGCTCATACCCCCGCGGAGTGTTCATCACGAAAAAACGCTACGCCCTGATTGACGGGGAGGGCAAGCTGACTGTCAAGGGGCTTGAAACCCGCAGAAGGGATTGGGCGGAGATAGCCAAGAAAACGCAGGAGGATGTTTTGAACGCAATCCTCAAAGACAAGAACCCTGAAAAAGCCGCAAACATAGTCAAGGCGACTATCGAGCGCGTGAAATCCGGGAAAGTCCCCCTCGACGAGCTCGTAATCCACACTCAACTCACAAGAAAAATCGGCGATTACGTCGCGGAAGGACCGCATGTCGCGGCGGCGAAAAAAGCGATGAAGGAGGGAGGCCAGGATTTCGGGGATGGAAGCATGATATCCTACATCGTCACAAGCCGGCCTGGCAAAAAAATCGGCGACAAAGCCGAAATCATAGAGAACGTAAAGGAAGGCGAATATGACTCCGACTACTACATCAACAACCAGATACTGCCGGCGGTCATGCGAGTACTCGAAGCACTCGACTACAGTGAAGACGAACTAAAAGGAAAAGGAAAACAAATGAGTCTGGGAGACTGGTAAACTTATTTTTTCACTATCCCAACAAAGTTTTCCAAAATCCTGAGCCCCTTTTCAGCTGATTTTTCAGGATGGAATTGTGTGGCAAAGACATTATCTTTCACGACGACTGCCGGAAATTCTAGTCCATACTCGGTTTCCGCGACTACCACATCCTTGTTTTTGGGTTTGGGGTAGTAGCTGTGGACGAAGTAGAAGAAGTCCCCCTCACTGATTCCCTCAAGCAACGGGTTTTCTTTCGCAATCTTTAAGGTGTTCCAGCCCATCTGGGGGACCTTCATTTTCGTTGAATCAAATTTCTCGCACGAGCCTTTTAAGAGTCCGAGTCCCGCAACGCCAGGCGCTTCAGCGGATGATTCGAATATCACCTGGATTCCAAGGCAAACTCCAAGAAACGGTTTTCCGGAGTCGACGAATTCAAGTATCGCCGGCTTCATTGGAAATAATTTTTCCATCGCGCTTCCGAAGTTGCCGACTCCCGGAAGCACCAGGGCGTCCGCGTCTTTGAAATCTTTCGGGTTTGAAGAAAGAATTGTTTCGACCCCGATTTTTTTGAAGCCGTTCCCGATGCTTTGAACATTCCCGGCGCCGTAATCAATGCAGACTATCATCATCTTATCTCAAAGCCTTGATTATTTTCGCGAGCATTTCCGGATTTTTTTCCGCAATCGTGCCGGTCACAATCACGTCCGCCCCAGCATCCGCGACTTTCTTCGCGGACTCGACATCACGGATTCCGCCGCCTACAATCAACGGAATCCGAATCTTTTCCTTCACAGCCTTTATCATCTCAACAGGTATCGGCTTTTCCGCGCCGCTCCCGGCTTCAAGATACACGCAAGCCATCCCAAAGTATTTCGCGGTCAATGCGTATGCGACAGCCTTCTCAACATCGTCTGGCGCGATCCTGTCGACTTTCCCGACCTTTTCAACGGTAGTTGGCTCCTTGCTTGTGGAAACCACGATGTATCCCATGGGAATCGGTTCAACACCGAATTTCTCAAGATGCGGTGCCGCATTCATCTGCTCGCCCGTCAAAAACCTCGGGTCTTTAGAGTTCATGAGCATCATGAAAAACAGGAAGTCTGCCGCGGGCGACACTCCGCCAGCGGCATTCGGAAAGAGTATTACGGGGATGCTGCACGAGTCTTTTATCGCATTCACGCACTCGTCAGTTATCTCGGCCCCGGCTGTTGAGCCTCCAACCATTATCGCGGTTGAGCCTAAAATTTCGGCTTTTCCGGCCAATTCTCCGGAAGCAGCAGGCGTCTGCTTGTCGGGGTCGATGAGTGTGAAATGGAGCGTCCCCTTTTGTTGTATCCACTTTTCCAAGACGTTCATCAGACAAGATATAAGATAAGGGCGATTAAAAAACCTAGATTACCCCGGTTTCTTTCGCGACTTTCTCAGCACCGTTCCTGCTTAATCCAGAGCCTAAAATCGTGTACCTGTCGCGCATTCCATGGGCTTTCATCAAGGCTTCGAGAATCTTCTCATCAGTTATGCCCAGTTCTTTGGCCGTGGTAGGCGCACCGCACTTTTTCAGGGCGTCCCGCACTCCCCTCCACTCGGCCTTGTGGAGATACGCCATCATGATTGTGCCGACACCGCATTGTTCCCCGTGCAACGCCGGCTTCTCGCAAATCAGGTCTAGAGTATGGCTGAACAAATGCTCGGATCCGGAACACGGTCTTGAGCTTCCCGCAATGCCTATCGCCACTCCAGAAGATATTAATGCTTCAACGAGCATGCTCACGTCATCCACTACTTTCCCCGCGTTTTCCATGACGATTTCCGCGCTCATGCCGGCGAGCGCCGCGGCATAGTCCCCGAAATATTCCCCAGTCTTCTCGTGTGCGAGCTTCCAGTCCAAGACTGCGGTATAATTGCTGATGGCGTCGGCCGCGCCTGATGCGAGAAGCCTTTTGGGCGATTTTGCTATGACGCGGGTGTCGCACAAAACTCCCGTAGGGGAATGGACGCGGACTGAAACGGGCTTGTCTTGTTTGAGTGAAACCTGTGGCGAGGCGATTCCGTCGTGGCTTGCGGACGTCGGCACTGAAATGAACGGTTTTTGGGTTTTGAATGCGACAAGCTTTCCAGTGTCAAGTATCCTGCCGCCGCCGACTCCGACCACGTAACCCAGTTTTTTTCTTGAAACTAACTTCTCGAAGTCAAAAACCTCTTCCGGACTGCTAAAACGGCTTAGTGTCGCATCAACTTCAAGCTCACTGCAAACAATGTCTCCCGCAACCTCCTTCGTTATCTCGTCGCAGATTACAAGCGGTTTTTTCGTGAAACCCAGCTCTGACACGAGAGCGTCTATCTCGTACAAGGCGTTTTCACCCACCAAAACTTTTCTTGGAAGCTCGATGTCTTTTATGGCCATCCTATACCCTGATTATTTGCGCGTGCTTGACGCCGGCAACATCAATTGTGTTTTCAACGCTTAAAACGCCTTTAACCACAAGCTCCCTAATAAGATTGTTGCCGAAGAAGTTTGTGCTCGAGACCTCTCCAATTCCCTTGATGATGGCGTCTATTCCGACAACCTCGCCCTTGAAAAACCGTTCGGTTATTTCGACGCTTAAATTTTCATGTTCAAGTTTTGCTCCAAGAACATCTTTGTCGCAGGCCGCCAGAATTGCTCCATCCGGGCTTTCATGAATCTTCATGTAGTACATGACCAAACACTGACGTTATTTTATCCTTCTAAGGGGCCACCATGCCCCGCAGGCGGTGCATTTTATTATCTTCTCGCCCTCAAGTTCCGTAAGCTGGGTGTCCGGCCTCTCGCACTCGTGGCACAAGACGTACTCCCTGGCGTAATCCCCAATCTTGTCCTCCAAAACCTTGTTTTTAAGATTCCTCTGTATGACCACCCGGTTGCCCTCAATTATTGCGGGCGCGGCAAGCTCCTTTGAGAGGAACGTGAGTATGTGCTGCGGGCTTCTGTCGAGGCTGTTGGCGATTTCAGTGAAATTGCGGATTATCGTGGTCTTGCCTTCTATCAGCGAGTCGACTTTCGGAAGTTCGAAACGCTTGTGGCTCTTCAAGTCTTCAGGCAGCGCCTTCCAAGCCCTATCCAGCAGTTTACCGTACTCGTAGTCCAATTTTAACCGGCTTTTCAATAGGTATTTCACCCATAAAAAGGGGTATTTTTCTATTAATACTCCCATATTTGATGTATGATGGAAGTAAAGATAGTATCACACACTCCTAATCCCGAGCAGTTGATTGCGTCAAGCGCGAGAATCTGCTACATGTCCGAGGCGAAGACTGCGGACGCCGACAAGACTCTTATCAGAAAACTTAGGGATATGGGCCACATGAGCCAGTTCGAGCACGCGGTCGCGACATTTGACGTATCCGGAGTCTCCCGGGCGCTCACACACCAGCTCGTCCGCCACAGGCTCGCATCCTACTCCCAGCAAAGCCAGCGGTATGTTGACGAGCAGGGCTTCAGTTATGTCATCCCGCCGAAAGTTGAGGGGCGTGCGAAGGAGGTTTTTGAGGAGGCGATGGAGGCTGCGAGAAAATCATATGAAAAGCTTAAGGAACTCGGGGTTCCGAAGGAGGATGCCCGATTCGTTCTGCCGAACGCGTGTGAAACAAGGATTCGGGTCACAATGAACTTCAGGGAACTCCGCCACTTCATAAAACTACGGGGCGAAGCGGGAGCCCAGTGGGAGATACGCGAGCTCGCTCAAATCATGCTCAAACAGTTAAAGGAGATTGCGCCAAACGCGTTTGACGATCTTTGAGGATTAAAATGGATTTGATGGAGAAATTATGCAGGGCATCAGGTGTTTCAGGATTTGAGGGGGGGGCGTCGTCTTTGATGATGGCGGAGCTGAAAAAATGTTGTGACACTGTGCTGGAAGACAATATCGGCAACATCATCGCGGTCAAGGGCTCTGGAAAGCCCGTGATAAAGCTTGCAGCCCACGTCGACGAAGTCGGCTTCGTAGTCAAGCACATAACCAAAGAGGGATACCTGTATTTCGTGAAGGTCGGCGGGATTGACGACAGGATTCTCCTAGACCAGCGTGTAATAGTCAAGGGGAGGGGGGATGTTGTAGGAATAATCGGCGCGAAACCGCCCCACATGCTTTCGGGTTCTGAGCGGAAGAAGGTGGTGAAACACGATGAAATGTTCATCGACATCGGCGCGAAAAACAAAAAGGACGCGGAAAAAAGAGTTTCAGTCGGCGACCCGATAGTTTTTGAGCCAAACTACGGCGTGCTCAACGGGAAAATATTTTATGGGAAGGCGGTGGACGACAGAATCGGATGCTACGCGCTCATAGAGATAATGAAGAAGATTCCGAAAAACCTCGGGTGCACGGTGTATGCCGTCGCGACAACGCAGGAGGAAGTCGGGTTGAAGGGGGCGAGGGTTGCGGCATACAGGATTAACCCGGACTTCGCGATAGCGGTCGACACAACGCTCGCCGGCGACATGCCTGGCGTCACTGAAAAAGAGTCTGACTTAAAAATCGGGAAGGGCCCCGCAATCACTATTCTTGAGGCGTCGGGGCGCGGAGTAATAAGCCACCCGAAACTAAGGAGCCTCATGGAGAAGACTGCGAAAGCCAAGAAGATTCCCGTCCAGATAGATGTTTTGGAGGGCGGGATGACGGATGCTGCGATAATCTACATGACCCGCGAAGGCATACCCTCGACAGTGGTTTCCATTCCTACCAGATACATTCACGGTTCAAGCGGAGTATTCCACATGGATGATGTCGAAAATTCCGTGAAACTGGTTTTGGAGACCATCAAGGCGCTCGCGAAAAAGAAGTAGATATGATGCGGTTAAGGCGGGAGCTTTCGGGGCTGAAGACTTACGCGGTCTTCGCCCTCTCACTATTTTTTTGCGGAATAATCCTGGGACTGCTATCCTACCCCCTGATTGAAGAAAGGGTCGGATACCTGATAGAACTTGCGTTCTCCGGAATACTTGTCGAGGAAGACGATTTCGCGACAATGCTAAACGTTTTCACGAGGAACCTGACTGCGACACTCATGCTCTTCCTCGCAGGAATTCTCATTCTCCCGACAATCGCAATCATGTTCACAAACGGATTCATCATAGGGCTTGTCGGAATGCACGCTAGGTCTGAGGGCGTCACGGCTCTTCGAATGTTTGGAGCGGTAATACCCCACGGGATTTTTGAGGTGCCCGCACTAGCCCTGTCAGCAGGACTCGGGCTAAAGCTCGGTGGCGAACTCGCAAACCCGGGCGGTGAAAAAAGGCTGGGCAAATTCATTGAAAACGTCAGGACTCTAAGCGCAGTCTACATTCTTGTGGTAATGCCCCTACTCCTCATTGCAGCAGTCGTTGAAGTCCTCGTGTCAAAAAACCTGGTGTAAAACATTTTTCCCACGCTCTCGCGAAAACACTTTTTAAACAGGCGGGAAAGTCTTTTGACAGGTGATAAACTGATGTTATACAAGTTCGAGCAGAAGAAGGAGACTGAAACTGTTGAAGCAAGGCCTTTGGACGACTGGGACACAAAATACGCTTACAGGAGGCTTGGGTTCATACCCAGCTGGAATTAAGGCCGGTTCAGTAGCCGCTGGGCTCATGGGATCAGTATCCGGCGAGTTCAAGCCTGCGGGGGAGTTCAAGCCCGTCGACTTCGACGTGGGTGACGAGTATCAGCTGTCCCGCAAGCGCAAGCCGGTTTAATGATTCCCCCAGAAGGCGTCTGTGCTGCTCGTCAAGGCTTCCGAAAGGCTCGTCAAGAATCAGAAGCCTCGTGGGGCTCATGAGGTCGATTAGGGCGAGCCTCAAAGCGAGCGCAATCTGCGCCTTCTCCCCGCCCGACAGCTGCTGGAGGCTTATCATGCCTGAAGTGGTCTTCAGTTCGAGACTGTAGTCCTGGTTGAACTTTATCTGCCGGTACTTCGGATTCTGGTTGAACCGCTTGAAGTATTGCGTGAGGTAAACGCTGAGTTGCGCGAGAAACCGGTCTCTTAAGTATTTGACGAGCCCGTGGTCGCGGTGGAATACTTTACGCGCCCGCTTCAGCAAGTCAAGTTCTTGCGAGACGTCCCCGTGTTTTCCCCAAAGTTCGGTGTAATGCTTTTGCTTTTCCAAAACGTTTCGCAAGGAATCCTCAATAGTCTTCAACTCCAGCCCGCTGTTTTCGATTTTGCTCAAAACCTTAAAACGTCTTGCAGACAATTCTTCGACAATATCCCTTAAGCCCTTTAATTTTGCTTCATCAACTGGAATCCCCGTTATTTGAGACGAAAGCTCGGCATTCTCCCTGTCGACAGAGTTCTTTCTCTCACTCACCCTTGAAAGTTTTTCGCCAAGCGTTTGGAGTTCGGCGACGTCTCTGAGAAGCATTTCAAGCCGGGTCTTCTTGGACTCGACGTCCCTAAGCCGCCCCCTCAAGTCCTCGCCTTCATCGATTCTGAATCCGTTTGAACTTATTTTTGAAAGGCATTCCCTCAATTCACCCTCAACTTTCTCCCGGCTTTTCTTAACTTCGGAAACCTGCTCTTCCAGTTGCCTGGCTTCAGCCTCAAACTCCACATACCTTTTCAGCTTGCCGGAATACTCGTCCAACCACCCCCTCAACTCATTAAGTTTTTCCGAAGCGCTTGAACTCGCATTCTTCAAATCCTCCTCCTCCAAAATCAGCCTCTTGCGCTCGTGAAAAACGTGTTCTGAAGTAAGAGTTTGCCCGCACCGCGGGCACTTCGAGTCTACAGCCAACCCTTCAAGGGATTTTTTGGAAGCCAAAACCCTGTTCAAAAGGGTTCTGGCGGTCGTCTGCTCCTCCTCCAGTTTTTTCACCTGCTCCTGCAAGTCTATAAAACGCTTTTCAACCTCCTGCCTCATCCTGCCTTTTTGCCCAAGTTCCTCAAGCCTTTTCATTTTTGCGTCGACGTCGCCGAAGTCTTTAACCCTCTCCCCGAGGTTTTTCGCCTCGTCAATCCAGCGTACGGCGTTTCTCAAAAGCTCAAGATTCGAGACTTCCTTTTCCAAAACGCTTATTTCGCCGCGTTTCCCTTCAAGCACGGAAATCTTTTCCGAAATATTCTTCGCCTCCACCTCAAGCCTTGCCGACTCAAGCTGGAGTTTTCCAAACCTCTCCTTTAACCGGCCAATCCTCTCAAAATCCTTTTCAAGCCTGTTCATCTCGGATTTTCTCGCCGCCAACTCCGCCTCAAGATTTTGCGACTCCCGCGAAAGATTAGACGAATTCTCCAGGACGCGCCCCCTTTTTTCTTCAAGCCCGTCGACTTCGAGCATGTACTTTTCCCACGCGTTTTCCGGATGCCGCTTCAACTCGTCATTTAAAACATTCAGTTCCCCCTCAAGCTCCTTCACCTCGTCTCCGGCCGAAAGCCACACTCTCTCCAACTGGTCGAGCCCGAAAAGCCTGTCCAACTCCGTCTTCCCCTCTCGTCCGGAAAGCCTCTCGAGTATGAGCGTCAACTCCCCCTGCCTCACGTATAACAGTTTCTCCAAAACGTCCTCGTCCAAAATGTTTTGAAGTTGAGCGTACATGCTTGAGGGATTGTCCGCAATAAAAACATCGTCTCGAAGCAGGCTCGCCTTCGACGACTTGTCCACATACATCTGTTTGGAGGCGCGATACCTGTGGCCGTCGAACGTGAAAGACAGCGTGCATTCCGCCTCACGCTCCCCGTTTTGCACGTAAAAAGAATAGTTTCTCCCCGTTTTCGCGAACATGAACCGCAGGGCCTCGAGAATGCTGGATTTCCCGGTTCCATTTCTCCCGGAAATCTCAAGACCACTGGACAAGTCGACGTCCAGGCTTGAATGAACCCCCCAATTGCGAAGACTAAGCGACTCCAACCTCATAGCCTCTAGATATTGGATTCGGGACTTAAATGCCCCTTTTAATACTTTTAATGTTTTTAATGGATGGTGGAGATGAAAGCCGTGGTACGGGATGTTTCAAAACATTTTGAAGGCCATAATGTCCGGGATTTATTTGAAAAAATCAGTTCAAGGCCATACAGCATCCTCCTTGAATCTGGCGCAGGCCCAAAAAAAATCTCCCGCTATTCAATCATGTCGTGCAATCCCGGCGTCATAGTCAGAAGTCTTGGAGAAAAAATAGAGGTCGTCCAAGACGGTTCAGTCAAAAAGTTTAATGGCGACCCACTGGAATTTTTGGACGAAAAACTCGGAGAAACTAAAACAAACTACACTGGAGATATTCCATTCATTGGCGGTGCGGTCGGCTACTTCTCCTACGACCTCTGCTGGCTCACGGAAGGAGTCAAGACAACCGGAAAGGACGAGTTCGGCATGTGGGATATGGAGTTCGGTTTCTACGACAAAGCACTCGTATTCGACCACCATGAAGACAAGAAATATATTGTCTCAACTTCCGGCGAAAAAGAGGAGAAAGAATTCTTAACTCTTTTCGACAAAGAACCCGCTTCTTCAGACGAATCAGATGATGTCAGGGCGGAAGATTTAAACTCAAACTTTTCCAAAGACGAATACTTCAAGGCCGTCGAAAAAGTCAGGAACTGCATCCGGGAGGGCGACATCTACCAGGCTAATCTGTCGCAGCAGTTCACTGCCAAAACCAATGCGGACTCGTGGACTATCTACAAAAAGCTTTATCAGGCAAGCCCCGCTCCATTTTCAGCGTACCTCAACTTCGGCGGCGTGAAAATAATCTCGTCATCCCCCGAAAGGTTTTTGAAAATACGGGGCGGTATTGTCGAAACACGCCCCATCAAGGGTACAAGACCGCGCGGGAAAACAAGATTGGAGGACGAGAAGCTGAAAAAACAGCTTGCTGAATCCGGGAAAGACAGGGCGGAACACTTGATGATAGTCGACTTGGAGCGCAACGACTTGGGTAAAGTCTGCGAGTACGGGAGCGTCAAGGTCGCCGAGCTTGAGGCGATAGAATCGTATGCGGACGTCCACCACATGGTTTCAACAATCCGGGGGAAAATAAGGCGTGACAAATCAATCGTCGACTGCATTCGCGCATGCTTTCCCGGAGGCTCAATCACGGGCGCTCCAAAACACCGTTCGATGGAGGTGATAGACGAAATCGAGCCCGCCAAAAGGGGAGTCTATACCGGCGCCCTCGGATACATAGGATTTAATGAAACATGCGACCTAAATATTGTTATACGCACGATGATTTTAAAAGACGGGAAAATCCGTTTCAACGTCGGCGGGGGCGTAGTCTACGACTCGACGCCGGCGGGGGAATACGAGGAGACTTTTGACAAGGCGCGTGGAATCCTGAAATCGATTGGCTTGGAGGGGCGATGGAGGAGAAAATAATATTGAACGGAAGGTTGGTCGAAGAAAAAGACGCAGTAATCCCGGTCAAAGACTACGGCGTCCTCTACGGATTCCAACTGTTCGAGACCATGCGCGCCTACAGCGGAAAAATCCCGGATTTCGAAAGACACATGACGCGCCTTCGCCAAAGCGCGAAAAAGATTGGAATGGACATCCCCCCGACAAACCATGAAATCGAATCTCAAATCTCAAAACTACTCAAATCCAACAGTCTATCCAACGCATACGTCAGGTTTGCAATAACGTTCGGCGACGGCGGGGAACGGTTCGCGTTCAAGAAATGCACGCCAAACACGTTCATATTCTGCAAGAGCCTTCCCGAAAACCTCGATGAAATCCAGGAAAAAGGCGTTTCAGCGTCGGTTACGAAAGATTTCGCGAGAAACCCGAAGTCGATAACATCAAAAATCAAGTCCGGAAACTATCTCGAAAATATTTTGGCGAAAAAACAGGCGAAAGACGCCGGATTCTTCGACACAATACTTTTGGACGCGGACGGAAACATCGCGGAATTCTCAACAGCAAACATATTCATAGTCCAAGACGGCATTCTCAAGACCCCGACGCTTCAAGCAATACTTCCCGGAATAACCCGCGAAACAGTACTGGATATCGCTGCAAAAACAGGCCTGAAATATTCGGAAGCCGACATCTCCCTCAACGACTTGAACAAATCCACGGAAGTCTTCCTCACAAACACGACGCTTGAGATAGTGCCTGTCGTAAAAATTGACGACAAAAAAGTCGGTTTAGGAGTGCCGGGCGACATTACAAAACGATTGCAGGCTGAATACAAAAAAAAGTTTAGGTTGGGTGATGGAGTATTTTGACGTGGTAGACGAGGACGACAAAGTAGTCGGAAAAGCTTCAAGGATGGAATGCCACAACAATCCGGACTTGATACACCGGAGCGTCCAATTTTTCATATTCGACAAAGACGGGCGGATTTTCGTGAACAAGCGCTCGTCCACTAAAGAATTCTTCAAAAGCCAACACTCGATTGTGTTCGGAGGGCATGTGCCGGCAGGTGAAACATACGGTGAGGCGGTGGTTCGGGAGGCTTTCGAGGAGGCTGGAGTCGCGTCCAAACCTTTCTACATGGGTTATTTCAAAAAAAGGATTCCGCAGGAAAAAGAAAACGTGAAAGTCTACGGGTTCATCACCGACAAAGACCTGACTCTTCTTGAAGACGAAATCCATTGCGGCGAATTCATGACAATCGGCGAGATGAAAGAAAAAATAAAAACGGAGACATTCATTCCGGAAACACGGCAACTTCTCAAAATCCTTGAAAACCATTTGACCGAGAAAAGTTAGACGACTTCTATCGTGACCTTCAAATCTCCACCCTCCCTCAACTTCTCCATAATTCTTCTGTCAAGCCCGGACGCCGCCTTGTCGGCGTGGACTGCGAGAGTTCTTGGGCACGCGAAACCGCTCTTCCTAACCACCATGTCGGACTTGTGGGTGAAAGTCAGTTTCGGACTGCCGTATGCATAGGCGACGTCCTTCACGCCGTCTGATTCGAACGTGATTCTTATCCTTGTTTCAGCGTCCTTGAGTTTTCCCAAAATCTCGGGTTTCAAATCACTGATTTTTTTAGAGCAATTCACTCCCACAATGCAGTCTCCTGTGGGCGTCACGTAATCCTCAGTCGTGAACATGAATGTTTTGGCGTGCATGCCCGAAACATTCTCATGTCCCGTGCAGGTGAAAGAATCCTTCACTCCCCCACCACCTGCTTGAGGACATCTCCCGCATCGCATTCGACACCCTGCTTTTGGAAGTAGCGGACGACATTATTAACATCCCTTTGCAGGAAGTTGAACGCCTCAGGATGGTCGAGCAAAACTCCCGCGCTAAAATCAATCAAAACGGGACTTCCAACATCCATGATATTGTATTCACTCAAGTCTCCGTGCACGAGCCTCAGCGAATACATTTCCTGCATGTAGCCGACCACGGCCTTGAAATACTTTCGGGGATGCTCGACAATCGGGACCTCATTCAAGGTCGGAGCGGGAATTCCATCACTCCCAACAAAGCTCATGACTAAAACATTACCCAAAAAACCAATCGGGACGGGACACGCAACCTTCTCCTGAACCCGCATCAAATTCTTGTACTCCTTCTGAGCCCACAATGTAATCAACTGCCTCCTGCTCCTCCAGTCCGGAAAACGCGGGTCGCCGCGCACATACTTCCCCATGTTCTTGAAGTCGCTCGTCTCATAACAATAAATCTTCAAGGCGACGCCCTCGCCACCCAGTGTTCCATAGTAGACGTTAGCCTCCTTGCCTTGCGAAACAATCTGTTCGACCGTGTCAAAAGCGCCCTTCTTCTTAAGCTTCAGAATGGCCTTAATCGTGGACTCGTCAAACACCCTCTCGGAAATCTTCCTGCTGCCCCTCCTCTGGGCTGGAGCCTTCAAACCCTCAAGGTCAAAACCCTTGAATATTTTCTCGACACTCATCTCAATTTTTTTTAATACTCCCAATTTTTTTAATAATCCTGATTTTACTGCAGCATCTTTTTAAAGCATTAAGATTAATAATAGAGATAACTCTAATAAGGGCGTGGGAGTTGGCAAAAAAAGTGTGGAAAAATGGAAATAGAATATACCCCTATACTGGTAGGTGTTGGTTTAGGAACAGCATCTGTTCTCGCATGGAAACTGAAAAAGACGAAGCCCGTACTCGAGTTCAACGACGCAGTCTTTGAACGCGACACCAGGCGGCTGAGGCTGACCGTCTCAAACCTGGGGAAGAGGGGGTTATTCACCAAACCCCTCCTGAGGAAAATAGTCCAGTCCGAAGGATGCGTTCAAACCGATTCCGGCTCAAGAATCCCTTTCCTGCCGGCGGCAAGAGACGCTTCAAGAACCATGTACGAGCTCGTGTCAGAATGCAATGATCCGATAGAAATACCGTCAAGCTCAAGCATCGAACTCATATTCCACCTCGACCACGATCCAGGATTCAAGCTCGCAGACTATCTTTACGTTGAATCGCCTTGCGGGAAAAACAGGAAGAACATGGGCTCAAGCGTGGTCAAAACCATACCCATATTCGCAATCGACGGGGAAGTCGACGTTAAGACGGTAGACTTCAACGAGTCCGGCGACATTGAAGATCTCTTCTTGGCTGAACCTCCGAGGGTTGAAGAACTCACTCTCGAAGACCTTGCGATAGAACCCTCATGCGATGTGAGCGAGCCTTTGGCAAACACTCCATCCTGTCTGACAGAGCCTGCTGCAATCGAAGATACTTTGGGCGGGAAAAACGAGGCTAACGTGCTTGAAGCTAAATGCGGGGGCGGCTCAATGAAAAAGTCCGCGGCCAAGCCTAAAAAGCCGGCTAAAAAGAAGCAGTCGAAAACGACGGCAGTCCAAGCGTCCGTCGTGGGCGCGAAAACTAATGCGAAAAAGCCGGTCCCGAAGAAGGCCGTGAAAAAGAAGGCTTCGAAGAAGGCCGTGAAAAAGAAGGCTTCGAAGAAGGCCGTGAAAAAGAAGGCTTCGAAGAAGGCCGTGAAAAAGTCAAAGAAAAAATAAAAAAATATTCCAAGACAACACCCCCCTCACGGGGGTTCCACCTTCTTTTTACTTTTTCTAACCCAAAGCCTGTAGCACAACAAGTCCTCGAAAAAAACTTTTTCCGAACCAGCCAACTCAAACTCATATCCCCCGCCTGAAAACATTTTTTCTAAACACTCGCTCCCGCACGCATCAGAAGTTACCAGTACCATGAACCCGTCTTCTTCTAAATGATTTTTGGCGTCATCCAAAAACCTTGACACTACCTCACGCTCCGCGCCGCCCGCCCAAGCAGTAGACTCAACACCACAGGCATCCTCCAAAAGATACGGGGTGTTAAACAATACTACATCAAAAATGCCGCAGACATTCTCAAACAAGTCGCTCACCAAAAACTCGACATTCAAAACACCGTTCAACCCGGCATTCTCCCCAGCCAACAAAACAGCGTCCGGATTAACGTCCACTCCCAAAACACGCTCGGCCCTTTGCGAAGCCACAATGGCCTGTATCCCGCATCCCGTCCCAACATCCAAAACACTCGCGCCCTCCGGAATATTCTGGCACCCGCAAAGAAGAATTGCTAACCACACCCGAAGAGTTGCAGAACATTTGGATTCTGCGTCGCTTCTTGCACACCATGAATGAAATTGAAGCCATTGAAACTTTGATTGACCAAATGAAGGTCAGCAAAACCAATGTGCAACTGTTTACATCCATGAAACGTTAAAAAACATTTTGAAGGCTTGAAATAACAAATCTTTCTGTTAGAATCACGTCTTTAAAATTTTTATCCACATTTTAATTTGGGCCGTCACTATGAAAGCAGACATTCATCCAGAGTACAACGAAGTGGTCTTTCAAGACATTTCAACCGGTGAGACGTTCAAAACACGTTCTACCATCAAAACTTCTGGTGATACCATCACCTTAGACGGTAAAGATTTTCCGTTAATTCGTGTAGAAGTTTCAAGTGCTTCGCACCCATTCTACACAGGCAAGCAAACTTTGGTTGACACCGAAGGTCGCGTTGAGAAGTTCCGTCAAAAATACGGTTCACTTCGTCGTTAAGCGAATCTTTATCTCAAAAAAACCGGCCGTGCTGTTTTTCAGCCTGCCGGTTTTTTATTTTCTACACAATCTTGCTTTCATTAACAGCGTAAATCTACAATGATGTTATGAAAGCACTGTCTGTGATTATCTTTATCATCAGCCTGAGTTTTAGCAGCTTACTTCGTGCTGAGGCTTGCCAACTCGATCCCAAAGACGAAATTAGCTGGACACAAGCGCAAATGGCATTATCCGGTGACACGCTACTAATCAATAATCGCCAAGTTAAATTGATTGGCATCCAAGCGCCAGCTATGGGTAATCCAAGCAATCGCAGCGACCCGCCACAACCTCTATCGCAACAAGCCCAACATATCCTTAACCATTTTATTGCTGTTAATAATTTAAACCTAGGTGTCGTATTTGACCAACAAGCACAAGATGGCTTTGGACGTTTACAAGCCCATGTTTTTTTACCTAATGGTCAATTATTGGCCGGCATTATGGCGCAGGAGGGTATGGCATTGGCTATTGCTTCACCCCCTAACCTTCGTTACCAGGCCTGCTTATTCAACCAAGAGCAACAAGCCCGTGAAGCACAACGTGGCTTGTGGGCACTAACCATCAACGCGCCTGAACGCAAATTTCCTTTAGCTGAAAGTCACGAACTCAGTGACTTGGATAATGGCTTTCGCATTATTCGCGGCCCAGTTAACCAGGTATCGCGCATTCGACGCCATTGGCAGATAAATTTGGATACCACCGCCGTTCGCATCCCGCGCAATGCTTGGTCGCATTTTTCTTGGGAAGATGTCCAAGCTCTCAACGGCCAGGTCATTGA
>OMKS01001934.1_pt1 | contig 17849 bp, 11 predicted proteins | sample 1674721 | NCBI WGS metagenome assembly OMKS01 (sample SAMN06264996, study PRJEB25208) | sediment metagenome | isolation source: hot spring sediment | place: USA: California | collected 2014-09-02
GACGGGGTGATTTTTATAAAATTTGAGCCTTTTCAAGGGCATTTAAGAAAACATTATTCTCTATATCGGAATTTGAGTAGGATTAAATCATTTGTTATTTAAGAACTAAAAGTCTAATTTTATACGCTAATTGATTTAAGGAAAGGGTATCTCATGAAACGATTTCTACTATTTTTGATTGCATTCGCAGCGGCAGGTCAACTCCTCTTCGCCGGCGATCTGTTTTTCAGTGAGTATATTGAAGCATCTGTGGGAAATAACAAAGCCTTAGAAATTTATAATCCTACGGGAGAACCAGTGGATTTAAGTCATTATACTGTTAAAGCCGCAAATAATGGTTCCGGATGGGGCTGTTATACACCATCTGGCGGAGAACCAACAGAAGATTCACGTTATATTCTTCCGCTTAGTGGCACATTAAATTCGGGTGATGTTTTTGTAATTTACAATATCCAAGCTGTACCAGCAATTACTAGTGTTGGGGATCTTGGTTTTGCATATAATAGTACACCTAATGGTGGCAATGGTGATAATGTCCCAACATTTAATGGAAATGATGCATTAGGTTTATTTAAAGATAATGTTCTTATCGATGTAATTGGAATCCCCACATCTGATCCAGGTACGGGCTGGGATATTGCTGGTGTTACCGCAGCCACAAAAGATCATACACTTGTTCGCAAATCAACAATAGGTGAAGGAAATACAGATTGGGCATCCTCAGCTGGAACAACACCTGAAAATTCTGAGTGGATTGTATATGATGACCAGACATATTCATACTTAGGAGCACATATCTACGAAGGTGCCGGCAACATTGCGCCGATAGCCAGAGCCGGTTCTGATAAAGTTGCCCGATTCGGCGAGACCGTGACGCTTGATGGTTCCGCAAGCAAGGATCCCGACGGTTCGATTATCAGCTATGTCTGGACTCAGGTTGCCGGTACTTCTGTGACTCTTTCAGCAACGGATCAGGCGGTGGTAAGCTTTACGGCACCGGATGTTGTAAGTGAATTTTCTTTTGAACTGGTTGTTACCGATAATGAAGATGCTGTTGGTAAGGATACAATTACGGTCTATGTTGATCCCAGTCAGATTATCATCAGTGAATATGTAGAAGGTTCCTCCTACAATAAATACATTGAAATTTATAATGCATCGGAATCGCCGATAGATTTGGCTGCTGAGGGGTACGATCTTCGAAAAGTGACCGATGGCAACGGAACGTTCTCGGAAACTTTCAATAATTGGGGAGATTTTAGTCTATTAGCCAGTGGAGCGACAATCGTCTTGGGAAACAGTCAAGCCACAATTTATCCAAATGTGGATATCACCAATAACAATGTAATTAATTTCAATGGCAATGATGCGGTTGGACTTTTTCGTGATGGTAACTTAGTTGATGTTGTCGGTGACCCTACCAATGCAGAATACATTATTCAGGACAAAACTCTGCGTCGGAAGAACACAGTTGTCTATGGCAATACAACTTATACTGTAGATGAATGGGAAGAATTTGAAAAGGACAATGTCGAAAACCTGGGCATTCACTCTACGAATCCCTATGCACCGGCGATTAGCAGTATCAGCCACATGCCGGCATTTGTGACATCGGCGAATGAAATTGAGGTGAGTGCAATCATCACCCCGCAGGTCGGCACGATCAGTTCACTCGTCGCAAAATACGGTTCATCAGGGAGCTTGATCAATGAATCCACCGATTCCTGGGAGGATGATCCCGATCAGCATATCTGGAAAGTACTGCTGCCGACTCAACCCGGTAACAGCCGGATCGAATTTAAACTGGTAGCAACGGATTCGGAAGGTAACATTGGTGAATCCACGGTGCAGTCTTTTCTGGTCGCCGGAAATCTCACGGATATTGCCGATATCCATGCCAATATTGACGCTTTGGAAGGAACCATTATTTCAATTGAAGGCATCATTACCATCGGTGCCGGAAAATTGCGGGATGACCGCACCGATTGTTATGTTCAAGACGAATCGGGACGCGGTCTGAATCTGTACTCTTCAGAATTTCACAACGATTTGGAGCGCGGTACGGAAGTAAAAGTCGTCGGCTATGCAGAACTATACTACACAACCGTTGAGATTACCGATTTTTCGTATCAGGTCGTATCCACAAACAACGATTTGCCGGCACCTAAGAGTGTGAGCATTGCCGGTGCCAACAGTGACGACAATGAAGGCAGTTGGATTCAATTTTATGGAGAACTGGCAGAACGCATTACAATGACAGATGGCAGCAAGCTGCTAATTGCTGACGGTTCAGATACAACGGCAGTTATGATCTGGAATACTACGGGCGTTGACGTAGCTGCGCTAACCGATGGCGAATCATACTGGTATCGGGGAGTAGGTTCCCAATATTCCGGTGAGCACCAGCTGCTGGTCGCCTATGATGAAGATATCCGTTCGGGAACCGGAATTAATGACGACCCGATCCGGCAGCCACTGACCTTTCGGCTCGAACCAGCCTATCCGAATCCCTTTAACCCGACGACGACTATCGCCTGGCAACTGGCACAGGTTGGTGATTTTCGGCTAAGTCTATTTAACCTGCTGGGTCAGGAGGTAGCCGTTTTGGCAACCGGCAAAGCAAAACCGGGTAAATATTCCACATTATTACATGCTGAGCAAATGCATTCCGGAATGTATTTTGTCCGTCTTGAATCAGACGGAAACGTGGCAACCCAAAAAATCATATTGCTGAAATAATTATGAAAAAAACTTCAGTCCTCTTAATGGTATTTATTCCGTTGCTCATACAGGCGGCACCGGACCATCTGATTTTTTCCGAAGTCGTTATCACACCCGGCGATGGGGAATATATCCGGATAACGAATCCGACGGTTCAGGATGTGGACATGAGCAATTATTATTTGACCGATGCTGTTGATACCGTCAATGGGAAATTTTACTATAATCTGCCGTCAGGTAGTAATTATCATAGCGGATCAGCGACTGATTTCACGGCTCGTTTCCCCGACAATTTTATCCTGACTGCCGGAAGCAGTATTACTATTGCAGTTGACAGCGCGAAATTTAATAATTACTATAGTGAAAAGGCAGATTTGGCGATAAAAGACAATTTCCGTCCGGCTGTCAATGGGATTAATACTATTGGCGGAGCCCCGGTTTATCTTGACGACATTCAGGAATCGTTGGTTCTCTTTTATTGGGATGACATTGCCGCAGTCGTCAAAGATGTGGATTATCTGGTGTGGGGCAGTCGCTTGAACTGCGTGGATAAAACTGGTGTATCCGGCTACGGCAATGATACTCCGGTCAGCCAGCAGCAATACATAGCGGCGCATGTCGTCGGTGAAAAATTTCAGCGTATCAATGATGAAGGCGGCGAAGTTGCCTCCAATGGCAACGGAATTACCGGGCATGATGAAACCTCCGAACCCTTTACGGAGACCTGGCAGATCGCCGCTGTCGCCAATACGAAGCCGCAACTGGATCAACCCTATTACTTACCCCAAAATCCGACTACCGATGAAGAAATCACATTCTACTGTAATATTACTGATGATAGCGCTGTAGATACGGTTATGCTGTTTTACAAACTTGATGGCGACTGGCTGACGGCGGAGATGAGTTTGGTTGGGAGTATCTATCAGGTAACCATCAGTCCCCTGAACTCTGCCGGTGTGCTGACGTATTATATCCGCGCTGTAGATGATACCGGATTGGAAAATAGCACCAATATTGGTCAGATCACCGTTGTAGAACCGCAACCGATTCTCACGATTCAGACCATTCGCGACCATTGGGACGAGTGGGAGGGCGAGACCGTCTCGCTGACCGGTGTAGTAACCATCGGCTCCGGCATTCTGAGGACCGATTTTACCTCTGCCTACTTTCAGGATTTTAGCGGGCGAGGGCTTAATCTGTATAGCAACGCCACTACCGATTTACAGAAGGGGGATTCCATCGAAGTAACTGGTGTTCTTGAAGAGTATAACGGCGTTCATGAATTGTCGGATTTTACATTTCAACGAATCGCAACCGACGTACCCATCCCCGGCGTCGTTACCGTTTCCATTGCGGCGCTGAACAGTTCACCGGCTTATTACGAGGGAACTTTCCTGACGATTAACGGCACTGTAGCGGAACGGGTGGATAATATCGGCGGCGGGTCTAACATTATTATTGAGGACGTTACCGGTCGGATTACTGTTCGCATCTGGAACTCCGCCAATGTGCTGGTGAACAGTCTGGGGGAGATTGTCAACGATGAACTGGATTCGCTACTGACGGCGGGAAATATGGTGGAGATTAAGGGAGTCGTTAGTATTTACAGTAATAATCCGCAGATTCTGCTGGGTTATGCGGAAGACGTCCAGCCGTGGATTCTGGGAGAACCCGGTCAGGAGCGCACAAAACTGACGGTAGCGCCGTACCCCTTTGTGCCGAAACTCGGTGAAGTGATCCACTATTCCTATGAATATCCCTCAAATTCACGGGTTATTCTGCGGGTTTACGACATGGCGGGACGGTTTGTAATATCCCTGGAAGACGATTATTTTGCCCTCTCCTGGAAAAAAGAAAATACCTGGGACGGACGCAATGAACTAAACGAGCTGATGAGCCCCGGTACCTATATTTTTCATCTGGAATCTACCAATCGAACTACCGGAAAATCCGCCTATGACATTGCCCCGGTTGTGATAGGAGTAAAATTTTGATGAAACTGAATAAATTATTCATTGCCCTCATGACAGTTGCACTGTTCTTTCCGGGGTATGCGCAGGTATTTACCACTGTTACTGAGATTGCTCCCACCGTCAGTGCGACAGGTTCTGCCAATATAGCCACCGCCGACGACGCCTGGGCGCTGTTCATCAATCCCGCCGGTCTCAGCCGTCTGCAGGGAATCGAAGTGGTAACCGCCTTTTACAAACCCTACGGTTTGTCCTTTTTTTCGACTCAGCTTGGAGCGATTGCGCTGCCGGTTGGTAAATTCGGTACCCTGGCGCTCGGCTATCAGGGTAGTTCGAGCAGCTATCATGGCAACCTGCTTTCCACAGAAAATGCCTACACAATTGCACACGCCTTTTACCTGCAAAAGGATTTGATCTCTACTCTGGCACTTGGGTATACAATTAACCTATATCAGGTGGATTACGGGAAATCCGCTGGCATCACCGGCGACGGTAGCGACGGACTAAATTTGGGCAACGGATTTGCTTTTGGCGTTGATCTGGCAATTGCCGGCAGTCTGCACGAACGCAGTTGGGTGGCGCTCTACGTCAAAAATATCAACAGCCCGGAGATGGGCAGCGCGGCAACCAGTTCGCGCCTGCCGCGTAGCCTTGCCGTGGGATTCGGGTATGAACCCTATTACGGTTTGAAAACCAATTTTATGGTTTATCAGGCGATCGGAAATCACAAAACCCAGTACCGCGCCGGGATTGAGTACCGGATTGCGCCCTGGCTGATTTTGCGCACCGGTGTCAACACCGAGCCAAACCGCCTTGGCTTTGGTTTCGGTCTGGAAAAATTCGGCGCCATGATTGATTATGCCTATATCAGCCATCCCGTATTGCCGGAAACGCATCAATTCAGTCTGGGCTACAGATTTGTTAAAAAATGAAACGTAAATTAAGTAAAGTTATAAATATACTGTTCCGCTACTACGTCCTGACAGCCCTTTTCTTAGGATTTATGCCGGGCATACTGAATGCGGAACCGTCGGAAAAAATCGATTTAAACACTGCGTCACAGGTAGAAATCGCCACACTACCCATCACGGAAAGACAATTACTGGACATTCTCGAATACCGCGAATATATCGGACCTTTCAGAAGTATCTACGATCTGCGGAAAATCAAGAGCGTTGATTACGCTACTTTCCTGAAATTAAAAGAGATGACCCAATTGACACCCATCTTTCTCACGGAGTCACAGCAGCGGGTGGAGGATAATTACTACAAGGTCGAGCAGTGGATTTCAGACGACGGCGCCAGTGAAAATTTCGTCAATAACTGGATTGATATGCTGAACAATCCGGTGGATGTCAATACCATCGGCTATTTCGAACTGCTGAATTTAGCCGGGTTGTCACCCATTGACGCCGTCGCGGTTGTCAAGCGTCAAAAACAGGGCAAAATCAACAACCGGAGCGACCTGCGCGGCACGGAAAATCTTTCTTACTACGGCTTCTCCAATCTGGAGGATTTTATCCGCTATAAAGAGGGAACTGATAAGCACGCTTTCGGTGGTAGTTTTTCGGCGGTGGTTAAAAATATTTCCCTCAGTCAGACACCCAGCGACGATGCCGAATCTTATACCGAATTTATCAAATTGGACCATCCGCTGGATGTTTATTATAAACTTCGCTTACGCTGGGGCATGAAGTATCGTCTGGAAACCTCTTATTTACGGAATATGGGCGAACGAACCATCTATTTCGGTGACAGCCGGGTTCCGGAATTCAAAGCCTTCTTTGAAGCTAACAACATCAATCTCGGATTTGTACGCCTCAACCGGATTATCATCGGCGATTATATCGCTTCCTTCGGTCAGGGAGTTGCCTTCGAAGCTACGGATTTTTTCATGCCCCGGAAAACCGGTTACGGCTGGCGCAAACGTCTGAACGGAATCAGCGGAAACGCCTCCCGTACAACCCAGTACGGTCTGCGTGGTGTTGCTCTTGAATCTCAGGTCGGGAATCTGATTGGGACCGGTTTTGTTTCCTACAATGCCAAAGATGCGGTCGTGAATAGCGACAGTACTTTTTCAACCCTGATCACAATGTACCCGCGCATGAATTACGGACTTTACAACCAAATTGAAATGCCCATGGTAAATTCTGTTAACGAATATCTATTGGGCGGAAATGTGAAATATTCCATTCTGCCCGGGACCTATATTGGTCTGACCATGTACCAGAGCATGTACGACCGGGAGCTGGATTTACAGATTAAAGAGACCCTTCTGAACGACGATGGACTCAGCAGGTATTTGACCCAGATCGGGAATTCCGCCGATTCTGAAATTGCGGCAACCTATACTTCCGCCGCAACATCCTCGCTCTGGTCGAAAGCCCGGGCGGTTCGCCGAATCTATGGAATTGAATTCATGAGCGTTATCCGGAATGTGACCCTGCAGGGTGAATATGCCGAACTCGATAAGGACCTGACGTTATCGGAGCGGAAAACCGATCCGCATGCACTGGTTCTGTCGGGATATCTGCAGTTTGACAATTTCAATTTTCTGCTTTTATACCGGGACTATGATCTGGAATTTGATAATCCCTATCAGCGCTCCTACAGCAATTATCATCGCTTCAAAAGCGCAATATACGAGGATGTGTATTACTTAAAGGACCCTGTTCTCGGTTATCTCTACTCCGCCAGCGCCCAGCCGCAAGCCGAACGGGGATTCTATTTTACCACCCGCTATCAGATGCATCGCACACTGGTCATGACCGCCGAACAGGATGTCTGGCGTAGAGTTGCCGACAACGCCCAGTATTATCGCACGGTGCTCAATCTGGAATACCGACCGGTTTTCAAATACCGGTTCCGGGTTCGTCAGAAATGGCAGCACCGCGACAAAACCAATACCCTTTCACCGGTCTTTTATCAAGCCAATGAGACAAGGCTGGAGGCGATTGTCCGGCTGTCCAACTATAACCAGATTCGGGTACTCTATTCGCTGGGCTTTACCGAATTCACTCCACGATCACGTCTGGTGACCAATGCCGCCACAGGCGGAGCCTCTTACGTCGGAAATGCCGGTTCACCCAGTGATGCACTCGGAGTGACCCTCACGCATAATGTGAATGAGCGCATCAAACTCATGGGCTCTCTAATGACCTACAAAGGTTTTCTCTGGAATTTTGAAGATACGGATTTCCGGATTTTCAGTTCTGATACCCGGGCGCTGCATGGCTGGGTGTCCGTCTTTTCGCGACTGTCCCGGGACTTTTCCATTCGCATCAAATACAGTTTCGATCTGCATGATCCCATGACCAATATCGTCGGCGGTTTGGTAGACACCGGCGCCGAGGGCATTGATGAGAATGATCCCGGCATACAGGAGTTATATTACGAACCATCTACGTCAGATTTTAGAATTCAACTCGATTATAGGTTTTAAATGAAACAGCGATTATTAGTTATTTTTATAGCATCATTGGTTTCACTTCACGGTCAGAGCTTTTTCAGCCCCCTGATCGGAGATTTGCCGGCAATCAGCAGTACCAGGCAAATTGGCGTCGGCTTTTCCTCCTGGGGCAATTCGGGTTCGGCAGCGGCACTATTCACAAATCCGGCGCTGATCGCCATGTCCGCCGGGAAAGCATCTTTCTATTTCGGAATGGACGGAAATTCCATCAATGAAAAACGCTCTTTTCCCGTCCAGGACAGCTTCGGAGATTTTTTAGCCGATAATACCTATGTGGTGAACAGCAATTGGTATCCGGGCGTCCAGGTTGGTTTGAACTACCATTTGCTCGATCGTTTACATCTCGGACTGGCGTTTCAGCAGTCTGTCAACCGGAATTTTCGCTATGAAGAGGAGGTAAGAGGGTCGGTTTATGGTCAGTACAACCGCGATCCCCTGGTGGGTTATCATCGCCTGAGCAGCACCGGTAACATTGCCCGGCTTGCCATCGGGAGTTCTTATCAGGTTTTAAAACAGCTCCGGCTTGCCGCCGCACTTGAGATAAATCTGCCCAGCGCCAATGAGGACCGATATGAGATTGAAGTCATTAAAAGTAGCGTGAATCTCGCCGCCGCAGAGACGATTTCCTACCAGTCCAAACCGACTATTGCAACCCTGAAAAATGTGATTCTGGGAATGTCCTACGATGTCAACCGACATCTGAGTTTTGCCGCTGCATATAAATTTCAATACAATACTTCCGTTGAAAACGGTTTGTTCCATCTCGTCTACGACACGACGAGTCTGCTACCGGTTTTTAATATTGATTCAACCCGGCAAATCAAGAGTGCCGACTATGCCCGACCATGCGAATTGCGTCTGAGCTTGAAATACGAGCCGCAGAATATCATCAAAACCGTTTTTTATCTGGAAGCCGTCTTTCAACCCTGGTCAAAATCAAAAGTCGAATATGAATACCGCAATGAGGGACTTCCGGCGGCATTTCCGATCGATCTGTACACTTCAAGTTATCCTTTAAGAGATGTTCTGAAAATCCATGTCGCTGTCGAGCATATCTTCTTCTCCGACGTGCCCTTCAGAATGGGTTTTTATCACGATCCCAATCCCATTGATGCCGGGATGGATCGCAACTGGTTCACCGCCGGTACCGGCTACCTTTGGGGCAACCTCGCACTGGATGTTTCCGGAGCATTTTCCAAATGCGATTACGATTATCCTGACCTGTTTCCAATTGCCGGAGAAGAGCGGAACAAATTCGATACCGTCCGGGAGAATTACCTGACCGGAACCTTAACCCTGAAATACTCTTTCTAATAATATGAAACGAATTTATTTTACCATAATTCTATTGATCCTGCTGCTGAATGCCGCTTTCACCCAGGAGTATCCTGAGGATGAATTTCTAAAAGTAGTGACCATCTTCACTAATGACATCCACGGTGGTATTGATCGTCGTGAAGCCAGTTTTATCAATCCCGATTTTCCACCCATGCTGGGCGGTGGTGCAGTCGCCGGAAGGTATATTTTGCAGAAAAGGGCAGAGGCTGATAAAAACGGCTGGGGCTTTTTGCTGCTTGATGCCGGCGATATTTACCAGGGCACACCAATTGGGACCAAGTCCGCCGGTAAAGCCATTGTTGAATATATGAACACCGTGGAATATGATGCTCTGGCGGTAGGTAATCACGATTTCGATCACGGCTGGGAAAATCTGCGTGACCTGGCGCAAATGGCAAATTTCCCATTTCTGGCGTCCAACCTCTGTTACGAAGATAGCGGAGAGCTGGTTGATTTTGTTGAACCCTATATTATCAAGGAGATTCAGGGTGTCAAAATCGGCATTATCGGGACGACGCTGACCTCGACACCGGCGATGAGTTTTCCGGAGCATGTCAAAGGTTTGGATTTCCGCCCTGAGGTCGAAGGAATCCGGAAATATATTCCTGAATTAAAAGAACAGGGTGTCAACATGATTATCGTGGTCACCCATGCCTGGCTGGCTTACAATCCCGAAGAGGGCTATAAAGAGATGATGGCTCGGCGCGCCGACGGTGAAGTACCTGCCGATTATGGTTCCAGCGCCCAGGAGATCGCCCACCGGGTACCGGGTATTGATGTCATGTTTTCCGGGCATCTGCACCGCGGATTCTATGAACCCTGGGAAGACCCGCTGAATCACACCCTGATTTTTCAGAATTACGCCAACGGCAGCAATCTGGGACATGTAAATTTTTATATTCATAGGGAAACCGGAACGCTGGCGGGTTATGATTTTGTCAGCGACGAAGGGGCAATATTTACCCTTTTTGAAGACGACTTTTTACCCGATGCAAATATTGCCAAACAGATTGACAAATGGGTTCAGGAAGCCGAAGCCGGTTTCGATGAAATCATTGGAGTAGCCACCGGACCGATTTCCCGTTCCAGCAGCGGTGAATCACCCATGGGTAATCTGGTTGTGGATGCGATGCGCGCCAGTGTGAATGCGGATGTTGCCTTTTCGAATCATGGCGGCGTCAGAGCGGAAATATCCGCCGGCGCAATTACGCCGCGTCAAATCTTTTCGGTCATGCCTTTCGGCAACCGGATTGTAATTATTAAAGTAACCGGTGAATTCCTGCTAAATCTGGTGGAGGACCGGGTTGCCGGGAACAGCCGGGGAATGCTCTTGTCAGGTGCGCAAATCGTCATAGACCGAACAAAGCCGAACGGCTCCCGGGTGAGCACTTTCTCAATTGACGGTAAACCGATTGAAAAAGGGCGTGAATATTCACTGGCGGTTTCCGACTATCTGGCGGAAGGAAATTCCGGGTATGACCGCCTGCTGGAAGTGGAGCCGAGCAAAATCAACTACACCGGCATCCTGCTGCGCCAGGCATTGATTGATTATATAAGAAATAATTCACCAATTATCCCCTTTACCGATGGTCGCTGGAAAGAAATTGGTGGCTAATTCCGCTGCTGTATTCCAGAATTGTTGATGAATCGAATCCTTTTTTGGTTTTATATTACCGCAATCATGCTGACCACGTCCTGTGATCATCACGGGAATGAGCAGACAAAACCGCCGTCGCCGACAATACTTGCAGTCAGCCGCTTGAGTGGATACGAATTAAATATTACATGGCAGAATCCTGAAAGTGAGCAGATCGAGGGTGTCGAGCTCTCCCGCAAAGTCGGGGAAGAGCCATGGAATGACCACTACCAGAATTTTCCCTCAGGAACAGCCAGTTTCAGCGATTCGGTGGAATTAATTCCCGGTCGGATCGTCGCTTTCCGTCTGCGTGCGTTCACTGCGGACGATACGTCGGAATTTTCAGAAATCTGCGCCTATATTGACACTACTTGCCGACCGACTGAGGTACGTGGCAGACAGATTGACGGTGAAAAGTTACTGATTTGCTGGCGCGATAATAGTATTGGCGAGGAGTTTTTTGCCATTGATAAAAAGATCGGCAACAGGGACTGGACATTAACCTACAAAATTGTTGATGCCAACCGCACAGAGCTGGTGGATCCGGCGGGTTCCAGGCTGGATTCTGTTGCCTATCGGATTTCTGCTGTGGCAGGTATCAGCACATCGCCTTCAAGTCCGGTGGTGGTTCTGAAATTGAGTACGCGACTCAATCTGGATAACCTCTATTTCGGTAGTGCGAACAGTTTTGAGGTTTTAACCTGGAATATTGAGAATTTTCCAAAAAGGAATAATGCCACGGTTACAAGCCTTGCCCGCGCCGTGAAGGCGTTACAGGTAGATTTAATTGCCCTGCAGGAGATTCAGTCCCATCCGGACTTTCTGGCACTGGTGGATTCTCTGAGCGATTATCTTGGTTACAGGGCGACTTCCGCCTACGCCGATATTAATCTGGCGTATCTATACAATACCAAATTTGTCGAAGTTGACACCATTTATGAAATTTACCGGCGGGAAGGTTATGTATTTCCCCGCCGACCCCTGGTGTTGCAAGGTCGCTGGGATGGAACCCCGCTCACTGTCATTAACAATCACTATAAAGCCTATGATGACAATGAAAGCCGGGAACGCCGTTATCGCGCCAGCGAGCTGCTCGTCCAGTATATTCAAAATAATTTTGCCGACGATAGAGTCATCATATTGGGTGATCTGAATGACGAATTGACCGATAATCAGTATGTCAACGTATTTCTGCCCTTCCTGAATTTGCCGCAGGATTTCAAATTCGCCGATATGAGCATCGCTTTGGGCAGCAGTACGAACTGGTCTTACCCGACCTGGCCGAGTCATATTGATCATATTATTATCAGCGATGAACTGTTTGATGATTTTATCCAAAGCACGACGGTTGTAAAAACCATCCGTGTTGATGATTATTTTTCCAGTGGCTGGAATGAATATGAGAATACCATCTCCGATCACAGACCGGTAGGATTAAAAATGATCCTGACCGACAGTGATTGATCAGTTATCTGTTAATTGGTTCAATCTGCCCAGGAATTTGTCTCTATTTAAAAAAAGAGTTCTGGGTTGGTAATTTTTTATATTGATGGTAGATGTTCCGGGTGTTGTCAGGTCAACAGGAATCAGGTAATGATCAGCACTGGAGTCAATGTTGATATACGAGAAGAGTTGATAATTTCCCTTTTTCAGATTCTCAAAAACGATTGTGTCCGGCGAGCTGACGCTGGTTTGCTGATTGATGTGACGGAGATTTTCTGAGATGATCCGGTTAATCGGATTTATAGCGGTCTGATAAAGATATTCGGAGATATTCTCTTTATAAAGTTCCATTTCGATACTCTTGGCTTCCATCCGGCGCTTTAGTTCTGTCTGTTTCGCAAGGCATTCACTCATGGCATCCGTGAAATTCGAGGTGACGAAATCAACTTCGATAATCAATGCTTCCTGGAGTAATGTATTCAGACCGCCGGGGTAGGTAGCCATTGAATATTGCAAAGGAATATTTTTGCTCAGATCAAAGGAAATCTGGTGATACAGAAAACGTTGTTTGGGTGGAATAAACATGGGAAATTCGGTCTGCCTGACAATATATTGGTTTTTGAATCTGACCGACAGGCTCAAGCCCCAGATATCCTCATTGCCAAGGTTTGTGATATGACTTGTCACACGCCAAACATCGCCATATTTTGCAATTTGGACGGGTTCGATCTCAATCTCTTTGCAATACTGAACCGGGAGATTCCGCCGCAGGGTTGAACACTGTTCCGAGATTATCTGATATTCCCGCACTATTTTGTTGTAGTCTTTTCTCATTGTATTGAGGCTGTCGGTAACGGTTTTCATTTTTTTATGGAAATATTGATCGTTGCGGGTAATGATTTCTTGAAGGGAATTAAATTCCTCGGTAGATATTAGATAGATTTGACGCGCTTTCTCCAATCGGGTCTCCGGGATAACGATGGATAAGCTTAGATTCGGCGCACAGGAATCAGTCAGGAAAGGGAGGAGAAGCACAAGGGAAAAAAGTACAACAATATGATATTGTTTCATTTGAGATTCCTAATTGTACTTCACAAGATAACGGAGAATTCAGGAATATTCAATGATTAATTCGAAAAATATGGTTTTAAAGTCATGCCGAGCACCATAGCAAAGTATTTCAGGAGTACCTCTTTTGCCATGTCCAGTTCAAAACCCGGTTCCAGGAAATCGCAGACCAGCACACAGGTGCGGTTTTCGTTGACATAAATGGGAATGGCAATGGCGCCCTGTGTGTCCAGTTTTTGCCAGATTCTTCTGACGTCCCGAATCTGTTTATCTTCTTTGGTTGTGAAAACAATCTCGTTGTCAATAATTGCCGTGGCGCCGAGGCTGTTGCGATTGTAGGCATGATCGAAAAAGGCTAAATCCTGTGTCTCTTCATCAAAACTTAGAATACACTTCAGCGTTGAGCGGTCGTCGGATATGGCATAAATCCTGGGAAACCGGAAATGAAACTGGCGACACAGTAAAAAGATAACCTTCTGCTGAATTTCCGGGAAGTCGCCGGTTAGGGTTTCACTCATTCCTTTAAGACGGGTAACTACATCGGAATAGATCTGGTACATGTCCTGACTTCTCGGATAGGAGATCGTGCAGATCATGCCGGTATATTCATAGAGGACATGCTGGGGAAAAAATTCCAGAACCAGTTCCCGGCGGGTGCCGTCGGAATACAGGAAGGTAGACTCCACATTTTGCGGTTGCAGGGATTCGCGTGCTTTTTGGAATACGGGTGAGATTTTTTTGGTAAATTTTTCGTCGAAATATTTCAGAAAATAGAGCGATTCGATTTTATGGGAGCGTAATCTCAGGATATGTTCGCCGGCAAGATTCAGGAATTTGATTTTATCGTCGTGGGTAATCTCGATAATGCCGAGGGTTCCCTTGGCAATGATCGCCTCTTTGAGTTCTTCCGAGTAGGAGAAATATTCCTGCGAAAGGTACTCGGCGATTACCTGAATCAGGGTACTGTGAATTATCTGCGGTACCCGCATCTTGACCCTATCCGGCGTAGCCTTGTCTTTCGGTTCGTCCAGCGTCAGAACGGCAACCGGGCGGGATTTATAGTAGAGCGGCGCATAGAGCAGGTCCATGGAATGCCATTGATCTTTTGCATCAATCGGGATTTCGGTCGTCTTGCCGCTGGCGACAATTGTTCGCGCCCGGACATCTTTCCAGGGCAAGTAGTAAAATGTACCAATCCGGTACCGTTCGACCAGAGAGCTGAGCAGCTCTTTACGCTTATTGGGATTGAGTTTCTTCTGTTCGGCGAGTTTAATCAAATCGTCAGAATATCCGGAATAGAGGGTCTTTTTGGTTTCGTATTTACTGTTCAGAAAGGAGAGAGTAACCCGCGCCCAACCACTTTTACGCAGAGTGTCCAGCAGAATCTGGCATTTTTCGTTCAGCGATTCCTGCTGTCTGATGAGGATATAATTGGAGGCTAATAATTCCAGAATCTGAATTTCACCTAACATCTCGAACCCGGTTTGACAATTCTTATTAATTTACTGATAATCATGGACTGAAATCTATCAATTTTATTCCTAGGGTACAAGATACAATTGAAAATTTCAGTGGACGGATTGTATATTAAAGCACCATGCGCTAATTTAAATTCAATTTTTAGTGATAGTAATCACGTTTTTTTTACTGTAAATAATGTATTGGCAACCGAAATGTATTAAATTGGTCAAGATAAAATTGCAAATATGAGGGAATATAATGGTGTATAAAAATTTGTTATTTTTGCTACTGATTTTTTTGGTCGGCTGGAATCTCGGCGCTCAGGAGGTTTTTCAGGTTGTCAACCCCGATACAACATACGTCAATGCGGATGACACCACATCAGCCATCATCATCCAGAAGCCGGTTAAAATTGCCGTTGCCGTTCTAGAACTGGACGCGAACGGTGTGAATGATTCGGAAGCGCGAGCGCTGTCCGATCGTTTGCGGATTGAGATTTTCAACGCCGGCGTATACGAAGTAATGGAACGAGAAAAGATGAACCGTATTCTGGATGAGATGCAGTTTCATATAAACGACTGTACTACCGATGAATGCGCCATCGAAATCGGTCGGCTGATCGGCGTTAAAAAGATTATTGCCGGCTCAATTAGCAAAGTAGGAGAATTTTATACCGTTAGTGCCCGCATGATTGATGTGGAAACCAGTAAAATCGAAGCTACCGCTATTGAAGATATCGAAGGTACGCTCGGGATGGTGCTGACAAAAGCAATTCCGTCAGTGGCGCAGAAAATATCCGGCAAAGCCGGGATTGATTTGAAAGCTGAACTTAAAAAATCAATGGTGAATGTCACGATTGATCCGCCTAGTTCAGCCATCTATATTGACGGGAAATATTACGGTAAGTCGCCTTTGAAAATCGAACTTGAACCGAACGTCGAGTATCTTTTACGGGCTGAGCATGAGGGCTATGAGATGCTGGAAAAGCGGATTACGCTGCTGAAAAGTCAGCAACTTGACATTGATATTACCCTTTCGAAGATTGTCGAGCCGCGGGTCGTTGTTCAGGAACCAAAAAAACAGAAGCGCTCTATTTCCAGAGGGTTTCGTATGAAATACATTTCCACCGGCAAGCCAAACGAAGTTAATATGGTCATCGGTAATATCAATCGTTTACATAACGATCGGCGGCTGTTATTCAAAGAGCGACCGATTGAGGGGATTGAATTGCCGACGATTAAATCCTTTGATGGTATCGAAATATACAATTCCAGTTCGGTTGAAGACAATATCGGGATTGAGATTGGCTTTGGCGTCTACCGCGGCGACCTGGATAACTGGTTTGCTACACTAGGGAAAGAGAGCGATGCGGAGTATAGTCTGGTAACCTGGAGTCCGCAGCTGATACTGAATCTGCGCATCGCGCCAATCCGATATCCGCTTTTTTATCCCTACTTTGATTTTGGTTTTGGTTATCATCTCCTGATCATGAATCTCTATCACGAAGAAATCTCCCTGGGTGGTCCGATGTATCAGTCGTGGGGGTTTATCTACGGGATCGGCTTCGAAATCCGACCGATACGATTCATCGGGCTGTCGCTGGAATGGAGCCGTAAAAACGCCGATATGCAGCTGATGGATATGGATAAAGTGACCGATCGGTTCAAAGAATCCAGTGTCAATCATGATCTTGACCGGATTAACCTGACGGGGAATAGAATCGGTCTGGCGTTGAATTTTTACTATTAAGTTTAAATACTGTAATCAAACCTCCATTACTTTAAAAAAGTATCTTTTGAGTTTGATTATATTTTTCTGAGGTCATTTGAACAATATACAATCCAGAGGGGAGGTCTTTTCCGTAAAGATCTATACCGTTCCAAAGGATACTATATTCACCTGCATCATTATGCTCTCGATGCATTTTATAAACACATTTACCTAAAAGATTGTAAATAGTAATAAAGACATCATGACGATTTTGGATTGTGTATCGAATTAATGTATGAGTCCTGTCTAAAAACCATAAATCTTAAATCGCATAATATTCAATCGGTAATGTCGATTTAGCATCCAATGAGCTGCCTGGCCGGCAGACAGGCCGGCATAATCAATTAAATTTTGTAGAAGCCCGGATATTTTAGCATATAAACACGTAATCCCGGATAAATAATGCAAATCCACCCCATCTTTTGTCTTCAGGTGCCGGTAAATCCGTCCAAAATTCACACCTATTGCAACGCCATACATAAAGAGCGCTATCTTGAAGTGCCCCCGAACCCTGACTTTTCGGCCCGGCATTCGACAGGCAAATTCCTTGATCGTTGCCTCCACATTATTGCGGATACTTCGCCGTTCCGAAGGTATTTGTTCCAGACTTCGTTGACGGCGTTGCTTCAAATAATCGGCGACTCTGAAATAATATTCCCGCCCCTTTTTCTGTGATATCAAGCGGCAGGTCGTATAATGTTCACAGGTACGGCAGATTTTTTCATCAAAACAGGCCTTGAAGCGCTTGCGCGTCGGTTCAGCCTTTACCCTTTGCAGCGGACAATATACTTCAAAATCACCGGAGGTATCCCGTTCAATGCTGATTTCCTGACGGGACTCTCGTCCACGGATAGCCGTCTGAACCGCGGTAATCTCTTCTTTCTGCATTTTTTCATCGTTGGATTCACTGCCATATCCTCCATCAAAATGTAACTCCTCAATCTCAGGCGTTTTTTCCTTAATATTATCCAGA
>OMKS01001936.1_pt1 | contig 17820 bp, 13 predicted proteins | sample 1674721 | NCBI WGS metagenome assembly OMKS01 (sample SAMN06264996, study PRJEB25208) | sediment metagenome | isolation source: hot spring sediment | place: USA: California | collected 2014-09-02
AAAAAATATACGCCGCCGCAGCCGCCGTAGTGCAGTACGGGGCGTTCATGAGAATCAGGCGCCGAAGATGTCGCGTCGGCGGCGTAAGCGCCGGAACAGACCACAACAACAAACAGGCAAATACAATATAGGCGCATGGGAACTGCTCCTTGTCAGGCACAGGCCAAACGGTTTCTAATGATGTAAACGTTGACAGGCGGCCGGTGTGTCGGCGGGGAAAACTTTCGGCGCGCGAACGGCGCGTTTTGCCATTCCCGCGAGTGCGTTGCCCGGACCGACTTCAACAGCCTCAAGGCCGTCGAGTTGTTCCATCACGGTCGTCCAGTGAACAGGGGTGTACAATTGTTCCTTCAGCAACATGCGGATGCGCTCCGCATCGCTTTCTTTCCCGCCGCTGACGGATGAAAGAAACGGAATTGCCGGAGGCGCAACAGTCATGTCGTTCAACAGTTTTGCGAGTTTATCCGCAGCGGGACCCATAAACCGGGAATGGAACGGGCCGGACACGCGCAATGGCAGAATGCGGCGCGCGCCGTTGTTTTTAAGCGCGGTGATGGATGCGTCCAGCGCGGCTTTTGAGCCGCTGATAATTATCTGTCCGGGGCCGTTGTAGTTTGCAATCTGCGCGCCGTCGCACAGCAACGGCGCCACATTTTCCGAAGCCATGCCGATGACCGCGGCCATGCCGCCTTCGGGAACATCCTCGGACATGAGCCGCGCCCTTTCGAGCACAAAGGGAATAGCCTCGTCAAATTGGAGCGCGCCCGCAACCACAAGCGCGGTAATCTCGCCCAAACTGTGGCCGGCGCATAAATCGGGGCGGATGTCAAGGGCTTGGAGATGCGCCGCAATGGCGATTTCAGTGCATAAAAGCGCCGGTTGGGCGTTGCGCGTATCGTTCAATTCTTCCTGGGCGCCATCAAAAAGGACGGCTGTTACCGATTCGGGAAGCAGGGAAATGGCGCGGTCGAAAACGGCGCGCGCCGCGTCGGACGCTTCCAAAAACAACCTTGCCGTTCCCTCTTTCTGGCTCCCCTGACCCGGAAAAAGAAACACTGGCATGGATAACCCCTCCGTGGATTGCTATTGAGCCGCCTTCTGTTCATCGTGAGCGGCGGGTTCCGAACTCTCGCTGCCGGTGTTTATCAGTCCCGCTTGCCGCAGTTTCATGATGTTGTTGTGGATATGCTCATTCAAATTGTTTTCGATGGCGACCCGCGCCCCGTAGACGGCATTTTCAATGCCCCTGGGGAAACAGGAGCCGTGTTGCACAATGACGGTGCCGTTAATGCCCAACAGCGGCGCGCCGGGCTGTTCGTTGGGGTCAACGCGATGGCGCAGCTGGCTGAGCGCCTTGCGCGCGAGCACGGCGCCAATCTTACTCATGGAGGAACTTTCAAAATATTCGCGCAACATCTTGCCCATGAAATAGGCCGCCGCTTCGCTGGTCTTTAGAAAAAGATTGCCAATGAATCCGTCGCACACCACCACGTCAGCCTTGCCCTCGTACAACGTGCGTGGTTCGACATTCCCGACAAAATTAACATGCTTCGCCGCGGACAGGTTGTGGTACACTTCCCGGGCGACCGCGCCGCCCTTGCCGCCTTCCTCGCCGATATTAAGCAATGCAACCCGCGGCTCTTCCACGCCAAGCGCGTATCGTGAGTAGGCAACGCCCATTTCGGCAAACTCGCACAGCTGCCGCGTGGTGCAGTCCACATTGGCGCCCAGATCAAGCAACACCACATCGCCCGTCATGGCGGGGAAAGCCTGGCTGATCGCAGACCGCGCCACCCCGTGTATGGAACCCAGAATGGTGCGCGCCGCCACCATCACCGCGCCCGTGTTGCCCGCGCTTACGACGCCCTGCGCTTCCCCTCCCTTGACAAGGCGCATCGCAACAAGCAGCGAGGATTGCTTCTTTTGGCGCACCGCCAGCACCGGCTGTTCGTGCATGCCGATCACCTGCGGCGCGTGCTGGATGGTAATGTTGCCCTTTTTCGGGTATGCCGCCAGTTTTTCCTCAATCTGGGCTTCGTCGCCCACCAAGATAATTTCAATGTCGGAGTTTAAGCTGGCGTGAACGGCGCCCTCGACTTCCACGTCGGGAGCATGGTCTGAACCCATGGCATCCAAGGCGATTCGCACGGCAGGGTATCCTAATCTAAAGCGGATTAATCCGTTTCGGGCTTAACAACAACGCGTCCCTTGTAGAATCCGGTTTTCAAGCATACACGATGGGGCAGCTTCGGTTCGCCGGAATCCGGACATTCTGTTACGTTTGCGTGGGTAAGCGCATGATGCGAACGGCGCATGCGCTTTTTCGTGCTTCCCGTTCGTCTCTTGGGTACCGGCATGATGCATTACTCCTTCGTCTTTTGCGGGGCCAGTTCGGGGAATAATTCCGCCAAAGCGGCCAGCCCGCGGTTGCCTGTCTGTTCTGGATCATGGCGCGCTGCGCAATGGCAGGCGCCTTCATTCTGGTTTGCGCCGCAACGGGGACAAAGCCCCCGACATTCATCCCGGCACAAAAATCGGGAAGGCTGCGCAAATACCACCTCTTCCCACACATACGGGGCGAGATTTATCTCATATCCCTGAAAAGAACGGCGCGCGTCTTCTGAACTTGAAGCGTCACGCGTGTCGCCCGCCGTCATTTCCAGCGCATGTCCGATCTCTTCGAACACGGATGCAGGCCCTTCGGCGAACACCCACGCCACTTCCACTTCAAAAGGCGATTGAGCCGTTTCCAGACAACGCACACACGCGCCTTCATAGACGCCGCTTATGCGGCCGCGGAACAGGAACTCATCACCCAGACGCTCGAACCGCCCGCGCACCAGCGCGGTTTCCACGGGTAAAGCCTTCGTATCAGGCGGTTGGATGGACGATACGCGCACACGCTCCTCGAAAACGCATCCCTCTTCTCGGATACTGGTTACGGAAATTCTGAGGGTATTCACGGCTCCACCTCTCTCAAGATGTGTGCGACTGCAGCAAGTATAGCAAAACAACACGCAAAACTTCAATCTTTCTGTCTGTTTCTGTGTTGTTTGACCATGACAAGCGCCCTTAACCCGGATATTTCACCGGATGATCTATATGACGGAACAAATCAAACAAAAGGCGCCAAGGCCGGTTCCAACGTGATCGGGAGGGGGGGTTGACAGTTGGGTTTGATTTTTTTCGCACACATTACGAAACTTCGCGGATTATCCGCGGACCCTGTGTCCAAAACCACCACAAATGTTCCACAACGGGCGTGAGTCTGTCGTATGTTTTTACTGTCGCCGGGTGGAACGCCTTCTCCCACGCCGCCCGGTGCGCGCCGCTGTCACACCCCGCAAGGTATACAAACCGCAATGACGGATTTTCGCCCGGCGCAGGGATGTCCGACGGCGTAAAATATCCGTCGCGCAATAAAAGACCGTTTGCTGTGCCGTGCGAAGCGATAATCACCACCACCCCCTGCCTGACAGCCGTTTGAATCGTGTCGGCGTCTATGGGCAGCAATACGGCGCTTCCCGGACCGTAGCGCGCGACGCCGGCGCATGCCATGCGATACATGGCGAGTGAAAAAAGGAAACGGGGAAACCGGTTCAAGTCTTCATAGACCATGAACACTTTTCCGCGGGCGATTTCATCGGTAACTTTTAACTCCGCCAGCGCCGTCAACGATATCGCAACAAACAGAACCAGCCATGCGAAACAGAGGAATCCTCTTCCCAGACGGTGCAAGAATTTCCTTTGCGTCATCCAGGCAATATACGGCACAGGACGTGACGAACCCAATGCCGCTTTAAGCGCCGCATAGCCCCAGAAAACAATCCATACAATCAGTAATTTACGTCCGAAACTCAACAACCATACCTCTGTGGGCAGGGGTTCCACAAGATCACGGTGATATACCATGCCATAGGAGAGCGCCAGCAGAAGGAGGATAAAAACGGCCAGTATCAGGCCAAGGAAGGCATAAAGCGTCAACGCTTGGTTTCGGTGAACCAAGGAAAACTGCGATACATCCCGGTTGCGCCACAACAGTGGGTTGGGCAGCAGACCCGCATAGCAGCACAATGCGGCAACACGCTCCCCAAATCCGGGCCGAATCATGCCGTCTCGCCTCTATAATTCGAGGTCAAAGGGCAGGGCGTCAACAATCTGTTCAATAATTTCATCCGGGGAGGGACTAAACAACATGCCGATAAATATTACCGGCGAAAATACCGTGTAGATGACGAACCAGACGAGGGAAGATACCCATATAAACGGCACGAAAAACGAAAGTCCGAACGTTTTGTTATCCATATCACAAAGCCTTTCTTGTCACATTCATCTGACGCGCGCCGAACACTTGCTATTCTTCTTTTTCCTGGTCATCCGTGGGCATCCCAAGCGCCTCGGACAATAATTCTATCAAATCAATAAGCAGCGACATCGGCGTATGTCTGCTGAACATGGCGACAAAGAAGAGCACCGGCATGGCCAGGGTAAGCACGATATTGATCAAGAGCCAGCCCAGCCACACCCCCGGCACATACAACGCCATAATGAAATTCTTGTCATCCATCTTTAACCTCTCCCATATCACATTCGCGGCGCGACATACTCAGACCGCCGTATGCCAGACGCATCCCTGTATCCGCCCGCGCCCTTACATCATTCGGTTATCGAACGTATTATATATGGCTAGTTCACTTCGTACAACAAATAATACGGGCCATGCGTGAAATTCAAATACAATGACCCGTAATACACATCAACATAAAATTCATGACTGTAGACGCCCGGTATGGGATCGCCCAGATCATCCACGGGAAATACGGGGGCGAATTCGCCCCTGTCGGCAATACCGGCCAAGCCGAGATTATTCATTTCCGGCCACACGAGGTAATACGAGTCGTTCACCGGCTCTCTTCCGTCATAGTTAAAAACGACCGTTATCGGGATCGTTCCCGCAATATACCCGGCATCCGAACGCACTCGCCAATAAAGGGCGGCCAACGTGGGCAGATGCTCGCCGCCCACATTCTTGACCAACAATGTTGCGGGCGGATCGGCGGGGTCCACCTCAATGATTTGTGAACGCGGCGAGGTGAAGGTCGGCGTAAATTCAAACTCGGGATTCGGAAACGACGTCGCCGTAAACGGCTCATAGTCAACATCCAATCCGCGCGGCATTGTAAAATACTTGCCGTCTGGAGAACCATCAATAACCGGGTCAAGCATATTTATATTCATCCGGAACGGCGCGGCCACGCCCGTAAAGGAAATATCCACAAGATTCCCGTAGTCGCCGTAGGAAAGCGGCCTGTCCGTGGCTGTCGTGAGGGTGACAATCCCGCTGTTTTGCGCAAAGTTCCAGTCCGCGACGAGCCCGCCCTGTCCGCCGGCAACCTGGGTCGCCGTCCAAGGCAGCGCCGGGTCGGTGGTGATCTCGAATTGCAGGGCGCCGATATTTCTGGGCATGTAATCAGTATAAATTCTGACCACGGCGGCGCCGTCGTCTTGAATTCCTTCCGTACGCAAGCCAATCTGACCGAGCTTGGCGTCATTGGAATAATCGAAGGCGGGAACATTCCCAACCTGATAGGTCTCTTTCACCGCGGGATCAACCTCCTCGACTTCAAGGCGCGCCTGCACGGTTATGGAGGATTCCTCATTAAGCGTTACGTAGGACAACACCACATGGGAACGCAAATCCTTGGGCAATGATTGCGGATTTTCAGCGGATGGGTTGGTGCGGCACCAATCCAACAAACTTTCAAAAATCGGGATGGTGACGGGTTCACCGTTCGGATCAAAGGAGCCGGGAATAATTTTGGTGTCCGTGGCGTAGAAATGACCGCCGCTTACCGTGCTCATTTGGATAAGGGGATTCGCCTGCACGGTGTTACCGAATCCGATCGGGAAGAACCGAACCCGAGCCGCTTCGAGAATATCCTTGACCGTGCTCAATTCACCGGGCGGCGTTGTCACCCGTCCGTCGGTAACGGCCACAAGAATCCTTTCGGCAAGCCGGTCAAAATCAGGCAGCGTCCAGTCCATATAATACAACTTAAGAGCCGCCTCCAATATGGCCGGATATAGCGGCGTCGCGCCATATTCAAGCACATCCGTATTTTCAATACGATACTGCAACACGCTCTTGTCTGAAACAAATTCTTCCCCGGCAAGCGGGTCGGCGGGGTCGGGCGCGCCTGTAATCATCCGGATACTGCTGTGCCACCATGGGCGACGCTCGTTAAACACGGCTAGGCCGACCTTGTAGTGCGCGGGAAACTCCTGCAGCATTTCGCCGACAGTCTGAATGTACATGGCGTCCAGTGGCATGCGCCCCCCGGGATCGAGTTGCCCGTCATTAATCAAGTCAAGCGCCGCCTGCTCCATACTTGCGGAATAGTCCAGCATTATTAAAACAGAAAATGTCAGGTCCTCGTCTTTCTTGGTAAAAAGGTTGGTCTCTGACAATTCAAGAGGCACCGAGTCTTCCAGAATCTGCGCCTGCAATGTGCTCAAACGATACAACGTGTTTTCATCGAGGAAATTGTCTTCATATCCCGGGAAAGGCCGTTGAGCGGCGTCGCGCAACAGGAAATTGAAGCGCAGCAGCGACGGCGGTCTCATTCTGGGCACGGCGCCTTCAATGGTCAATTCCGCAATATCAAAGGTTATGGCGACTTCAACAGGCTCGACGGGCAACGCATTGGGCGGCACGTTTTCCGCCTGAATCAACAACGTTGCAGTGGCGCCCGCCCGAATGCGTCCGCGGTCAATGGCCACGCTGATGAACTGCCAGTCTTTAACGGCGCTGCTTGTGCCGATGCTGCGTCCGCGGGACGGCTCGACATAAATCCACTCCGGGTGATTCGAGGTAATGACGAAATCCAGCGGCCAGCCGGCGTCGCCAAAATTCGCCACTTCAAAAGGAAGGGTTGACAGTGTGCGCCCAAAATTCAGCGTGCCCGGACGCACTCCGATGATAATGCTGTAGGGCACCCGAACGGAAATGTCCACCGGCGCGAAAGGCATTTCAGGATCGTTGGAACGGATCAGGAAACGATGCGTGCCGCCCGACTGATCAAGGCCGAACCGATTCGTGGTAACACGCACCTGCTGTTCGCGATTTGGCCGGAGCTGTCCTTGCTGGGGCGTCACCGCCGTAATCCACGCAGGTTTGCCTTCCATATTCACCTCCCAATTCAAATCCGCCTTGCCGATGTTCCGCACAATAAAAATATTGCTGTCTTCGCCGATTTCAATCACAACAAAGGGGACATTGTTGGCGTCTGTGCCGTCACCGATGATTTCTATTTTCGGGAACCGCTGCGGCTTTACCGACACGCGCACTTCAACCGGAGTATCGCCCGGCGCGGAAGACGCGACCTCGAAGGTATGCAAGGACTCGTCTATGTCCTCGGGCAAAAGGTCCCGGTCAATGCTTACGCGCACCAATTGCGTTATCGCGCCGCCGACCGTGCCTGAAAGCGGTGAAATTACGAGCCACTCGGGCAGTGACGTCCCGTTTATGCTCCAATCAATCTGGCTGGGACCCTCATTCCAGATGCTGATTTCCCGCCGGCTCAACAGCGTGCCGAACTCCAATTCTGTCGGTTCCACCTGAAGCGCGTCAGGAATCGGGTCTGCGGGACGTGTCAACGTAATGCGCAGCCCCCGAGACACGCCGCCTGCAAACACCGTAAGAGGGATGTTGTACGTTTTCGGGCTCAAATTGGCCGGATTTGCCGTAATCGTAACCGTGGCGGAATCATCCAGTACGCCCTCTTCCGCGGATAATTCGATCCATCCTGCGCTCGCAGGCTTTTCGATGCGCCAGTTTATCGGCTCGTCACCTTCGTTGGTGATGGTTACCTGTTCTTGAACAGTTTGCCGGGTTTCCCCAAAATCAATCGCCGCGGGGTCAATATTGAAGTTTACCGGCGCGCCAACCGTCATCACCACCGGTATGACGGCGGTTCGCGATGACGCCGCATGAACGATTTGCACGGACGCCGCATAGTCCCCCGGAGCCAGTCCAATCGGATTTGCCCTAACCCGCAGGTCATAGGGATTGGCGCTGGTCACGTTCGCCGCCGCCGAACTGAGCGTCAGCCATTCCGCGCCGCCGTTCAAACTAATGGCAAGCGGCACAGGTTCAGCCGAGGGCGTTTCCAGCCGCACCAGCTGGGTTTCCGGTTGCGTCAACAACCCGAAGTCCAGCGCGGCGGGGCTTGCGGTGAAGGCGGGCGCCAACACGCTCACCCCCAGCGTGGTGTCGCCGCCATTGGATAATACATCCAGCGTTGTCTCGTATGGCTGCGCAGAAGGCGCCAATCTCGCGCGGTTGATCCTTACGGTGACGCCCTCGGCGGCGCCGCGCAACACCGACCCCGAAGACGGCTCGACCGTCAGCCAATCCACCCCTTCGGGCACCTCGATTTGCCATTGCAATACGGCGTCTCCCCTGTTTAACACCTCAACAAGCAGTTGACTCTCCGTATCTTCAAAATCCAGCGCGGCGGGCTCGATCGCCAGCACAGGCGTGCGCACCCGTTCAATGGCCGCCACCACGTCCTGTGAACCGCCATTGCTGCTAATGCTTATTATTGCCTGCAATTGTTCCGTACTATCCGGTAATTGGTCGCTTATCAGAAATACGCGCAATATGCTGTTGGTTCGTGTGGTGGAGGAAATTGTTCTACCCCGTTCCTCTTCGCCGTCCACCGCCATTTCAAGCCACGGGGCGTCAGTGGCGGCTGTCCAACGCAACGTGCCCCCCCCGTCATTGGCAATCACTATTTGCGCTTCTGACCTCGAATCACTGAGCGTAATGGCAATCGGACTCACGTTCAGCACAGAGGAAAACGGACAGCCCGTCATGCTCAACGCGAACACCACGCTTAGCGACAACATAACGCCATGCCTGGCAAACGATCTCATATCATATATCCTTTTTTCGCTGAAAAAACAGGCGTTTCCCGCCTCGCCCGGGGACATGCCCCGTGGGAATCATCCTTGTTTCTGTCATCATGGTTGCGCTTCAATACGTGTTACCTCAAAACCGAACACATCCGTGTCAAGCAGCAGCTGCGCCGGATACAAGCCGGCGGGAAGCGTTGCCGGATCAAAATGCAGCAGCAGGTCTTCCGATTCACCCGACAACAACGTTCCCGACGGGGTTTCTCCGACGGCCAGCGGCGTCCAATTTTCATTCTCATCCAAAACGGACCAACTGAACTGATCGACTGTCAGGCTGCTGCCTGCGGGCGTCACGATCTGCGCCGACCACGTAAATCTGTCCCAACGACCGTTGACTATCGTAACGGGAACCGTCTGGGTGCCCAGCACGAAGCGGATCACAGACGGGCGCGTAAGCCTGCCGGGACGCGAATCATCATCCGGCCAGGGGTCCACAAAGTCCGGCAATCCGTCGCCGTCGTTGTCCCATGCGCCCGCCGCTTCGGCGTCTATATTCGGCTCCACCAGGTCAATAATGGTTTTTGAAGGCGCCGCCAAATCCGCATCTTCGGCGATGCGCAAGGGCCTCTTGAGGTTCTTCGGTCCCGACGGATACAGGAAGTACACCGTTTCCGAGGGACGCGTGTCTGTGGCGGGCGCGAAGTACATGGTGTTGTCCAAGCGCATATCCAAGAAGAATTCCGGCTCCACGCCCGCATCGTATGCGGCGTCAACAAACGGCCACAAGTTGGACAGCGTAATGCGCAGCAGGTTGCCGGACGATGCGTAGGGCAATGCGTATTCGCGCGGCGTCAGCATCCGGTATATGCCGTCATTTTCCGGCACAAGACGCCAGTTGGGCGTGATTTCACTGCTGTCATAAACCAGCAACCCCTCGGGCGCCAATTCCACCTTCATGGAATAATTGTCCCAAAACGCGTCTTCAACCTCGGCCAGGACGCCTTCTCCCATCATGGGCATAAACCGCATCCTGAACAGATTGACATAACGCGGCACATAATCGGCGCGCACATATATCTCCGCCTGCGCCACCTCGTCCCATGTGGGGGCGGCGTAGTTGTAGTTAATGCCAGTGGTATACATGGAAATCTGACCGGCGCGCACATCACCCGGCCAGAATCCGCCTGACTCATCAAAGTAGCCCGCCACCTCGCTGCCATCGGGTTGCGTATAGTTCACCCGTACCTTATAGTTGCCGCTGCTTTGGCTGGGCGTTACATAGGTAAGAACTATCTGATTCTGCATCTCCTCCCAGATGCGCCCCGGCTCATCACGCAGCGAGAGCGAAAGCTGCTGTATGTCCGTCGTGCCTGATTCGAGGGCAAGCGTGACCTGCACCTCTCCCAAGCCGTCATTTGATTGCACGGTAAGGTCCGCCTTGCCGACTCCGTAAGGGGTTAGCAGTAAAGCGGGATCAACCGTAACGGTGACGAGGCTCTCGCCGCCCGGCGGGGTAACGCCACTGGCGGGAACCACGTCCGTCACCCACTGATAATCGCCTTCCCGAATAATGGACCATGTGAGGGGGCTGCTACCGGTATTGCGCACCTTGAATTCAGCGACGTTTTGGGTGTCGTCAAAAACAATCGGCGAAAGCACCAGAGACCGTTTGTATCCCAGCAGTTGCACCAACTGTTCAGCGGACCCGGCATTATAAAAATACCCGCCGGTTTCTTCCGCCAGTGGAATGAGGTCGGGATAATTAATGCTTACACCGGCGCTGTAAGCCAGGGGATACAGCCGAACGCCGAGACTTTTTGCGTCGGAAGAGGCGGCGCTCGCCCCCACTTGTGACGAATTGTCGTTGCCGTCAGTTATGAACAAGACGGCGCGCACATCAGCATCATCGAAAGGCAGCGTATCAGACGCATCCTCAGCGGCGACGCGGTTGACGGCGTCTATGACCGCATCCCAAATATCAGATGTGCCGTACAGCTGCGGCGGCACGTTGAAATTGTACAAGGCCGCCTTCAGCGATTCCCTGTTCGTGGAAAACGGATGAATCAGCCTGTTCAACGGCTGACGGTCATTGTGATACATCAGCGCAACCCGGTAGCTGGGCGGCAGATCATCAAGAAACATGGCCACGGCGTCGCGCACTTCATCCAGCACTTCGCCCGGCTCGCGCGGCGCCGACGGGTCGTCCACGCCGGCGTTGTACATGCTGCCCGTATAATCGAGCATAACGACAAGATTGACTTTGAGCTGTTCAGGGCCGTCAACCCACATGGCAACTTCGTTAAGGTCCAACGGCGCTTCGTTTTCACTGATGCTGAAACGAATCTTCGCCATGTCTTCTTCCGTCCGGGTGGGGATGACGCGCCCGAGGGTGTCGCGCAACATGAACACAAACCGCATCAGGTATGGGGGACGGCCTCGGTTAATGGCGCCCTGAACGGTCATGGGCGGCCTTTCCGCGCGAACCTGCATCTCCCAGGGCGGCACCGCGTCAATACGCGCCTCGCCGTCTTCATCCCATGCCTCAATCCACAACGCGCGGTATTCCACATCTTCCGTCATGACCGTTCTGTCAATCGTCACCACAACGCGTCTTGCGTCCACAAAACGGCCCTCGCCAATGGCAAACACGCCGTCAGGCCCGTTGGTGTCGCCGGTCATGGGCGCAACATCCACAATAAGGGGATTCTCGACGCCTTCGTCGTCATGACGTATCCTGAAATAAAGGCGGGAGTCAAGGGGGCCGATATTAATCACCCAGAACTCCTGCTGCGTCTCGGTGCGCCCGAAATCAAGCAAACGTTTCAATGTGTACGTAATGGCGTTTTCATCCGGCGGATCGGAGGCGATCACAACGGGCAGGGATACTTCTTCAAGAACAAGCGGCACGGTGACGACGCCGTCCTCGTCAAGCACTTCGACCGCGAGCTCGTAGTTGCCCGCGCCCGGTATCGCCTCGGCCGGATCGCTCACGCGCACCTGGACGGAGACGGATTCGCCGGCAAGCAGTGTGCCTGACGGCGTCTCCACGGAAATAGGCGCGTTCGTCTGGTCAACTGCCTGTCCGCGCACCCGCACGGAAATGGTCCATTGCAGCGTTCTCCTTCCGGCGTTGCGGAGGGTCAGCGTCGAAGCGGGCTGGGAACCGGGAGAGGCGTCATCGGCTGCCGCCAACCGCGAATAGTACAAGTCAAGCGTCGCCGGGTCCACGACCAAGTCCGTCAAAGGCGTTCCAAATCTGATCTGAACGACAGCATCGTGCCCCGGGGCGTCAGGCGTGGAAATGCGGAAGCCGAAATCCGTGCGTTCCTGCGTCCACTCCACCTGCACCGTAACACTGCTCTGTCGCGCCAGGGCGCCGCCGTTGGGCGTAATAATCATATCGGGCGGCAGATCCGTGGTGTCCGCACTCGGATCATTCCCGGCAAAATACGCAATTGTCCAGTTCACCGCGGTTTGACCGCGATTTTCCAAACGGAACTGCGCGCTTAACGCGCCGGGCTGAAGCGTCAACAGTTCCGGTGTTGCATATAATAGCGACGAAACAACCAGCGAAACAGGCACAATGCGCTCGAACTTCCGCGCCTGAATGCGAACCGCCATATTGGCGTATGTTCCGGGTTCCGCTTCGCCTCTGCGCGCTGTCAGCGTAATGTGTTCCACCCCTGGCGCCAGCGTTCCCGATGTTTTGCTGATTTCGAGCCAGTCAATTGCGCCCGTGGTCCATTGGGACTCTTCGGTCTCACGGACCAAGGTGTCAAGCGTCCATTCTATAGGCCGCGAACCCAAATTACTTAGCGTAAGACGCCGCTCGGTCTGGTCCCCGCTGAAAACGATGGACGCCGGTGTCACCTCCAGCTGAGTGGTTCTCGGGCATCCCGTCAGTGTCAAACTGACGCAACCGACTGCCAACAACAACGCGACCCCGCATATTTTCTTTTTCATCATACCGCCTCGGTGCTTTCTTGTCATCGCCGCAACCGCACGGCTAAAAATCAATTAATTCTTCCAACAAAAATATGTTTATCCATCAGCGGCGCCGCTTACAGCGCCGTCTGAACACCCGTCCTTAATCTTCTGCGTCTGCCTCTTCATCCATGGATTGCCCCGTATCCAAGATTACGCCGGCGTCGCGCATTGCATCAAAAGCGCCTTTGAAGGTGGGAAGCGGATTACCTTGGGAATCAAACGTATGCGCGTAAGGCACTTTGACTGTTGATTCAAAGCCCAGACCGCCGTTAAGCACATTGGCTTCCAAATGCCGCCAGTCGCTAATAACATTGGTATCACCGGATAAATCAAGGTACTCCAGCGCCAGCAACCCGGCGATGGCCTCGATATCCATAATTTTGTTATTGCCCAAATGCAGCCGCACCAATTTGGTTAGACTTCCAATCTGACTTATATCGCGTATGCTGTTGTTTGTCAGATTAAGATGATTAATGTTAACGCAAAACTGCAACCCTTCCAAATTGCTGATGTTCAATTCGGAGGCGTTCAGCTTGCGAACCCCGCTCAGGTCCCGCTTGGTCAGAAAAATGGACAACGGCTTCCTGATTTCTGCGCGTATGGCCGACTTCAGCGCCTTGTCGGGAATAATGACAATTGGCGAACAGGCCGACACCGTAACGAGAAGGACCATCGCCAAAGCGACATAACGCCAGCGAAGAATCAATTGCATACCCATTGCATATACCTTTTTGCTGCACCGTCTATTTCATGAACACTCCAAAGACACGTATTCCTTGAAGCGTCATACGCAGACGGCTGGTTTCTTTTACCACTCGAAATTCCCGAATACCGAAACTGTCACACAAGCGCCCTGCGCTCCTGCTGTACTTATATTATACGTTATCGTTAGGTGTTGGGATGTAACATTTGTCGTCAATATAAAGCAGTAACGGGGACGCGCCTCCGAAAAAACCAAGAATTGCGTTGAACACTTGCGCAAAAACGCAAATCAAATCCTGCCACTGACCCGCAGGCGCCACCTGTGACTTTGTAACTGGGGTAAGATGTTTCACTTCCTGTTTCCTTGTTTTGAACGTTATCGGGAACAAAATCCCGTCCTAAACCAACAACTCGACTTACACCTATTTTACCACTTTGTCTATATATTACTCCATTTTAACTTAAATGTCAAGAATTTATTCGCGCGGCATACCCATCCTTGATCACATCACAATGCGGGGCTCTCGTGCTGTTTACCCTGCGGGAAGGAAAAAACTGTCAAATAACGCCCTCATTGTGGCATTATACCATACATAACATGCAACAACCTTTATCAGGAGAACTTGATGGATATTCCAAAATTCATGCAGGGCGCAATTGCGCCGACCTTTACCGTATTTCATGAAGACGGCACGTTGGACGATGCCGGTCAACGGCGTTTTCTCGACTTCTTATTGGAGATGGACGCGATAAACGCTTATTTCATTCGTTCCGGCATGGGGTTGATGTATACCTTCAGCATGGACGACACCCGCCAGATTGCGCGCAATGTATGTTCGCATCTGAAAGGAGCCGCGCCCGTGCTTGTGGGATGCAGCGGCGTATGGGACCGCAATTACGACAAACGCCCCGACCCGCTGCGCTACATGGAACAGGGCGTCGCGCTGGGCAACTATGCGCTCGAGCTGGGCGCGGCGGGCGCTGTTTACACCATGCCCGAGGCGTTGTTGCCTCATGATGGAGAAACCGAGCAACAGATGATTGAGAGATATTTCAACACCATCTGTGAGCGGGTTGCCGGGCCGGTATATGTATATCAACCGCCGGGAACGCTGCCCAATTACGAGGTTGAACCGGAAACGTTGAGCCGGTTGGCCGACATCAAAAACTTCATGGGCGGCAAATTCTCCACCATGAACGGCTATTACACCTACGAACTCATGCGCGCCATACGGGGCAAACGGTTCATTTACATTATCGGCTGCGAAACGATGTTTTACACCGGGCTTTTCCTGGGATCACGCGCATGCATCGGTCAGGGCGCCGTCCTGAATCCGCAAATCCTGAACGCCATGCTCGAGCGCTATCGCAGCGGAAATTATTCCGGCGTGTTGCGCGCCCAGGACGCCATTAACACGCTGGTGCAAACCGCGCCGAATGCGGTGGATTTCCTGAAAATGTACGCAACGGAAAAGGGATACACAACCCCGCTGTACACACGCTCGCAGGCAACCAACCCGTACATGGAAGACCGGGAACCCATCACCAAGGAAGAGTATGACCGGTTCAAGGTGATTTACGAAACGGAACTCATGCCGTATTTGTAGAGCAAAAGCGTTTTGGATCATTCAGACGTCAACATACATTGCCGGGAGCTGAACCGCTGCAACCAGCGGGGCGGGCGCATGTTGTCCGTGGCGGATTTGATAGACGCGCAAACGCTGCCCCTGCCCCTCGCCGCGGCCATAACCGCCCGTATCGCCTCCGGCGCGTCGTTCATGGTCGGCGCGAATCCGGGCGGAGCGGGCAAGACCACCGTCATGTGCGCGTTGCTCAACTTCGTGCCGCCGGAGGTGGAACTGTTGCCGGCAACGTCGGAAGCCATTCCTAAGGCCACAACGACGAAAGGAGCAACCCGACGCTGTTACATCTGCCACGAAATAGGCGCGGGACATTACTACGCGTATCTCTGGGGTGACGCACTGCGTCAATACTGCGCCCTGAGTGACTGCGGCCATCTCCTCGCTACAAACCTTCACGCGGACACCTTGGAAGAAACCGCCATGCAAATGCGCGGCGTCAACAATATACCGGAAAAACATTTCAGGAATTTTTCGCTGCTGCTCTATCTTCGCGTCAACGGGCCGGCGCGGGTCGTGCATCAGGTGTATGTCAGCAATGACGGCGCGCCCCATGAACTCGCTTACGACCTGTCCACGGGTCTTTTCAATGCCGCGTTGTTTGCCGCGACCGGGAAACGGCAGGCACAGGAGGACTTCCTGAAGCGGTTTATGGAACAACCGGACCGCACCATCGAAGCAATGCGTCGCGCAGTATTGGAATCAGCCACGGCGTAATACGTGAAACAACCTCTTGTTTTCTGTCAGAATATGGATAAGGACGGAGATGGATATGGATTCCGCTCACGGTCCTGCGCGTCCTATCCTACAGGCTAAACACCATGCAATCCGCATCTCCTGAAAATACCGCGTCCCACTATCCCCGACTTAAGGAATTGTGTCAGCGCCACAACATCCGGTTCAAGAAGGGACTCGGCCAGAATCTGCTGCTTGACGATAACATCAACGCCATCATGGTAAGAGCGGCGGAATTGACCCGGGAGGACAATGTCATCGAGGTGGGCGCGGGGCTGGGCGCATTAACCCGCAGGCTGCTGGAAGGGGCGGGGCGCGTGCTGGCCGTCGAGATTGACGCCACCTTCATGCCATGCCTTGAGCAACAATTCGGCGATAAAGAACATGTGCGGCTCTTTCGCGGCGACATTCTCAACCACGATCTTGACGCGCTGGCGGAGGAATATCTCCCCGCCGCAACACGCCTGAAAATGGTATCGAACCTACCCTACTACATCACCACGCCCGTGCTGTTTCATTTCCTGGAGAGTCCGGTCTATTTCGAGAGGCTGGTGGTAATGACGCAACTCGAAGTGGGCGAACGGCTGACTGCTCCGGTGGGCGCCGCCAACTACGGCGCGTTGTCCATTGCAGCGCGTTTGTACGCCGAAACCGATATTGTGCATCGCGTGCCGGCAAGTTGCTTTCTGCCGAAACCAAAGGTGGACAGCTGCATTGTCCGTTTCCGATGCCGACGCGATCCGCCGCTGCCGGGCATGGACGTGGCGCGCACCATGCGCGTGGTCCGCGCCGCGTTCGGCAAGCGTCGCAAAACACTGCGCAACACACTCACCGGCGGCATGCTCGGACTCGCCCGGGAACAGGCAATCGAAGCGCTCGCGCGCGCCGGCATAGATGCGGGTCGCCGTCCGCAGACGCTGGACTGGCGCGAGTTCGCGGCGCTGGCGGACGCGGTATGGGGAGTAATGAATGATTGAATGGGAACAGGAACTGACGCAGGCGGTCCGCTTCAGGCGGGCGAGACGGGTTTGGCCCTGTTGACGCAAAGTCGCAACGGGACCACGCGGATTGAGCCGGGGATGCTTTTTATCATGAACGTTTACCCCACATCTAGCAGCCGCAGTATTTGCGCGGCGGCGCGTTCGGATGCGCCGGGGCCGCCAAGCCGATTGCGTATTTCCCGGAGGTCTTCAATCATCCGCCGGCGCCGCTCGCCGTCTTCAATGATTTCCAGCATAAACGGAAGGATGTTGTCAACGGTGGCTGTGTGCTGGATGAATTCCGGCGCGATTTCGCGTTCGGCGAGGATGTTCACCATGCCGATGTGACGTATGCGGACAAGCAGCCGCGCAAGGTAATAGCTGAAGGGATTAACTTTGTAAACAATGGCCATTGGCACGCCGAACAGGGTGGCTTCAATGGTGGCTGTTCCGGATGCGACAAGGCAGCACCGCGATATGGAAAGCGCGTCGTGCATGCCGCCAATGAGGATGTCCACAGGCAAATCGCCAATTAGCGTTTGCACTTGTCGCGCCCGTGCCTCGTTGACACAGGGAACGACAAACCGCGCGTCAGGATGTTCTTTAAGTATGCCCGCGCCCACTCCCGCCATGACCGGCGCAATGCGCCGTATCTCTTGTTCGCGGCTCCCGGGAAGCAAACCGATGGTAAGCGCGCCCGCCCGGAACACAGGGACTGACCCAAGCGAACGACCAACGGGAGTGAGACGGGTCTGTCCCTGTGTTCCGGAAACGTCGCCGGCGGCAGCCGACCCAAGCGAACGACCAACGGGAGTGAGACGGGTCTGTCCCTGTGTTCCGGAAACGTCGCCGGCGGCAGC
>OMKS01001938.1_pt1 | contig 17804 bp, 17 predicted proteins | sample 1674721 | NCBI WGS metagenome assembly OMKS01 (sample SAMN06264996, study PRJEB25208) | sediment metagenome | isolation source: hot spring sediment | place: USA: California | collected 2014-09-02
GATTCACACAGATTGAGGCCATCAAGCAGGCCTTACTTGGCACTCGATGGAAAAAATCTGTGCAATCTGTGTCCCATCGTTCAATCCCCTGAACGCTTACTTGTATTTTTCTGTTGGGCCCGAGGGTGGGCCCGCAGGTAGACCTCGCGGGCGTGGCTGCGACTCACGTGGGTATAGACCTGGGTGGTGCTGAGGCTGGCGTGTCCCAGCAACTCCTGCACGACGCGCAGATCCGCCCCACCATCCAGGAGATGCGTGGCAAAGGAATGCCGCAAGACGTGAGGCGAGACGTGTGTCTGCAGTCCCGCCTTCTTGGCCGCCTGGTCCAGGAGATACGATACGCCCCGTACCGTCAAACGACCACCCCGGTGGTTGAGCCACAGGGCCTCGGATGGGTGCCGTCCCAGCAACGCCGGCCGGCCGCCACGCAAATAGGCCCGCACAGCCTGCACCGCTGGCCGGCCAAGTAACCCGATCCGCTCCTTTCGCCCCTTGCCCACGACCCGCACCTGCCCGAAATCCAGATCGACGTCCTCGACGTTCAGGCCAGCCAGTTCACCGACCCGCAATCCCGCCCCGTACAGGACCTCGATGATGGCCCGGTTGCGCATACCCAGCGGTTCCGACGTATCCGGCGCCGCCAGCAGCACCTCCACCTCCGGCACGGTCAGGTATTCCGGCAGTTGTTTGGGCACCCGGGGGGCGTTGACCATCCGGAAGACGTTGCTGTCCAGCACACCCTCGCGTACCAGGAAATCGCCGAAGGAACGCAACTCCGACACCCGGCGGGCGATGCTGGCCTTCACGTACCCGACGTCGTCCAGTTCCGCCAGATATTGACGCAACAGACGCCGGTCCACTTGATCGATCGAATCGATCCCTTCCTCCTCGCAATACGTCAGGAACTGGCCGATGTCATTGCCGTAATTCTTGACCGTGTAGGGTGAAGCGTCCCGAATAGTCTCCAGGTAATCCAGAAAGCGCTCCAGCAACCCCATCATATCCACGCTCAAAATGTCCCCCTCTTAAATCACGAATGAGACAAATCCCCCACCGCCCCACAACCTTCAACCTTCTGTCGATAACCGACTATGCCTACACGAAAAAAGTGGCGCTCCGAGATCAAGCACCACTTTAACGTCACCTCATAATCCACCCCACCACTCAGGCGGGATCCTCCGCCAATTCGGGCAGATTCTCTAACTCGAACTCCTCCTCGCAGGCCACGCACTTGGCCCACCCCTTGCGTCCTTCGGTCAGCAAGCCCCCGCACTCCAGACAGGGCTGGGGCAAGGGCCGCTTCCACACGGCGAACTGGCACGATTCCTCGTCGTCGTTTCGATAGTTGGAGCAGCTGTAGAAGGTGCGCCCCCGGCGCGTCCGCTTCTCGACCAGCTCGCCATCGCACTCTGGGCAAGGGACGCCGGTCTTGATCAAGATCTGCTGGCTGTAGCGGCACTCGGGGAAATTGCTGCAGCCGATGAACTTGCCGTAACGCCCATATTTATAGATCAATGGATGGCCACACTCCGGGCACATCTCCCCGGTGGGTTGATTGCCCATCTCGACGTCCGGCATAGACGCCCGTGCCTGTTCCAACGTCCCGGCAAATGGGTCGTAAAAATCGCGCAACACCGGCACCCATTCCCGCTCGCCCTCGGCGATCTGGTCCAAATCCTCCTCCATCTGGGCCGTGAAATCGGTGTCGATGTAGTCGGGGAAATACTTGACCAGCAAATCGTTGACCACCATGCCAACCTCGGTCGGATAGAGACGCCCATCGCGGCGCTGGACGTAGGCCCGTTGCTGGATGGTGGACAGGGTCGGCGCGTAGGTGCTGGGCCGCCCAATGCCGTACTCCTCCATCGCGCGGACCAGGGTCGCCTCGCTGAAGCGGGGCGGCGCCTGGGTGAAGTGCTGATCCGGCAGCAGATCGACCAGATCGACCGACTCATCCACAGCCAGGGGCGGTATCTCCTCCCGCGTCCCCTCGACCGCCTCACGATCCTCGTCGTCCTTGGCCTCCTCGTACACGATCAAGAAGCCCTTGAAGCGCAAACTGGAACCACTGGCCCTGAAGAGATAGGGACGATCCTTCCCATCCGACTCGCCCGCCGGCCCCGCCTCGATCTCCACCGCGATCGTGTCGTAGACCGCGCGCGACATCTGGCTGGATACGAAACGGCGCCAGATCAACCGGTAGAGCCGGTACTGGTTGCGATCCAGGAAGGGTTTCATCTCGCGCGGCGTGCGGAAGACGCTGGTGGGTCGAATCGCCTCGTGGGCCTCCTGGGCCCCCTTCGCCTTCGTCTTGTACTGGGGCGGCTCCGCTGGCATGTATTTCTTGCCGTATTTTTCCTCGATGTATTTCCGAGCATTCGCCTGAGCTTGCTCGGCCACGTTGACGCTATCGGTCCGCATGTAAGTGATCAGGCCGACCGGCCCGTCACCCAGGTCGATGCCCTCGTAGAGTTGCTGGGCATAGCGCATCGTCCGCCGCGCCGTGAAACTCAAACGCCGGGAGGCCTCCTGCTGCATCGTGCTGGTCGTGAAGGGCGGCGAGGGCCGACGCCGTCTCTGCCCCTCCTTGACGTTGGTCACCGTATACGTCGACTGCTCCAGATCGGCGATGACTTCTTGGACCTCGGCCTGGCTCTGCAGGTCCAGCTTCTCACCATGGATCCGGTGTAACCGGGCGAAAAACGTCTGCGGCTCCTCCTCCTGCTTGGCCAATTCCGCTTCGAGGGACCAGTACTCGTCCGGCACGAAGGCCTCAATCTCTCGCTCCCGGTCTACCACCAGGCGCACCGCTACCGACTGCACCCGGCCGGCCGAAAGCCCCCGCCGGCCCATCTTATCCCGCAAAAGCGGGCTCAACGTGTACCCCACGATGCGGTCCAGGATGCGCCGGGCCTGCTGCGCCTCCACCCGTTCCATGTCGATCTTGCGGGGATTGGAGAAGGCGTGCTCAATCGCGTCCCCCGTGATCTCGTGGAATTCCACCCGCTTGACCGGCCGCCATTGAATGGCCGATTCCAGTGCCTCGGTCAAATGCCAGGAAATCGCCTCGCCCTCCCGGTCGGGGTCGGTCGCCAGGTAGATCTCCGACGAGTTCTTGACGTCATGTCGCAACTCCCGCACCACGTCCTTGCGCTTGGAGGGCACGATGTAGCGCGGTTCGAAATCGTTCTCGATGTTGACGCCCATCCGGTTGGAGGGCAAATCGCGCACGTGGCCCACCGAGGCCCGCACGATGTAATCCTTGCCCAGGAAGCGTCCCACCGTCCGCGCCTTGGCCGGCGACTCGACGATCACCAGACTGGGCTTTGTGGCCATATCCCGCTTGGCCTTCTTGGAAAGGACCATGTGCTCCCTGGGACCGAGCCCCTCGTGGGCCGGTGTATAACCCATCCGAAACATCTTCGTCCCACACTCGGGACACACGCCCCGGGTCGCCGGCGTTCCACTGCTGGTAAAGACCGCCTGGGCGTCCTGGATCTCCCGTTTTTCTTTGCATTTGACACAATATGCTTTCATACCGTTATAGATAAACTCCCTTACCCTGCTCCGCTAACTTCGCCACCAGATCCCTGACCTCTTGTTCCCGGTCCATCGGGCATACCAGCAGCGCGTCCTCCGTATCGACGATGATCATCCCTTCCAAACCAATGGTCGCGACGAGCCGTTCACTTCCAAAGATCAACGTGTCGCGGGTATCGATCCCCGCGTGGGGCCCCGAGACCACGTTCCCATCCTCGTCCACGGGCAACAGATCGACCAGACTGGCCCAGCTGCCGACGTCGGACCAGCCGATGTCGGCTGGCATGACGGCGACGTCCTCCGCCCCCTCCATGATGCCGTAATCGATCGTCTGCTTGGCGACCTGGGGCCAGATACGCTTCAACGTCGGTTCGTAACCCGGCGTTCCCAGTGTGGCCTCGACCTGCGCCAACTGGACGTAAAAATCGGCCATCTGGCGCTGGAACTCCGCCATCACCTGCTCCACTCGCCAGACGAACATGCCGCTATTCCAGGAATACTCGCCGCTCTCAAGCATCTGGAAAGCGGTCTCGGCGCCGGGTTTCTCGGTGAAACGCTCGGCCCGGAAGACCGGGAAACCGTTCACCGTATCCAACTGCTCGCCCTGCTTGATGTACCCGTACCCCGTGGAAGGGGACGTGGGTTTGATCCCCAGCGTGACCAGGTGCCCTGCCTGGGCCACCTGTTCCGAAGCAAGCAACAATTCCCGGAAGCGCTCGACCTTGGTGATGAAGTGATCGGCGGTCAGCACCGCCATCACGGCGTCGGGGTCCTCACGTCGCAAGTGAATGGCCCCCAACCCAATGGCCGGCGCCGTCCCGCGCCCCACGGGTTCGACGATGAAGTTTTCATCCGGCAATTCCGGCGCCTGGGCTTTTAGATCCTCGACGTGCTCGGCCCCGGTCACGACCAGGATGTGTTCGGGTTGAAATAAGGGCACGATCCGGTCTACCGCGTGCTCGAACATCGTGCGCTTGCCTGCCAATTTGAGCGATTGCTTGGGGCGATCGTGACGGCTCAGGGGCCACAATCGCGTGCCAAAACCACCTGCCATAATCAACGCATAAAAAGCCATTCTTCACTCCACGACGTATTGTACGCCCGGTTCGCGGGCCACGATGTACTTCATACCGCCCACCTGACGCACCAGACCTTTCAATTCCATCATGGCCAACGTGCTGGTCACCTGGGCGATGGGCATCGCCACCTGCCGCTGCAGGTCGTCCACGTGAAGCGGCTCGACCGAGAGTTTTTCCAATAACGCGGCCTCGGTCTCGTCGGTCGGAAGCAACTGCTGCGCCGCTGCCTGCTCGGCCACCATCGTCAAATTCAACTCTTCCAAAATATCCTCAGGGATCAGCACCGGCTTGGCCCCATCCTGGATGAGCACGTTCGTCCCGGCGCTCCCCTTGGCCAGGATAGAGCCCGGCACGGCGAAAACGTCCCGCCCCTGCTCGGCCGCGTAGTCGGCAGTGATCAACGCGCCGCTCCGCTGCCCGGCCTCTACCACCAGCACCCCCATGCTCAACCCGCTGATGATGCGATTGCGCGGGGGGAAATTCCGCCCCTCCGGCCTCGTCCCCAGCGGGTAGTCACTGATCAAGGCGCCGTTGGCCTCGATCTCGCGGGCCAACTTCCGGTGTTCCGGCGGGTAGACGTGATCGATGCCACAGCCAAATACGGCGATCGTCCGTCCGCCGCTCTCCAACGCCGCCCTATGGGCCTCGGCGTCGATCCCGCGCGCCATCCCGCTGACGACGGTAATCCCATTGCGCGCCAGGGCGCCCGTGAGCCGCCGGGTCACCTCTTTCCCATAGACCGACGCCCGGCGGGTGCCGATGACGGCCACGGCCCAGGCATCCGTCTCGGTCAACGTACCCTTGACGTACAGCACCGGGGGCGGCGCGTGAATCTCCAGCAATAGGCGCGGATACGCAGGAGATTCCCACGTCAGCACGCGAGCGCCCTCATCCTCGATTCGGGCCAACACCTCGTCCAGGTCGAGCGACGAGCGGGCGGCCAACAGGCTCTCCAATGATCGCCGGTCCAATCCGGCGCTGCGCAACGCCATCGACGGGGCGCGCCAGGCACTTTCCAAATCGCCGAAATAATCCAACAGCGCTCGCACTCGCGTGGGGCCAATGCCTCGCACGACGTTGAAGCCAACCCAATATCGCAGATCCGCCTGCTCTAGCACGATCTCCCCCTTCTTCAAGTCTCGTCCAGCGGCTCTTTATCCACCAGGGTGCCCGGCAATGGGCGGACCACCATACGCTTGGCCACTGTGTCGAACTCGAGCACCACGCCCTCGATAGCTGGCAGGAGAATCTCGCCCAGGGGACCGTGTACCACGTATACGTCGTTGGCGCCGGTTTCCAGGACCTCCACGATCTGCCCCAGGCACTCGCCCGCCTCCGTTTCGACTTGCGCCCCTAGGAGCTGGAAGAGATAATACTCACCCTCTTCCAACGGCGCCGCCTCCTCGGTCGGAATTTGCACCCACATATCCCGCAGGGTTTCGGCGGCCTCCCGATCCTGGCATTCTTTCAATTTCAACAGAACGATGCGCTGATGAAAGCGCGCCGATTCCACAGTGTAGCGCTCTGCGACGTCCGGGGTATCCGGATGTGACAGGTAGAAAAAAGCGTGTTCGATCAATCGGTCGGGATAGGCGGTGACAATCTCAACGCGGATCTCTCCCCGCACTCCGTGAGGTTTCAGCACTCTCCCGACCAACAAATAGTGAGGCCCAGGCGCTTGCGCTTCCCCTGAGCCCCATCCATCGGCGTTGTTGCTTTTTGCCGAAGCGCTCATTACGAAAAGCCTTCGATCACCTCAAGAGTCACTCGCTTACCCTGTCCGGCAGCACCTACCTGAACGAGCGTACGCATCGCATTCACCGTGCGGCCGCCTTTACCGATGACGCGCCCCATATCCTCGGGACCAACCCGTAACTCCAGGGTCAGCGAGTTTTGCCCTTTGATCTCAGACACCGTGACCTGGGATGGATCGTTCACCAGCGACTTGGCCACAAATTCGATCAACTCTTTCATCGAAGCGTGAGTACTCATCCTGTTTCCCTCCTAACCTGGACGAGCCAGAAACAATAAGGAGCCATTGACTAGCAAATTCTTGCTCGCTATGCAGTAATTTGATTGGTTAGGCCCTGAAAATAGACGTAGGAAGCAATCAACGCAGACGTTTAGAATTGGAAGTTGACGCCGTGATGCCAACTGTCCTGATACAGTTGGGGGCCCGATATCGCCACACCAGCAGGCGAATTACGCCTCCGTCTCTTCCTCTTCCACCTCGATTCCTTCGTCTACTTTCTCGTCCTCGTCCTCGTCCTCGTTCTCATCCTCGTTCTCGTCTTCGTCCTCATCCTCGTTCTCGTCTTCGTGCTCATCCTCGTTCTCGTCTTCGTGCTCACCTGCTTCCTCGTCGACAGGCTCTACGTCGTCATCCACATCGACTTCGGTGTCAACGATCACGTCTTCAGGCTCTTCAATAGGCTCTTCCACCGTCTCAGCCTCAACCGCTTCAGGTTGAGGCTCCTGAGGCGGCGCTTCTTGAGCAGCCGCTTCTGCTTCGGCCAACAGGGCGTCTAGATCCTCACCCTGCTTCAAACGCTCGTACCGATCCCAGATTCCCAGCTTGACGAGCAGACGTTGGACGGCCCTGGTGGGCTGCGCCCCCATGCTTAGCCAGTGCAAAGCCCGATCCTCCTGGATCGTCACCGTCTCGGGCTCGGTCCGTGGGTTATAAAAACCGATCACCTCGAGGAAGCGTCCATCCCGAGGCGAACGAGAATCAGCAACCACGATTCGGAAACTCGGTTGCTTTTTTGCGCCTACACGGCGCAGTCGAATCTTAACCATAATCCTCCTGTACAAACTCGAAAGTAAAAAAAAAGCCGATCAACTATTCCGAAAATAACTTAGGAGCGCCTTCAACCTACCCAAACAAGCGCATCATCCCTCGCATGCCATGCTTTCCTTTGCCCATCTGCTTCATCAACTGCTTCATCTGACGGAACTGTTTCAACAATGCATTGACCTCTTGAACCGTCGTCCCGCTGCCCCGGGCAATGCGTTTCTTGCGGCTGCCGTTGATGATGCGCGGGTTGCGCCGCTCCGCGGGCGTCATCGAAAAGATGATGGCCTCGATGCGCTTGAACTGTTGATCCGTCTCCTCGGGCGAGATGTCCTGCGCCAATCGATTCAAGCCCGGCACCATGCCCAGAATCTGACTCAGCGGCCCCATCTGCCGGATCTGCTGGAACTGTTCCAGGAAATCCTCCAGGTCGAAGGAGGCATCGCGTATCTTCTGCTCCATGCGCTGGGCCTGTTCTTGATCGAAGGCTGTCTCGGCCCGTTCGATCAGGGTCAAGACGTCGCCCATGCCCAGAATCCGAGAGGCCAAGCGGTCGGGATGAAACACCTCCAACGCGTCGGTCTTCTCGCCGGTTCCCAAGAACTTGATCGGGACGTTGGCGACGTGCCGCATACTGATAGCGGCGCCGCCCCGCGCATCCCCGTCGATCTTGGTCAAGATCAACCCGGTCAACCCGATGCGCTCGTGAAAACCCTGGGCGACGTTGACCGCTTGCTGCCCCGTCATCGCGTCTGCCACCAGGAGCGTCTCGTCCGGATCGACCGTCTTTTTGATCGTCTCCAGCTCTCCCATCATCTCCGGATCGATCTGAATCCGGCCGGCGGTGTCGAGAATGACGACGTCATAACCGCGCCGGCGGGCCTCACGGACGCCGTTGATGCAAATCTGGGGCGGCGACGACTGCTGACTTTCCGCATACACAGGCAGGTCCAACTGACGCCCCAAAACCTCCAACTGCGTGATCGCCGCCGGACGGTACGTATCCCCCGCTACCATCAACGGCAAATGGCCGCCTTCGCGGAGGTGCCGCGACAGTTTGGCCACCGTGGTCGTCTTGCCCGAGCCCTGAAGCCCGACTAACATCAAGACGTGTGGCGGAGACCCCGACAATTTCAGTTTACCCGAATCCCCCAGCGTCTCGATCAACGCCTGGTGGACGATTTTCACCACCTGCTGGGCGGGGCTCAAACTCTTGGTGATCTCCGCGCCAACAGCCCGCTCACGCACACGAGCGACAAAATCCTTGACGACTTTGTAATGGACGTCGGCTTCCAACAGGGCTAACCGGATCTCGCGCAAGACCTCCTCGACGTCAGAATCGCTCAACGTGCCGCGATTTCCCAGACGCTGGAAGACGGCCTGTAGTTTTTCGGTAAGATTTTCAAACATTAGACAGCGCTCTCCGGTCCCCAAATTAGCCAAACATGCGGCGATTGTAATGGAAAAGCGCCGTTTCGTCAAGTGATAGAGCCCGTCAGTCCGTCACCAATCTGGCGTCCACCGCCGACACACCCTCTTCTAACACGAACAGGGGATTTAGGTCTATCTCGATCACTTCGGGGCAGTTGACCATCAGTTGAGAAAACGCCAGCAACGCATCGATCAACGCATCGACGTCCAGCGGCCGCCCACCCCGCATGCCGTGCAGGAGACGACTTCCCCGCACCTCAGCCACCATCGACCGGGCCGCCTCGCGCGTCAGCGGCGCCAATCGAAAGGCCACGTCGTCGAACGCCTCGACGTACACCCCACCCAGTCCGAACATGACCACCGGCCCAAAGCTGGGATCTCGCTTGCCTCCCAGGATGACCTCTTGTCCACCGAACACCATCCGCTGCACCAACACGCCGTTCAAACGCACGCCGCCCGCCTGCGCCATCGTCACGAGCGAGGCGAACGCTTTCCGCAACCGTTCTGGTCCATCTACGTCCAGAATCACGCCGCCGGCGTCCGATTTGTGCACCAGGTCGGGTGAGAGCGCCTTCAACGCCACCGGATAGCCAATGGCTGCCGCAGCCACCAACGCCCCGTCCACCCGCTCGACGACCGACCACTCGGCCACGGGTATCCCAAAGAGGTTCGCAACCCCCAACGCGGCGTCGCTCGTCAACGTTCCATCGTAAGATAGGATACCGTCAACTTCGGGGGGGCGTTGAAGTTGAGCAGGCGTGTCTGGCAGCGGACGCAACTGCGCCGGGCAGATGTGATAATCGCGAGAGGCAGCCAGCGCCCGCACCGCCGCCTCGATCCCGCTAAACACCGGGTAAGGGGCCATCTGCTTGATCCGTTCCACTTCTGAGCGGTGAGAAAAAGCGCAAAACGCCGCTGGCTTTCCGTACGCCTGGCTCAACGCCTTCACTCGGCCGAACAAACGCCGCGACATAGCGCCCTCGTGACCGGCGCTGAAGGTGTGAAGCAACAACAGCGCATCTGGATCGATGACGCGCAGACAGGTCTCCACGATCTCTCCATATAACTCAAAATCGAAAATCGCGCCCAGATCCAGCGGGTTGGTCAAAGCGATCACGTCAGCGCGGAAAAGCCCCCGCACGTCGTCCCGCACTGACTCAGGTATCGGCGCGAGGCGAAAGCCCTGGGCAGCCGCCGCGTCGGCGGCGAGCACGGCGTGCCCCCCAGAGCGAGAGATGACGACCATGTCGTTTCCCCGCACCGGCGGCAGCGTCAATCCCTGCGCCAGGGCCACCGCGTCGTCGAAATCAGCCGCCCGCAAGATACCGGCCTGGCGCAACGCCGCGCTGACGATGCGCTCGTCGTTCGCCAGGGCCGCCGTGTGAGAAAAAGCGATCTGCTCGCTCGCTTCGGTCACGTTGGCCTTGTGAATAATGACCGGCTTCGGTGATGAGGCGGCCAATTCGAGCAATTCACGCCCACGCTCGATACTCTCCAGGTAAAGACAGACGATTTCGGTGCCGTCATCCGCCAGGAGATAAGCCAGGTAATCCAATTCATCCAGGTCGGTCTTATTCCCCATGCTGACCACCTTGTTGACCCCGAGCCCTGCCTCACTGAGCAGCATCATATACGTGACAGAGACCCCCCCGCTCTGTGCCAGGACGGAGACCGCCCCCCGCTTGATTGCGCTGGCGTCGAGACGGGCGAAGGGCAGGCACAGGCCATTTTCCATGTTGACCACGCTGATACAGTTTGGGCCGACGAAACGAACCCCCCACCGGCGCGCGACCTGGACAATTTGCTCCTCCAACGCGCCTCCCGCTTCCGAAAACTCCGCGAATCCCCCCGATTCGATGACAGCGCGGCGAATGGACTTTCGCCCACAGGCCTCCAGCAGATCGGGCGTCGTCGCAGCCGGCGTCAAAATGACAGCCAGGTCGACGCCCTCAGGCAACGCCTCCACCGAGGGCAGGATGGGCACACCGTGAACGCGTCCCTCCCGCCTGCCCACGGCATAAAGCGCCCCCTCGTAACCAAAAGCCAACGTATTGCCCACGATGTTCGCAGCCAGATTATCCGGCCGTTCCGAGACACCGATGATGGCCACGCTTTCCGGATAAAAGATTTTGTCCACTCATCACCCCCACGTCAAATGACTCAGCCGTACGTGGCGGATCACATCCGCCATGCGACAGTATGAGAAAAGCGTTTTCCTGCCCTGAAACCACCGGACCGTGTGACCCGGCGGGCGCAAGGCAGAAAAAAGGTATCTTCTCAATAAGTTGGGGAGCTGTGGCCGGTCTCCCGACCGAGCCACAGCGGGCACGGTCAGGAGACCGGCCCGAGCGAGTTTGCCCCGGTTTATTGAGATGATACGAAAAAAAATGTCCGTAGAGAGATTGTAACAGAGCACAGACATAATGCAAAATTTCGAAAGTCCTGATTTTGTGGTACAATAGAGCCGTTATGGATATCGTCCACCATCCAGAACTCATCCATCGATCCGTCTACTTCGCACCCAACGCGACCATCGTCGGGCAGGTGCACGTTGCGCGGGAGGCCAGCATCTGGTTTGGCTGTGTATTACGGGGAGATAACGCCCCCATCGTCGTTGGAGAACGGACCAACGTCCAGGATCTGACCGTGATTCACACCGATGCCGGTCACCCCTGCACCGTCGGCTCCCAGGTGACCATCGGGCATCGGGCTGTGCTCCACGGCGCCACCATCGAGGATGGCGCTTTGATTGGCATCGGCGCCATCGTGTTGAACGGCGCCGTTGTAGGGGCAGAGGCCTTGGTTGGCGCCGGTGCGCTGGTGACAGGGGGGACTGTGATCCCACCTCGCCATCTGGCGCTGGGTGCGCCAGCCCGCGTCATTCGAGAACTGACAGACGCCGAGATTCAACACACCTATGAAACTGTCAAACACTACTGTCATCAGGCCCAAGCGTTTCTAGAACAAGGAAAGGAGATTCAAGGTGTCGATTACAGAACTGCTTCACCAAAGTGAATTATTCACCGGGCTTACATCGGAGCAGATCGAACGGATCGTCGATTTAGGCCGAGAGGAAACCTACGCCGCTGGAGACATCATCATCGAAGAGGGATCTCCAACCCACGAGTTATACATCATCTGCTGCGGCATGGTCGAGGTAGAAGTCGCCCGGGGAACCATTCACGACGTGCCAGGCCCTCCCCAACTGAGTTCCATCGTCCGCCTGGGACAGGGACAGGTATTTGGCGAGATGGCCCTCGTCGACAGCGGCAGCCGGTCGGCCACCGTACGCTGTGCCCAAGACGACACGACCCTTTACGTCATCCCCCACCAGGAGTTCTGGGCCCTTTGTGAGACCGATCATCACATTGGTTTCATCGTGATGCGCAATCTGGCGGCGGATCTGTCCTTCAAGATGCGTCATCGCAACTTACAGGTAAGATTGGGGAGGGACGAGCAATGATCTACAAAGTAAGTTACGTCGTGGTGGGCAAAAAACATCCGGGGGAAATCATCAATATGGATACCCCGCCCCGCGTTGGCGATCGCGTTCAACTCGGAGACGAGATGTTCGAAATCACCGAGGTCGTTGACCTGATGCCTCCGCGCGGTGAATTCGCCTATCTTCACGCCACCTGTCGACCGGTGAAGCAAACGTCCTCCACAACAGAAACAGAGGATCATTAAGCAAGCGCCCCGTCGTTGATAGCTGGCCCAGGAGGGACCTTTGACACAAAAACGCGTGCTCGTCATCGAGGATAGCTACGAAACCCAACAACTGCTGGCCGAACTTGTGCTCGAACCCAACCACTACCGCCCAATCTCGGCTATGGATGGGGAAGAGGGCCTGCGCATGGCCCAAGAAGAAAATCCCGACCTCATCGTCTTGGACATGCAACTCCCGAAGATGAACGGGTTGGAAGTCCTGGAAGCACTCAAAGAACAGGGCCTGGATATTCCCGTCATTTTCACAACAGTCCGTGAATCGGTTGAACTGGTCATACAGGCCTTCAGATTGGGCGCGCGCGACTACGTGATCAAACCCTTCGGCCCCATCGAAATGCAAGAAGCGATTCGACGGGTATTTAGCACAGGTGCATTACGCGCAGAAAGAGATCAACTGACTCAAAAGCTGGTGGACGTCAACCAGAAACTTCAACGCCAGATCCAGGAAATGAACGTCATCTACACCATTGGACGCTCGGTCACGTCTTTATTGGACCCCAATCGAATTCTCAATCGCGTCGTCGAAGCAGCCGTTTATCTGGCCGATGCCGAAGAGGGTCTCTTGATGTTGTTGGATAAAGATGGCGACGAACTTTACCTGCGAGCAGCCAAGGGATTGGATGAAAAAATCGTGAGGAATCTGCGCGTCCGGGTGGACGACAGCGTCGCCGGGCGCGTCATCAACTCTGGAAGGCCGATATTCTTGACCGGGAGCCAGGCGAAGGTTGCAACCGGCTACCTGAGCAAAGCCCTGCTCTACGTACCGATGCACACCTCTGACCGGGGCACCATCGGCGTATTGGGCGTGCTCAACCGAGAGAAAGAACGCAGCTTCACCGAACGGGAAATGTTCATGATCTCGGCGTTGGCCGATTACGCTACCATCGCCATCGAGAACGCCCGGCTATTCGAGGCCATCGAGGTGGAACGCGCCAAACTTGCCACGATCCTGCAAGAAGTCGAAGGAGCCGTCATCGTCGTGGACGAAGCGGATAAGATACTCCTTTGCAATTCAGCGGCTCGTACCCTGCTGGAACTTTCCGAGGCTGAAGAGGACGTGGTCGGCATATCCATCGACCAGGCTACCTCACATCCAGACTTACTTGGGATGTTCCAGGAAGCGCATCAGACAGATCGCGTCATTCACGATGAGATCCCCCTGTCCGATAAACGGACGTTCAATGCCCAACTCACGCCCATCAAGGGGATTGGAAGAGCGCTGATGATGCAGGACGTCACCCATCTGAAAGAATTGGCGCGCATCAAATCCGAGTTCGTGACCGCCGTATCCCACGATATTCGAACCCCCCTGACGACCATCCATGGGTACATCGAGTTGTTACCCAGGGCTGGCTCTTTGAATGCCCAACAACAGGAATTCATCCTCAGGGCCCGTCAAAGTATGGATACCATCACCGAACTGATCGACACCTTGCTCGACGTCGATCGCCTGGAAGCTGGCTACGAGATAGAAATGGGCCCCTGCAACATGATAGACATCATCGAATCATCGATCAAAGAAATCCAAGCACAAGCCAGGGAAAAGGAGCAGGAACTCCGCTGGGACCCTTCGGCACATCCAATGATGGTATACGGCAATCCCAACCGCTTGCGGCAGGTGATAGATAACCTACTCAGCAATGCCATCAAGTATACACAGCGAGGCGGTTGGATCGCCGTGAACGTCGAACAGGAAGATGGGCACATCGTCACTCAAATTGCCGATAACGGCATCGGTATCCCACCGGCCGAGCAACCGTACATCTTCGATAAATTCTACCGGGTCGAATCGAAGGAAACGTTGAGCATCGTCGGCACCGGCCTGGGTCTGACCATCGTCAAGACCATCATCGAAAAACACAATGGACGGATATGGGTAGAAAGTCGTCCTGGCGTGGGGAGCGTCTTCAGTTTCGTCCTATCCGCCTTGAAAGAAAGTGATCGCCAGACTGCTATAGATAGGGCCTAACCAATCGAATCCTTGTACAGCGAGCAAGAGCTTGGCGGTCAAAGGCTCCTTTATTGGCTCTGGCTTGGAAGCGCAGCGGCTTCTGCCCGGTTAGGGCCTAACCAATTTGGCTCTGGCTTGGAAGCGCAGCGGCTTCTGCCCGGTTAGGGCCTAACCAATTTGGCTCTGGCTTGCGCAGCGGCTTCTGCCCGGTTAGGTTGGGATACAGCCCATGTACCAATATACCGGTCTACCAATATACCGGTCTACCAATATACCGGTCTACCAATATACCACCTCCGTAGGGTTTCCGTAGGTTTAGCGTAGGAAAGTCGTCAAGTACGACATAGGAATGTGTGCTATGATGTACGCGAAGTTAGAAATATGGTTTTTCTTCTTCTCCTCCTTTTGGTGAGAGTCGGGGATGGCGACCCCGACTCTCTTCTTTTTTGTCTCCCTCCAGCGCGCGCTCGAGACTTCTTTTTTGACATCTCCCTTTAGAGATCCCACCGTCTCCTCTCATTGACGCCGGGCAACGGGGGATTGACTTCCCCTCCATTCCAGTGTAATATAAATGCCAAGAGGAAATAGGAGGAGGACAAACGTGACCCGTCACGCGCACACTCGTTCAGCATCTCCAGGGAAAGCATCGATCAACGCGGCCCCGATAGCTATACGCCTGGTCGTCATCGTCGCTTGCATCGCCGCCATCATCGCCACCAATCAGGGGGCCAAAGGCGCCCCACCCTCGACGTCCATCCCACCAGCCAATACCCAAGTCCCACCCCCTACGCCCGATGTTGTCACGAGCACTATCTCAACCTCCCCTACGCTTGCTCCTCCCCCCACGAGCGAAAGCGTCCCCACCACGCCCCAGGTCACCGTGACCGTCGCCTCCTCACAAGCTCCCCGCATTGGCATCGTCGCCGGTCACTGGGGCAGCAACGATACGGGAGCGATATGCCCCGATGGCCTGCAAGAGGTCGAAATCAATTACGAGGTGGCCCAGCGGGTGGTCTATATCCTGCAAGCCCTCGGCTACGAGGCGGATCTCCTGGCAGAATATGACTCACGTCTAAGGGGATACGAAGCCGACGCACTGATCTCCATCCACGCCGACTCGTGTGAGCCTTTCCCCAATGCCACGCCGCCCGCCAGTGGATTCAAGGTCGCCAGCGTTCAGGATAGCATGGTGCCGGAACTCGAAAGACAACTGGTCGTTTGCCTGACGCAAAGTTACGCCGCCCGGACAGGGTTGTACTTCCACAAAAACAGCATCACCTACGACATGATCTATTATCACAACTTCTACGAAATCCACAACGATACGCCTGGCGCCATCATCGAAACTGGCTTCATGCACGCCGACCGCGCCATCCTGACGGAGCGATCCGACCTGATCGCCCAGGGGATCGTCGACGGGATCATTTGCTTCATCGAAAGCGCCTCGCCTTAAATCAGACCCCCATCCAGGGTAGCGCCCATGATCCAATCTGGAATTAGCGCAAGAAGAGGAGAGCCAAGATGGCATTTGCAAAAGCTGGTCTCATGGCGGGCAACGGTCCAGCGACGACGGCCGACCTGGCAGCCATTCAACAAGCCCAGTTAGAGGCGCTCAAGTTACGGGCCATCGTCAATCCGGCATCTGATTTGACTGCCTATCGCGACACTGGGGTCGATACATTCCTGGTTCAACTCCTGAGCCCTGAACCGGGAACGCGCCCCACGTCGCCCCAGATGTTCGTCGATTATTTTGCCGAAGCGATAGAAGCATACGTCCGGGCCGGCACCTTCGATTTCGAGATCCACGGCGAAGCGAATTTGCGCGAACGTGGATACGGTGTCTCCTGGGCATCCCCAGTCGCTTTCGGCGACTGGTTCGCCGCCGTGGCAGACATCTTAAGGACGACCTTCGGCCCCGGGATACGGGTGGGTTTTCCCGGCCTGACACCGCCCCCGCCCCGGCAGGCAGGCCCGTCGCCCGCCATCTCCCAGCGAGATTTTCTCGCCGCCAGCAGCGCCGCAGTGAACGAGGCCGATTTCGTCTGCTGTCACGTCTACTGGGACAGCGCTGATGGGTTGCGCGCCTTCGAAGGCGGGATGCGCTTCATCCGTCAATATCTGGAGGCTTTCCCCACCGTGCCGCTGGTGATCTCTGAGTTTGCCAACGTCAATCCCAACACCAACAGCGCGAGCAAGGGGGATCAATATGCCGAGCTCTACCTCACCTGCGCCCAGTACGACAAGTGTGAGCAAGATTGGCCGGGCAATCCGGTCCACTGGCCACGCATCCAGGCCGCCTATGGATTCCTCCTGCGCTCCCCCGACCCGACCTATGCGTCACAGGTCTGGATAGCGGCCGATGGGGAGATGAAAAGTGTCGTCGAGCGCGTCGGCGCCTCGTATTCCGTGTTGTGTGCGCGCCAAAGGCTTATCGCTTACACCGCGCCACATTAATCCTAACCCGGACAAAGCCAGAACCAAAAAGGAATCTTTGACTGCCAAATTCTTGCTCGCTGTGCAAGGATTCTATCGTTAGACGCACCGGTGAAGGCTATGGAAAGGCCACCACTGCTTGGTACGGAATATGTTCTGAGACTGAGACTGCAGCCTGAGGAAGCCTTGGCTCGACTGCGTAAGGTCGCGAGGCCGCGGGCGCATCGTCTTGCGGACCTCCTATGGAGGCGGGAGCGTCTGACAGAGGTGGAGGGATCTGTAGTGGGTAATACCTTTCACATCTACTGCTACAAGGAGGATGACGAAGATGGGATCCTATGGATTGGCTTTGGTCCCTTGGGGATTTCGCTGCGATCCAGAGATCTGGGGCTTGGGCCCGCGTTTGTCGGGCGAGTCGAGCCGGCTGAGCATGGGAGTATTCTGCGCGGGAGGTTTCGCGTATCCATAGACTGCTTCGTCATACTGTTGGCATGCTTCTACATTCTGTCCGAATGCGTGGTCCGCTGGTCAGAGCTGCACAACTGGATTTCGATCCTGCTCGGACTGCTGCTGACAGCACTGGCCTATCGGGCTAGTGGCTTGATGTCTCGCGTGACCACAGGGGCCAGCCGCACGATCAACCTTCTGGAGAGGACCTTCTTTCACGCGGTTGTCACTGAGGAGAATCGAAACGACAATGGGGAGTAATTCGATGCGTGGCCTTCACTACCCGACGTTCGTGACCAAGAGCCTGGTTTTCTATCACGAATCACACGAGTGGTCGAATTTCACGAATGGCTACACTGAAATAACCCTAGATTTCACCACAGAGACACAGAGAGCACAGAGA
>OMKS01001939.1_pt1 | contig 17797 bp, 20 predicted proteins | sample 1674721 | NCBI WGS metagenome assembly OMKS01 (sample SAMN06264996, study PRJEB25208) | sediment metagenome | isolation source: hot spring sediment | place: USA: California | collected 2014-09-02
TTAGGCATGGTCTCCTCCGTTTTTTCTGACCATACCTGATTTTTTCTAACATTTCAAGCGTGACATGACACTAGGTTCAATTCCTTGATCCCCAGGTGGGCCGTGTACGAGGTGAGAAACGCCCCGTCGAGCCGGAGGGACTTGAACCGCTTGATAACCTCTCCGTACCTGCTCATGATGGTCAGCTTGACCTGCACGCCGAGCTGGTCGGAAAGATAGGCGGCCAGAAGACGGTATCGTTCCATCTGGTCGAAAATGTTGTGCTCCGGCTCAATACCGAGCAGCAATTCATCAGGCTGCTCCGCTGCTCCTCCATTCGCGGCCGGCAGGACCGGACAGGCGGCAAGCAGGCAGGCAGCGAGCACAAGGAACCGTTGTATTGCCGAAAACCGTATCCGCCTCATTTGATAACCCGCGTCGCCTCGATGATAAGCTGAATGGGAAATGTCAGGCCGATGTGCCTCGCCTCCACCAGGTTAAAGACCAGCTCGGTGTCCCGGAAAACATGGAACTGAATAGTCTGTGGATCTTCTCCGGCCAGGACCCGGGAGGCGATCTGGGCCGCCATTTCTCCCTGCTCATGCGGCGGCTGATAGAGGGTCATGAGGATGCCGGCCTCTGCCGGGTCAGGAAAAATATCGGCGACGGGATTTTTTTTCTTCCTGGCCATGGCCAGAATCTCTTCGATCCATAGATGGGCCAGGGAGCTGCCGGTGACAAAGACGGCATCTTCATCGCCGTCGCCCAGGCGGTCAACATCGTTGCGGGTGCGGATATCGATCCGCCGGGTCTTGATGTTCTGCATGGAGGCCGGCATTTGCAGTTCCTCCAGCTGCCGGAGGGAATCCTCCTCTATGCCGCTGTAAACAATGCTGATGGCATCGAGCTCCTTGAGGCGCTTGAAATACCGCAACAGGCTGGAAAGAGGAACTTTGTAGCCGCAGCCGGTCACGCTCCTGCCGCTGACTGCCGCGGTCTCGGGATCGTAGACGCCGGCATAGATCAGGGGAATGCGGCTTTTTTCGTTGATAACCGCCCTGGTGGCCGGCAAGCCGTAGGTGACGATGAGATCGACATCAACCGCTATGAGCTTCCGGGCGGCATTGCTCCACGAAATGGAATCGGGAAAGGGTCTCTGCAGGATGATTTCAATCTCATCAAATCGGGGCGCCTGTTTGCTGAGTTCGGCGACGAACGCCTCGTGCATTGCTCCATATTAGGGAATATCTCCGGTCATGATGACGCCGATGCGTATCCCGGCCCCGGAAGCCTCCGGCGCTGACAGCAAAATTACAAGGAAGAGGAGAATGTTGGCGGCGAGAGGCGGCAGCGTCTTCAATTTAAAAATTCCTTTTTAAATTGAAGGTGGTGACGACTACGTTCCCGTCCAGAATGTCATCGTTCCGGTCATTGTAAAAATCGAGATACAGTTTGAGCCCGACTTCCCAGTCCCGGGGCAGCTTTTTGGCGACGCCGAATGACAGGATCGTTTCCGTCGCCTCCAGGGTCGACAGCACATCGAACGACAACGGCGAACCGAGAACATCGCCGGAGACGTACTCCCCGTCGGCTATGGTGTAGGTGGCATCGGCTGTCAGCGTGATGTCCTCCCGGGGCATGTAGTGGACGGACAGGGAAAAGGAGTTGGACTCGTCGGTGTAGGGAACCGCAAAATCAAAAAAGGGCAGGTCGCCGAAGCCGTCCGTGGTCCATTTGCCGTACGCCAGGTCCTGTTCCACGTCCCAGCGGTTGTAGGACCAGCTTGCCGTCATCGTCGCTTTGGGCGACAGCATGAAGGAGAGGCTGGCCAGCAGTTGATCCCGCCTGCCCTCCCGGTTGCCGCCCTCCAGCAGGGTGAACGGCTCGCTGTTCAGGTAGTGCAGATTGTCGCGTTCCGTGACGGTCAGAATGTAGTCGAGAAAGAGGTTGACCCATGCCGCCGGCAGGTAGTTGGCCGTCAGCCGCAACCGATTGGTGTTGTCCGGTTCGGTGTTGTAGGCCGGATCGTTGTGGTAGGTAAAATCATACGCCGCCTTCAGCTTGAGCTTGTCGAACGGCCTGCCATTCGCCGTAACGTTGATGTTATGGACATTCGTCCGCTTTTCGAAGACCTCCCATTCATCGATGTCCTTGCGTTCAAGATGGGAAAACTGATAGGAGGTCAGCAGCGAGAAATTCTTGACCGGCCTGTACCGCGACGACAGGGAAAAAACGTCCTTGGTGTACGAGATGCTGTCCCGCACCCTGTACAGCAGGGTATTGTTCAGCCCGCTGAGCACCACCATATCCCTGTTATCCATGTCCACGTTCCGGTGCCTGTATTTGAAAAAAAGGCCCATGACGGGATCGGGGATCCAGCTGACATCAAGGGCCCCTTTCCAGGTGGTGGACTCAGCCTGGCTGAAATTGTTCTTCTGGTACAGGTTGCCGACGGTGGCCGAGGTGACGAACCCGCCTGTATAGGAGGAGTGCAGCTTCAGGGTATGCGCCGACGACTTGGTTTCGGGATGGACATGGTGCGGATAAATATCGGCGGGTCGGGAAAAAAGCTCGGATTCGGGGTAAAAATCATACTGGATGCTGTTGCCTCCGGGATCAAACCGGGTCTGGTCATGGGCGTATTCGACCTCAACCGGTCCCAGATGGCTGTTGAAGCCGATTTTGTAGGCATTCGACTTCCAGTCGATGTCCCTCGAGGCCGAGGTTTTGATCAGCCGGTCAAAATCCCCCAGCAGAAACCGCTGCTCGACCCTGCCGTCCCGCTCCAGGTAACGGTGCCTGAAAAACGTATGGAACGGAAAGTCGGGGGTCTTGAGCCTGAGCAGCAACTGATTGCTGGCGTAGTCGAGAAAATATTCGTCGCCGGGATCGCGGTCATCGTAGATCAGCCCGGGCGGTTCGTCCGGAAAGAAAAAGTTGAAATGATCAAGATTATGATGGAGGCCGACCAGGATGTCCCGGAACAGGACTATGTCCTTGTAGGCAAAGCCCGCGTCCGCGTAAAAATCATGTTTACTGAGATATTCGGAATTGACATGATACCTGTATGGAAGGGGACAGGAAAGCAGATCGAGGCCGAAGGTCACGGAGGAATGGGGATCTATGTATTCCGCTGCTTTCAACGAATCCTCGGTGGACACAAAACGATAGCCCAGAAAATACGACCCTTCGGCTTCGTAATAGACGCGCTCCTCTTCCCTTGCCGGGGGATCGGCCTGTTCTCCGGCCTCCTGAGCGAAGACGGTCTCTTCGCCCCCGGCCGTCAGCACTGCGGCCATCAGGACGGCGCCGAGCAAATACATTTTCGCAAACCATTTTCCGGCCCTTCCCCGCCTCATTGGGTCAACCTCCCCTGTCCGGATGTTGATGGCACATCCGTCCCATGGATCCTGGAATGGCAATCCGTGCATCGGGTATAAAAAGCCCTGGCGGTGTCAAAGGTGACGCTGCCGCCTTCGGGACGGTTTATTCGATGGCCCACATGGCACTGCAGGCACAGAAAGGGCTCGCGGGCGTTGAGCAGGGAATTGTTGATTGAACCGTGCGGACTGTGGCAGTTCAGGCAGTCTTACATCACATCCGCATGTTCATACAGAAACGGGCCTCTTTTTTCCGGATGGCACTGGACACAGGTTTCCTTGCTGCCGTCCTGAAGGAGGTCCTTGGCGGCGAAGCTCCCATGGGGTTCGTGACAGTCGACGCAGAAGACCCGACCCTCTTTCAGGGGATGATGACTTGCCAGGGAAAACTGGGCCTGGACCGATTGATGGCATCCGAAGCAGAGCCTGCCCGACGCCAGGGGAGTGACTTTCAGATCGGGGCTGGCATGCACGTCATGGCATTCAAAACAGGATACCTCGTGCACGGCATGGGGTCCGGCATTCCAATTATGCAGATTGAAGGTGGCGTTGGCCGTATGACATTTCAGGCAGACCAGGGATTGGGCCGTGGCCGGGAGATTTTTTAAATCGATCAGGGTCTTGAAGTCGCAGGCGGTCTTGATGCCGAGCCGGTCGTTTTCTGCTACGAGTTCCGGGCTCAGGTCCTTGATCGCCAGGCTGCCCGGCCCGTGGCATGATTCACAGTCGACAAGGGGCATGCCGGACTCCATCTTCAGTTGCGCCCCCATCGTGCTGGCATCAAAAAACAGCCTCAACTGATCATGTTCGTGGCAGGCGGCGAGACAATTCTGCGTGCCGACGTAATCCGCGTAGAGGTTGCCGACGATCATTTTTTCATATTCACGGATCGGCAGAATCGGCTTGGAGCCCTTCAGCGCGTTGCATCCGCTCACAATCATCAGCACCGCAGGAACCAACAGGAAAAACCTGCGCAGCCGCCCCCTATTGCTCAACATATCCGCCCCCCCGTCGCAGTCCGGCCTTTTTGGCGATACGGCGTCGAACCTGCCGGTACACTTTGCATATTATGTATTATTACCGTTTCGTCCGCTTGCCTGTCAAACACTTAATTAGCGGGAATATTGCATATTTCAAGTTCGACTTGTTTACCGGCGGCCAATCCTCTCCGGGCACACCCTTTTCCAGGAAGAACGGAAATCCGTGCCCTTCCGCTGACCGTCCGGCGTGACAGGGCAGATGCATTATTTTCTCCGGCGGGGATTTGACAAAGAAAATTGAACAATGTAGAGTCACATGAGGGTTTCGGCTTCAACGACACCTCCCTTTACCCTTTGACCGGATTGATCAGGAATCAGCATGAGCAACACCGAACGCAGACGCTATGTCAGGCCGGAATCGTTAAATCTGCTCGATTATATCGTGGTCGACGAGCATGGCGTCCGGGGTGAATACAGTATGGGCCGGACCCTGAATATCAGCATCGGCGGCATATTGATGGAAACCCGCAGCAGGCTCCGGACCGGCCAGCAGGTCATGATCACCATCGGCCTGGAGGACGAACTGGTCGACGTGATGGGACGGGTCGTGCACACCGCGGAGCACCATGACAAAACCTTCCACAACGGGATCGAGTTCTTCCATGCATCGGTCGAAGACCGGCGGATCATCAACAGGTACGTCGAGGCCTTTCACAAACGATACCCGGAGGCCGGCCGGCAAAACAGGCAGGCCATGAGCTTTCTCGAGCAGACTTAAGGATTTCCGTCCCCCTCCACACGGCCGCGGGCTGACGAGGGATTCATTCCTGCTCCCTGCCGTACTCGTCGTCGTAACGGACGATATCATCCTCTCCCAGATAACTGCCGATCTGCACCTCGATCAACTCCAGGGGTATGGTTCCCGGATTTTCGAGCCGGTGTTTTTGGCCGGCGGTAATGTACGTCGACTTGTTTTCATCCAGCAGGATGACCTTCTCCCCGTTTGTCACCTTTGCCATCCCCTTCACCACCACCCAGTGTTCATGGCGATGATGGTGCATCTGCAGAGACAGCCTGGCCCCCGGATTGACCGTTATCCTCTTGATCTGAAAACGCTCCCCGCTTTCCAGGGTCGTATAGCTGCCCCAGGGCCTGTGGACCGTGCGGTGAATCAGGAATTCGTTCCTGCCCCGGAGCTTGAGCTGTTCAACAATCTTCTTGACGTCCTGGGACCGGGCAATGGGCGCGACAAGGACCGCATCGGCGGTCTCCACCACCATGGTGTCCCGGAGCCCTATGGCGGCGACCAGGCTGTCGCCGGCCCGGATCAGTGAATTTTCGACATCTTCCAGGATCACGTCACCGCTCAGGACATTGCCGCGGTCGTCTTTTTCCGCCAGTTCCCAGAGGGCGCGCCAGGAGCCGACATCGCTCCAGCCGATATCGGCCTCGACCACCGCCGCCCGGTCAGTTTTTTCCATGAGCGCGTAGTCGATGGAATCGTTGGTGCACGGTTCCATGGCCTCCTTGTCGAACCTGAAGAACACGCCGTCCCATTTGCCGTCGGCCACGGCCCGCGTCATCTGCTCGATAAGGACCGGTTCGTACCGCGAGAGCTCGGCCAGAAACGTTTCCACCGTAAAGGCAAACATGCCGCTGTTCCAGAGATGCCTGCCGCCGGCGATATATTCCCGGGCCGTCTGCAGGTCGGGCTTTTCGACAAAGGAAAGGACCCTGTTCCCCTCCCCCCGGGCGATGTAGCCGTAGCCTGTTTCCGGGCTGGTCGGCACAATGCCGAACGTTGTGACATTTCCGGCCTCGGCCAGGAGGCACGCTTCCCGCACTGCGGCGGCAAAGGCCTCGACGGCGGTGATCAGGTGGTCAGCCGGCAGGACCAGGAGCACGGATTCATTGTCCAGGTACTGCCTGACAAAGAGGGCGGCCCCGCAGATGGCGGCGGCCGTATTGCGCCCTACAGGCTCCAGCAGGAGATGATATTCCGGAAACGTCTTCAACTCCTCAATCTGGGTTTTCGTCAAAAACCGGTGCTCCTCGCCCACCACCACGACGGGCGGAGCGGCGCCGGGCAATGCTTTCACCCGTTCAAGGGTTGTCTGCAGCAGGGAACGGCTGCCGAGCAGCTTGATCAGCTGCTTGGGATACAGCTCCCGGGACAGGGGCCACAGGCGGGAACCCGTCCCGCCGGCCAGAATCACTGGTTGAATCCGCACTCTTTCACCTCACACGCTATGAATCATGGATGCGACCCGCCCTTTTCCCCGCCGCCGATCAGGTCCAGCAGCTCCCTGGTTTTACGCTCCAGCAGCCGCCGGTCGCCCCTTGTTTCAACATTGAGGCGCAAAACCGGCTCGGTATTCGATTTGCGCAGGTTGAACCGGAACGCCGGATAGGCGACGCTCAGGCCGTCGGTCAGGTCAATGTCGCCCGAGCTGTAGTGTTCCTTCACTTTGTCGATGACCTGGTCGGGATCGGCAACAATGGAATTTATTTCACCGCTGACCGGGTAGGCGGCCATCCGGTCGGCGACCATGGCCGACAGCGGGCGGCCCGAGTCGCTCAGGAGCCGGCAGACGAGCAGCCAGGGGATCATGCCCGAGTCACAGTAGCCGAAATCCCTGAAATAATGATGCGCGGACATCTCGCCGCCATAGACCGCGTCGACCTCTCTCATTTTCTGCTTGATGAAGGCGTGGCCGGTACGGGTCATGACCGGCCTGCCCCCGGCTGCGGTCACCATGTCCACCGTGTTCCAGATCAGCCGGGGATCATGGAGGATACGGCCGCCGGGATGGTCCCGGAGCGCCGCCGCTGCCAGCAGGCCGACAATATAGTAGCCCTGGATGAACCGGCCGGTTTCGTCAAAAAAAAAGCATCTGTCGAAATCACCGTCCCAGGCAATGCCCATATCCGCCCGGTGCGCGACCACGGCCTCGGCCGTCGCCGCCCGGTTTTCCCGGAGCAGGGGATTGGGAACGCCGTTGGGAAAGGTTCCGTCGGGTTGATGGTGCAGTTTGACAAAGGTGAAGGGAAGGCGCGTTTCCAGCAGGTCGACGACCGGACCGGCGCAACCGTTGCCGGCATTGACGACCAGTTTCAGGGGGGCGAACCGGTCGGAGCCGGCAAAAGAGAGCAGTCGGTCAACGTATTTGTCCTTGCTGTCCCTTGCCTCCAGCCTGCCGGGCGCATCCCCTGCATCGAGCAGTTTACGGCGCCACCAGTCATCCGACGCCGCTTTCCGGGCGATATCCGTCAGGCCGGAATCGCTGCTGACCGGGCGGGCTCCCCGCTCAACCAGCTTCATGCCGTTATATTCGGCCGGATTGTGGCTGGCGGTCACCATGATGCCGCCCTCCACACCGTCTCCGATGCCGGAAAAAACGGCATGATAGACTTCCTCGGTTCCGGCCAGCCCGATATCCACGACATCCACTCCGCAAGCGGTCAGGGTCTGTGCCAGGCCGGCGGCGATTCCGGGGCTGCTGGGGCGTACATCCCTGCCGATAACCACCTTGCGCAGGGCAAACTGATCAACAAAAGCAAGGCCGATCCGGCGGGCAAGCAGCTCATCCAGTTCATCCGGCACTTTGCCCCGTATATCGTAGGCGGTCACACAGCGTAACGGCTCGGTCATTTAAACTCCCCGCAACAGTGGAAATCCGTTGCCCAGATCCCATCCTGCCGTGTCCGCAAAGGGGTGCGATCCGATCAGCCGGCACCCGGTCCGATCTCTCCCCTGCCGCCAAAAGCCGAAGGTCTACGCTTTGCGAAACAGGCAATAATAGAGTATAAAGAACTTTTCGCGAAGAGGTCAACCGAAAAGACCTGTCCCAAGGAGTTGTGATGAAAGGAATTGTTCTGGCGGGAGGCTCCGGCACCCGTCTCTATCCGCTGACCCGCGCCATCAGCAAGCAGCTGATCCCGGTTTATGACAAGCCGATGATCTATTACCCCATCTCTGCGCTGATGCTGGCCGGGATCAGGGACATTCTCATTATCTCGACGCCCTACGATCTGCCCCGCTTTTCCGAACTGTTCGGCAACGGCTCCCACCTGGGAATGCACATCTCCTATGCCGAACAGCCGCACCCCGAAGGGCTGGCCCAGGCCTTTTTGATCGGCAAGGACTTCATCGGCCCGGACACGGTATGCCTGGTCCTGGGCGACAATATCTTTTTCGGCCACGGTTTTGCCGAAATTGTTCAACGGTGCAGCAGTCTCGAGGAAGGCGGCATTATCTTCGGCTACCTGGTCAAGGACCCGCAACGATACGGCGTCGTCGAATTCGACCGGAACAACAGGGTTATCGGCATCGAAGAAAAGCCCCTGAAGCCGAAATCACGCTACGCCGTCCCCGGACTCTATTTTTATGACAACGAGGTGGTGGCCATTGCCGAATCGATCAAGCCTTCTCCACGGGGGGAGCTGGAAATAACCGATATCAACAACACCTATCTTAAGCGGGGAAAACTCAAGGTCGAACTGCTGGGACGCGGATTCTGCTGGCTCGACACCGGCACCCACGAGTCCCTGCAGCAGGCATCGAGCTACGTGCAGGCGGTGCAGGAACGCCAGGGCCTCAAAATCGCCTGCCTGGAGGAGATCGCCTACCGGCTCGGCTATATCGACAGCGACCAGGTGGAGCGGCTGGCCAGGTCCATGTTGAAAAACCAGTACGGACAATATCTCATGGATCTGCTGCGGGATCCGGTCAAGTAGATTTTCCGGGACGATGAAAATTCTCATCACGGGAGCAAAGGGTCAGTTGGGACGGGATTGCGCCCAGGTTCTGGGCGCCGCCCATGCCGTGTCCGCCTTCGGCTCACGGGAGCTCGATATCGGCGACCGGGCCGCGGTAACGGATCTGATGCGGTCCGGGTTCGACCTGGTGCTCAACTGTGCCGCCTACACTGCTGTCGACGGCTGTGAAACCGATCGGGAGCAATGCTGGCGGGTCAATGCCGACGGACCGGGAATACTTGCCGCCGCGTGCGCCCGACAGGGCAGCAGGCTGATCCACATCTCCACCGACTATGTTTTCGACGGCGCCAAACCCCCACCGCAGGCCTATACGGAGGAAGACCCCGTCGGCCCCCTGTCCCAGTACGGCCTGAGCAAGCTGGAGGGCGAGCAGCGAATCCGGGAACGGACCCCTGATCATCTCATCATCCGGACCGCATGGCTCTACGGGATCGGCGGCCGCAACTTTCTCAAGACCATGCTGCGACTGGCGGTCGGGGATCCGAAACGGCCGATCCGGGTGGTGAACGATCAGTTCGGTTCGCTAACCTGGACCCGCCGGCTGGCCGGCCAGATCAGGGTTCTGGTTGATTCCGGACTGACCGGAACCATCCATGCGACCGCCGAGGGCAGAGGATCCTGGTACGAGGGCGCCAGGCTGTTCCTCGAGGCCATGGGCGTCGCGTTCACCATCGAACCGTGCACCACGGCTGATTATCCCACGCCGACACGCCGGCCGGTCAACTCGATTCTTGAAAACGGGGTCCTGAAAAAAAAAGGATTGAACAGAATGGTTCCCTGGGAAGAGGACGTACTGGAATTTGCCCGGGTCCACCGTGAGGAACTGCTTGCCGAAGCCCGAGGCTGACCGGGGCGGGCTTTCCCGGACCCCCGCGGGACCTTCCGCCGGATCAGAGCCCGAATTCGCTGATCATGCCCTGAATGAACACCGCCTCCTCCGGCATCAGGTTCCGGATCTGAAATCCGGCCAGATAAAACGCCGGGTTCTCGTCCTGCCGGCACCACTTGCAGACGGCGTCAAAAATGAGTTCATCGCGGCTCGCTTCCATGCCCGGAAAGGACATCCGCAACCGGTGCTCTTCCAGGACAGGGACAGGTCGGTCGGCGATCAGCTGCAGTCCGTGGGGTGAAATGTCAACGACATGGCCGACCACCCTGTTGCTGACGCCGTCGTACACCCGCAGATAATAGATGAGATGGCGCCGCATTATGCGGTGCTGCTCCGCTCCGGTCTCCTTTTTGTCAGCGGCCATGGCGCTCCCCTTTGTTCAGTCCAGACCCACGAGTTCAATCCCGCCCAGGGCGCCGAGCCTGTCGCCCCGGATTATCAGAACGCCCGATACCCCGGTAATGGCTCCGGCCGCCCGTATGGCCCTGTCAAGCCCGGCGGGAGCGCAATCCACTTCGTTGCCGATCCGGGTGGCGGCGGCATCGGCCAGGGCGGTTGACGGCGCGGTGACCACCACCGCGTCGGCGCAGCCGAAACTTCTTGAGTGACCGACGGTCCCGGATGAGCAGCAGACACCGCAAGGCATGGCCGCAGGCGGCAGGCGGATGCCCACCCTGTTGCTCAGGGGCGAATCGGCCGCGAAAACGGCGATGGTGCTCTCCTGTTTTCTTGCTATAAATATATCACCGCCGTTTTCAACAATCAAATCCGTAATCCCTGACCGCTGCAGGCCGAGACCGACGAATTCGGCGATGGTCCCGGCAACGGCGGCCATCGGCCCGACATCGGCGGCCAGGCCCGCCCTGAGCATTTCCCGGACAACCGGGGGGGCGGCATCGTCCATGGGCAGGGGTCGCAGGCTGTCGGCAAACAGGGGGTTGCGCCTGATATACCCCTCGATCAGCCGCCGCACCTCGGCAACCAGACTGAGGGCCTCATCCTCCACATTGACGGGGGCCAGGATATGGAGGTCCGTTTCCACCATCCGGACGAAAGAGGAAATCAATCCCGACCGTTCCAGCGTGCGGTATGTTCTGTCCCGGTAGGATTCGGGACTTTTTTTTCGCCGGGTTCCGCCGTTCATGACAAATATGGTCTCCTGTGCTACTATTGCCCTTTCAGATTGTCCATTGCCTCTGGTCCCCATGGTTCAACAGACACCCTTCCGGGAAGAGATACTTGTTTTTACCCGCTATCCGCAGCCGGGCAAAGTAAAAACCCGGCTGATCCCCCGACTGGGGAAGGAGAAAGCGGCGGCGGTGCATGCCTGCCTGGCCGAACGGACCATAGCCGCGGCAAAGCGCCTCCTCCACGACCGCGACATCGGGCTCTCCCTCTGGTATACCGGGGGAACCCGGCAACAGATGCGGGACTGGATAGGGGGGGACATCTCCCTGGCCGAACAGCTTGGCAACGGTCTCGGCCGGCGCATGGCCGCCGCCTTCCGCGCTTCCTGGGCCAGGGGGACCGAGCGGACGGTGCTGATCGGCACCGACTGCCCGGAACTCGATGCACCGCTCCTTGCCCTGGCCCTGGATCTTCTCCGTGATTACGAAATGGTCATCGGCCCGGCCCGCGATGGCGGATATTACCTCATCGGCCTGCGCCGGGAAACGGAGCCCAGAATGGCCGCGCTGTTCGACGGCATCGCCTGGGGCAGCGCCGACACTTTCCGCCGGACCATGGAGCGGGCCGGCCTGGCTGGCTTGACAACGGTAACCCTGACGGAGCTGCACGATATTGACCGCCCGGAAGACCTCAGACATCTCCGTAATTATCCCGACGCTGAATGAGGCGTCCAGCCTGGACCGGTTGCTGGCCGGCCTGCGGGGAAATCCGGGCCTGGAAATCATCGTCGCAGACGGCGGCAGCGAAGACGGGACAGTCGCCGTGGCGATCCGGCACGGGGTTGTTCCGACCGCCTCAACCCCCGGCCGGGGCAGACAGTTGAACCACGGACTGCGCCGCTCATCCGGGGAATACCTTCTTTTTCTCCACTGCGACACCTTTTTGCCGGCGGATTTCGCCGCCCATGTCCGGGCCAAGCTCTCCCGGCCCGGAACCGCCGCCGGAGCCTTCCGCCTGGCCATCGATGCGCGGGGAGCGCAATACCGTCTCGTCGAATGGGGGGCAAATTTCCGTTCCGGCCGGCTCGGCCTGCCCTACGGCGACCAGGCCATCTTTGCCCGCAGGGAGGTAGTACAGAGCGTGGGCGGAGTGCCGGAAGAGGCCATCATGGAGGACATCGCCCTGGTGCTGCGGCTCAGGCGGACCGGCCGGATACGGCTGGCGCCGGCCGCCGTTCTCACCTCGGCCCGGCGGTGGGAGCGTCTGGGAGTGTTCCGGACAACCCTGCTGAACCAGGCGATGCTTGCCGGCTATCTTCTGAACATTGACCGGGACAAACTGCACCGGTTCTATTACCGGCAAAAATAAACGCCGCCCTCCGCCGTGAGGGGGCGGATCATCCGTTTTCGTCTTCCCGTCCTTCCTCGCCGGGGTCGGCAGGCATGGCGGAATCGCCGGCCGGAGGTCCTTCAGGACCAGGTTTGATGGCCGGCTCCCGAGGGAGAAAGAGGGCGCGCAGCTGCGGATCGTGAATGTTGCTCCGGACAAACTCGCCGCCATGGGCCAGGAAGCCGGACGTCACTGACTGTTGCAGCAGGTCGTTGGCCGATATCAGGCTGGAACCCAGAACCATGTAGAGGAACGAGGCGACCAGCATTCCCTTGACCCCGCCGAGCAGCAGACCGAGCAGCCGGTCAAACCACCCGGCCAGGGTGACCTCCATCACCAGGTGCAGCGCCTTGCCGAGCAGAAAAAGAAAAATGGAGCCCAGAATAAAGAGCAGAAAGAAAACGATCAAAAACACCGTTTTCGGGCTGTCGATGAAGGCGCCCAAAACCGGCATCACCTGGTCCGTGTACCGCCCGGCAAGGAGATAGCCCCCGATCAGGGCGGCAAATGCCGCCAACTGGCGCATGAAGCCGATCCAGGTGCCCCGGAGGAGAAAAAGAAGAAAAAGGAGAACCACTATAACGTCAAATGAGGTAATATCACTCAGTGAAATCATTGCTGGACAACCGATGGTTTGATTTTTTATTTTTCCTATTATACTTCTCCTCCCCGTTATGACAAGCAATTGTCCGTCAGATCTTCACAACGGCCGGAGCGTTTCCGTCCTGTTTTCCTCCGCTTGCGAAATCGAGCCGGGGATAAGGGTCCGCATCTTTCATCCCCCGGCCGTCCCGGCCTGCCTGGCCCTCATCGACCTGGATGAACTGGAGGCCGTTTTCCGGACGGACCAGGCCTTCCGGGCGGGAACGGTCATGCTGTCGCCGGCCGAACAAAAACGTTTCGCGGCCTACACATATCCAAAGCGGCGGAAAGAATGGCTCGGCGGCCGGCTGGCCTGCAAATCGTGCGTCCTTGAACTGCTGGGGCTGACTCCGTCCGCCGATCTGTTTGCTGCGGTTTCCATTGTGCCGGCGGCCTCCGGCGCCCCCCTGGTTTCTGCTTCCCCCGCTTTGGGAAGACCCCTGCCTTCGGTATCCATTTCCCACAGCGGCCGCTATGCGGCGGCCATGGCTGCGGCAGGCGGTGCCTGCGGCGTCGACATCCAGCGGGTCACGGCTCGAACCCTCACCGTTGCCGATCGTTTTGCCGAAGCCGGCGAGCGGCTGCTTCTGCGCAGCGCAGCGCCCGGCTGGGATGAGGCCCGGCGGCTGACCCTCCTGTGGACGGCCAAGGAGGCGCTGAAGAAATCCCTGCCCCCCGGCCGCCCCGGGTTTTTCCGGGACCTGATTCTGCGGGCGGTCCGCTGCGGCCCCGGCATCAGCCTTAACTTCTCCGGCCCGAGGGGTGCCGGCAACCAGCTTGAGGTGACAGCCGCTTGTCTCGACGACTACCTGCTGGCCTACACCATCCGGCAAAGCGGTCATGCCTGAACTGCCGGAGGTTGAGGTAACCCGCCTTGGGCTGCAGTCGCTGCCCGGACGAAGGGTTACCCGGATCGAGTGCGGTGCCAGGCCCCTGCGTGTTGCCCTGCCCTGCAAGCTCCTTGACCGTCATATCCTTGGCGGCAGGTTCGCCGCCGTCGACCGGCGGGCCAAATACCTCCTGTTCAGGATGGGGAGCGGCGCCGTCCTCCTCATCCATCTCGGCATGACCGGCAAACTTTCCCTGGTCCCCACCGTTGAACCGTGCGCCCTCCACGATCATCTCCGGCTGCAGCTTGACAACGGCATGGACCTTCGTTTCAACGATTCCCGCAGGTTCGGCAGCGTCACCGTCTGGCCCGCCGTCCGGGTATCGCGGCTGGAAAAGGCATTTTCCGCCCGCCTCGGGGTGGAGCCCTTCGGCCCCGGCTTCACTACCCGTCACCTCCTGGAGCGAAGCCGGTCAAAAAAACAGCCGGTCAAGAACTTCCTCATGGATTCACGTGTGATAGCCGGCATAGGAAATATTTATGCCAACGAAATTCTGTTCGCCGCCGCCATCCACCCCCACACCCCCGCCGGCGCCCTCAGTGCCGCGGCCTGGCAACGGATCATCCGCTCCACCCGCCGCATCCTGAAGACGGCCATCGAGGCCGGCGGATCGACCATTGCCGATTTTCTCGGCACCGGCGGCAATCCCGGCTACTTTCAGCTCCATTTCGAAATCTATGACCGGCAGGGAAAGCCCTGCCTGCGGTGCGGCACGGCCATCGCCAAATGCACTCTTGGGGGCCGGGCAACCTACTTCTGTCCCGTCTGCCAGCCCGCCCCCGCCGGGATCGGGTCCCGGACGGCGTTTCCTGCCGGCGCGCCGGCAACGAACAAGCAGGACGGCTCCCCCTCCCGGAAGGTCGGAAAAGGCCGCTGAACCGCGGCCCCCATCCACCCCGGGCCGCCGGCACCCGAAAGGCTGAAGAACCGCGGACCGTGTTTCCTCCCTGACGGGTTGACCCCCGGCAAAATATAGTTACTCTTCTTCCCTACGGACAGCGAGACCAGCCGTTTTCGATTCACCGCAACAACCGGAGCATGCCATGAACACCTACTATGACCCCCGGGACCTGGCCAGATTCGCCGAAATCGGCGAAGACGCCCCTGAAGTGGCCAAAAGGTTTTTCGACTACTACCAGGCTGTCTTTGCCGAGGGCGAGCTGACGGAAAGGGAAAAAGCCCTCATCGCCCTGGCCGTGGCCCATGCCGTCCAGTGCCCCTACTGTATTGATGCCTACACCACCGCCTGCCTGGAGAAGGGTTCGAACAGGGCGGAGATGACCGAGGCCATTCATGTCGCCTGTGCCATCCGCGGCGGCGCCTCCCTGGTCCATGGCGTCCAGATGCGAAATATCTGCCGCAAGGTTTCCCTCTGATCAACGGACCTGCTGGTACAGCCACCGGAAAGAGGGAATGAACAGCTTTCTCCGGAACCTTGCCGTCCACCGGCTGCAGTTGACCAGGGAGCGGGCCACCACCCTGCAGGTCAATGTCGGCCGCCTGTGCAATCTGGCCTGCCGGCACTGCCATGTCGACGCCGGACCGGCACGCAACGAGGTCATGGACCGGCAAACCATGGAGGCGGTCATCGATTTCGCCCGGCGCAATTCCTTTGCCGTCATCGACATAACCGGCGGGGCGCCCGAGCTGGTACCCGGCATCGCCTATCTGCTGGACCAGGCCGCGGCCCTTGCGCCGACGGTCATGATGCGTTCAAACCTGCTGGCCCTGGCCGAACGGAGCGCCGACAATATTCCCGAACTCTGCCGCCGCCGGAAGATCACCATCGTCGCCTCGTTCCCGTCAACGAACCGGGGACAGACCGAAGCGCAGCGGGGCTCCGGGGTATGGGAAAAAAGCATCGCCATGCGGAAAAAGCTCAATGAGGCCGGATACGGCGTCCCCGGAACCGGTTTGAACCTTTTTCTGGTGTCCAATCCCGCCGGCGCTTTCCTGCCGGTCGACCAGTGCGCCGCCGAAAAAAAATTCAGGGCGGATCTGGCCCGCAAATGGGGCATCAGGTTCACCGGGCTGTTCACCTTTGCCAACATGCCGCTGGGACGATTCAAAATATGGCTTGAACAGTCGGGAAATTATGCCCCCTACATGGAAAAACTCGCCGCGAGCTTCAACCCGGCCACGGTTGCCGGGCTCATGTGCCGCTCCCTGATCAATGTCTCCTGGGACGGCTGCCTCTATGATTGCGATTTCAACATGGCGGCGGGTCTCCCCTATTCCGGCAGTCCGGTCCACATCTCCGAAGTGCCCGAGGCCGGGGAAGGGATACCGGTCGCAACCGGCGACCATTGCCTTGCCTGCACCGCCGGCGCCGGCTTTACCTGAGGGGGCTCCATCACCGCCTGAGTTCGGGCGGCCATCCATGCGGAGACATTTCCGGCATTGGCAAGATCTTTGCGCGATTAAACTCGGCAACAAACGTCTGCATGACAAAGGGAGCACTGTATGAAAGTAGGGATTATCGGGGCCGGCTATGTGGGCAGCACCACTGCCTATGCCCTCGTTCTCCGGGGCGCGGCCCGCGAGGTGATTCTGGTCGACATCAACAACAGGCTGGCGGCGGCGCATGCCGAGGACATTCTCCACGCCACTCCCTGGACCCATTCGGTGAAAATCGCCGCCGGTGGCTACCGGGACCTCAAGGGCGCCGGGGCGGTGGTTCTTGCCTGCGGGGTCAGCCAGAAAGAAGGGGAAACCCGCCTTGCCCTGTTGGAACGCAATGCCGCGGTGTTCAGGGAGGTTGTCCCCCGGGTGCTCGACAACGCTCCCGATGCGGTTCTTGTCGTCGCCTCCAATCCGGTTGATGTCATAACCCACCTGGTGACCACCATTGCCCGGATCGATCCCCGGCGGGTCATCGGCTCCGGGACCATTCTCGATACCGCGCGCTTCCGCACCCTGCTCGCCGACCACCTGAAGGTTTCGCCCCACTCGGTCCATGCCTATGTGCTGGGAGAACACGGCGACTCGGAGGTGCTGACCTGGTCCGGCGCCAGGGTCGGCGGCGTGCCGCTGGAGGAGTTTGCCCGGCAGACGGGCAGGCCCGTTGACGACGGGCTCAAGGCGGTCATCGACGACAAGGTCCGCCGGGCCGCCTACCGGATCATCGAGGGCAAGGGCGCCACCTATCATGGCATCGGGGCCGGACTTTCGCGGATCATCCAGGCTGTCCGCGATGACGAAGGCGCGGTATTGACGGTATCAAGCCTCAGTACCGGCATAGCCGGCCCGGAGCCGGTCTGCCTCTCCGTTCCCAGGGTGGTGGACGCCGCCGGGGTCAGGGACGAACTCATGCCCCCCCTGTCCGACGACGAGCATGCCGCCCTGCTGCACAGCGCCGCCATCCTTGTCCGGGCCGGCAGGGAGCTCGGTTGCCTGTAAAGCCGGATTCCCCCGCCACTGCAGGGTTCGACGCCCACGCCTGCGAAAAATTGCGCAATATCCTTGCAAAAACAGACCAGAAGGCTAAAGGTGATACAGCAATTCCCGGAGGGTGCTGAAACAACGTAATAGTGTAGTTTGTTAAAATGCTTTTCGTAAACTTTTGCAAATATTACCGGTAAAACCTATTTTTTTCTTGACATCTCAATGAGATAAAATTTTTGCCTTTTTGTAAGAAAAACAATAACTTACAAGGAGGCAACCGTGTCGAATCAGATCACAGCAATCATGAAAGCGGGCAAGAGAGAAACCACGCGAAATGAAAGGGTCAGGCTGCGCAAG
>OMKS01001941.1_pt1 | contig 17785 bp, 15 predicted proteins | sample 1674721 | NCBI WGS metagenome assembly OMKS01 (sample SAMN06264996, study PRJEB25208) | sediment metagenome | isolation source: hot spring sediment | place: USA: California | collected 2014-09-02
TAAAAAACTTATTAAAACACCGCTTTCAGCGCACAACTCAAGTAAGCCGGGGCTGATCATTGAATGGCCAAAAACCACAATCGATTCCAGAGTATGCACCGGAATACGAGCTATTTTCACACCTTTCTGTTCGATACATACCGTCTGGCGCTCCCGGTGAGCATACGCACCTGCAGTGACTACATACAGTGTGTTTAATAACTTTTTCATTGTGATCTTGTCATATTGGAGACAATGGTTCGAATATACCGAACCGCGGATTTCGATATTTTTGTTGGAATGCAATAGTTGAAGAAAGAACAAGACCGGCATCCCGAAGCTCTTGCAGGTGGTGGGACACGGCCGGAGTCCATCAGAAAATGGAATTGCTTCGCAATGCTTTCGGTCTCATTCCTCAATTCGTCCGTAAACTCAACTCTGCAATGTCGCCGCGTTCTTCCATAGTAGAGGCTTCCTTCTCTAATGCTAAATCCGGCCATTTCCTCAAGACATACGGCTTGAGCACACAATTGAATCTTGTCCTCCAGACCACTCTTGGGAGTTCCCCTTTTGTACTCAACAGGTATAACCTGAACAAGATTCTGTCGTTTTCCTGTTTCATACACAAAGTCGATAATGTCGGCCTTTCCTTGCAGACCCAGTTTCAGTGAGTACAAAGGAATCCCGGATTCTGAAACAACATTCTTTTTTTTCGACACCTCCTGACCGTGTACCCGTTGATGCATGTCTCGGCCTTCCGCGGTAAGCCGATTTTCCACCCATAGCCTTTCTATGTGGATCAAGGCGCATTGACGCGGGCAGAAAACGAAATGCTGTAACCCGGATATGGGGAGGAGTTCGTCCGAACCGATACTGTTCACAGTATCTCTAAAGCTTCCACCCCGGAGGGACACTCGGCGGAATTAAGTGTGAGTTTCCAGTCCGAAAAATTCCTGGCAGGCCCATCATTTATTCTTTTATGGCTTACCAATTCGAACAAGTCGTGTGCGTGCGCTTTCCCCAACGCATTGTCATGTTTGAAAACAACCAGTTTCCGCGGAGCCATCATGCCCCTGGCCGCTGAACGATCATGTTCAAACATCTCACGAAGCGCCGCCCATACAAGGTCGAGGTCTTCCTGGGAAAACCCCGTCTTTTCCGCCAGTTTCGCCGAAACGAATCCCTCCGCCCGATACAATCCATAAGGCACCACGTTTTTGCGTCCCATGGTGCGGTTGTCCCCCTGTTGCTTTTCCGCTTCGCGCTGAGTGGCCACCGCCATCCGTGTAATCGTGGTTTCCAGCGTGGTTATCGGCTCACAACTGCGGGCGAATGTCAGTTGCACGGGCCCCCGGACTTGTCCGCAATTCCATTCCAAAGTCATAACCGCTCCGAAAGTCCGGACATCGAAATAGTTGTCACACATCCATTCCCGCGCATTCCGGACTTCTTCAGCCGTTCCCCTTCGTTTTGTCTTTTTTTCTTCATTGTCCTTTGCATGCACCGCCTCGTGTGCCTCTTTGTGGAGATCGTTCAGGATGGCTCTCTCCTGAACATAGATGCGATAGGGTGATACATTCCCCTTTACGATATCCACGTAATTGCGGATTTTACGTTTCAAACACACATCGGTAACAATTCCGAACCCGGTTTCAGGGTCGATCCTGGGCAGATTGCCGGCATCCGGATCCCCGTTGGGGTTTCCCATGGTCACATCAAAGTAGTAGATAAAATCATACCGGTTGTTAATTGCTTTCTTCATCTTCTTCCTCCTGATTGCTCTTTTTTGTATAAATCTCGCTCTTCATGTGATAATATCCAATGGCAAACATCCCCTGCTCCGCCAATGGAAGGGTCTTGGGAAACATGGATATTTCACTCATCACCCGTGTGATCAATTGATCATCCCAGATTTTGCCGGATTTGGATAAATGCGATTGAGACAGTTTCATCAAAACCGGGAATACCCTTTCCGGAGTAGATGAAGCGGCGTTGAAATAACGATCGCGGATTGTAGCCTTCAAACCTGGCCCCGACGCATCCCGTTGGGCCTTCTCCAACGCGGCAAAAAGCATACCCAGACGATACCCGGTACTACTGTTATGCCAATCCAGTTGCATGGCAACCTCCTTTCCGAAATTTCGGATCATCATTGCTTTAACTAAACTGATCCGTGGATAACTCAAAGATCCGCCGGAACGGATTCTGTTGAGAATGGCGGTCAGGAAAGGTTTGGGGAAACACTTTCCCTGCAGAATAGATCTCAACAGCCATCCCTCCCATGATGGCGGAATCCTTTTTATATCATTCAGCGGAGCCATTTGTGTCAGAAGCATTCGAATACCCGGGAACTCCGGGAATCGAGAGCCATCATGAGCCAACTTCATGTCCTTCCAGTAGAAACCGATATATTCTGACATCTTTTCCACTGTTGATAATTGCCAGAGACGAATGCTGATTCTGGCGTTGTTTGGAGATAACCCCAGTATATAAAACCCTGTTTCTGCCGTACTCCGAAAATCCACTGGCATTTTCCCGGAACGCAAAGATTGCAGATAATTATATATTCGGGCCATAAAGTCAGAATCAACTTCAACTTGATCTATAGGGTCAACCAGATCTCTGAAAATCGATTCGAATGTCGTTGGTGCTTCCGACCAGAACACAAGAGTTGTACCATTCAGCTGGAGCATCTGCGAACTTCCCCTCCGAAGAAGGTAATTCAGCGCTGCCACGTACCCTGCAGCAACGGATTCCCCAACCGGAGCGTTCAAGAAGCGGGTTTCATCACTCTTCCCACCGTATGACCAGAATGCCACATCATTGAATCCGACTATCGTTCCTCCGGTCGACTGCCCTCCCCTAATGCCTTTGATCGGATCATGAATCCTGGCGATGGTTCCGATTTCTCCCGATATCATGCATTTTCCGCCATGCCCTCCTTCATTTCTGCCGATGAAATCCATCCATAATTCCCGGATTTCCGGGCTTTCATGCACAAAATGACGCATGCCGGAAACCCTGAACACCAGGAATCTGCCGATGATGTCCTCCGTCCATTCGAGCACTTCGGATATACGATCCGGACTCAGAACCTCGAAAAACCGGAGTACCGCATGAACCTCGGAGTTTTTCGAATCACCACATACTTGAGAGAACAGCTTTTTGAACTTCAGATGGCATTCAGCAGGTGGTTGGGTTTTCTCATTATCCTCCGGAGAACCGACTCCGAGAGCGAATTTCGAGTTGTCACACAGGAAAAAAGGATCCGGCCTTGCTCCGGAACGTTTCGAATGCAATGGAACCAATAGACTTTTCGCAATCCTTCGACTGCCCTCAGTCTCAAAAAGGGGGTTGAACAAAAAAGATCCATCCGGCCTTAATTCGATTTCGAACCAGACTTTCTCAACACTGAATCCAAAAGAGGGTATCTGGGTGTTTCCTTCGCGAACCAACCGTGAGTGATACTCATTCAGTTTTTGCAGTATCATCTTCTCACCAAACCTTCATCCGGAACCTGAACGATGCCTTGCTTCATGTCCGCTCGAAAAAACATCGGCGATAGATCTTCAAAATCGACATCCCACAACATCCAGCCCAGATCCCTGTCACCCAACTCCGAATCAGGGATTTCAGAAGGATCCATCCACTTAAAATCACAGGGAAATTCCCGACAACCCAGATAGGGTCGATGATGGCATTGGCCGGATATCGCCCTGCGGCGGAAGCTGTCGAGATGCTTCCCGTCATTACGATCAGTATCACTCAGGTAATTGAAATGGGCTTCAATAATATAATCCACGTCCCGCAGAATCATTGCCGCACGTTGTTGGCGATGATCTTCAATGGTTGTGTAGAAAGGTTCTCCGGTTTTCATTGCCGTCTCGACCCGGGAGGAAACCACACCCGACAATTCATTTCGCCTGATCTGGAAAAAACGTATCGGGTTCATGACGTGGATGCGATCAATTCTCCATCGAATGGACGGCTTCCAGTAAATCGCATCCAGTATTCCTCTCGCCGCCGAAGGCGTCATGACATCATAACTGACCCTCTCCACCTTCATCTCCGGCCGGGTGAAGCATGCAAAATCTCCCCAAACTCTCAATGCCACTCCATACGCCATATTAATCTCCTTCAGCAGACATTCGATTCCGGATTTCGAAACGTGGGATCATCCAGATTCAATCCAAAACGGTCATTATATAAATCAGAATTGGTGAGGAGAGGGAAACGTTCATTCTCCGGATCCAAATACTCGACGACTCCGCTTAGTGCCTGCTTCTGGGAATCGAAGACAGGAACTGAATACTGTTGGATTCCACGGATATGTTGAATTTCATGAGAATCTTCCTTCAGGGCTTTAATCAGATGTTCGTTCTCCGGTGTGGGAATGATCAAGGCAAACTGTGATTGCTCAATCAGTCTGTAAACGGATTCAATTTCACTGAAAGGGAAAAACCCCCGCATAAGACCTGCATTGAATTTTTTTAAAATAAGGTGATGATCCAGTTTCTCGCCCATTTTCCAGAACAACAATTGAAAATATTCCTTAACGGCATCCAGACTCATGGGATCTTCACCATGACTCCCTAGCACCTCACGCCCCGTATCCGCACACCTGCCAAGAAATGAATCGAAGGATCTGTACTCCGACTCAAAAATGTAAAACCTTCCTTTGCTCAGCTTACCTTCGCGATTGCAGCGACCAGCGGCCTGGGCCAGTGAATCCAGTCCGGACAGGGCCCTGAAAACCACGGGAAAATCCAGGTCCACGCCAGCTTCCACCAATTGTGTGCTCACCACACGACAGGCTTGTTTCTTGTCGAGCCGTTCACGGATCCTTTCAATCTGACGGGTGCGGTGAGCCGGATACATGAGTCCGGACAAATGAAAGGCCACTTTCTCCTCAGTAAGTAATTCGAATATTTTTCTGGATTGCCGCCGGGAATTGGTAATCGTCAGAACCTGATCACAGCGACTCATTCTGTCCGCGATTTCTCTGTCTGTTCGCTTTCCGATTTGTTCAACAGTAACCCTTTCAAGAGCGATTTGGAGTCCCCGTGGATCCCTGGCTATTTCCCTTACATCTTCCAGACCACCGGTGAATTCATCCGATTTATGAATCGCGGGTTGAGTCGCCGTACAAAGAACTATGGTGGTTAAGTACCTTCTGGCCAATTCCTTGAGTGCCTCCAGGCTCGGCCGCAGCAGTTTTGACGGCAACATCTGCGCTTCATCTAGAATCACCACACTGTTGGCGATATTGTGCAGTTTGCGGCATTTTCCGGCCCTGGCTGAGAACAGGGTTTCAAAAAACTGAACATTGGTAGTGACAATCAAGGGCGCATCCCAATTTTCAACTGCAAATTCCCATGTGTTGGTCTCATCCGTTGGCGTATCTTTGGCTGGGAGAAAGCCCGTATGATGTTCCAACACAGACTCAGCGCCCAGAACTTTTCGAAAAACCGCTGCATTCTGTTCAATGATACTTGTGTAGGGAATGACATAAATCACACGCTGCATACGATTGCGGACAGCGTGATTCAAAGCAAAGGCTAGTGAAGACAATGTCTTCCCTCCTCCGGTCGGAACGGTTAGCGAGAAAAGACCGGGTGGTTGTTCGGCTGCAGTCGTACAGTCGTCCAGCACTTCTCTGCGTTTTTCATTGACCAGAGTATTTGAAGCACCATTGGTCAGGTCTTCCAGGTAATTGGAGAGCCGGTTTTTTAGTACTGACAAGCCAGGCCATTGCGAACGTAAAATTGAGTGTTCTGGACATGTGAACGCTTCAGCATCCAGACGGTCGGCATCAACCAGAGCCGAGAAAAGCATACGGATCAGCATACTCATCTGGAATCCGGAGGAGACGCTCAGTGATGACTTATCGATGAACACCTCCTTCGGGTTTGAGATCGGTATGTCTGCTGGTTCCAACGAATCAATTTTCTTCTCTAATCTCGCTCTGTATGATCCGTCATTCATTGCACCATGATCTCCGTCCAGAAGACCGGTATGATGCCCGGCTACGGCATAACCGATAATTCTCCCCAAGCCGGCTGGGAGATTCTTCTCGGCCCACTGGGCTCCACAAGTCGAATGGTCAACGCCTCTTGCTCCTTTCCTTAATCTTCCAATCTGGAATTGTTGTGTACCTTTGCCCAGATCATGCAGCAAACCACAAATTTGGCCTAAAAATCCCACGTTGAAAGGCTCAGAAAACTTCTTAGCCAATGCCGATACCGATTCAAGATGATCGTCTAGCGTTTGCCAATAAGATTCATCCTTCCCCTGAACGGATCTAGCGAAAAGAACCATTACTCTCCTTCTTGTTCAAGAAGAATTACCGGCAATCAGGACAGTGTATGTCATTGCACCGGCAACCTAACAACTACTGATTCCCGTCCATTGTCTTTCAAAAAACAAGCCTAACTACCCCCCCACATGCCGAGTAGAAGGTGGCGGTGGTGATCCCTATCAGATAAATAATAATCTCGGCAGGAAACAATATCAACTCCAAGTCTCAATTTATTCGGATCCTACGGGATAGTTTCCTTTTCCCTGGGTATGAATACTCAATATATTCCCGAATCCAAAAACAACATCAAGGGGGGGCTTAAAATTTTCTCTAAAAACATGAAAACATTACAATTAAAACATTTCTCTTGACAGAAACGTGGGGATGTGGTAGCTTGGCTCCATTATGACTGACTCACCGCGCCATATCGTCCTGCACGATACCGACATGATAATGCGCAGCCCGGACGCGGCGCTCTCCGCATAGAGCACGCTTCCGGGATCTTCCCAACAATCTCAAACCCCACGCGGCTTTTTGCCGCCAATCCATTTACGGGAGGACATTATCATGAAACGCAGCATCGATGAGATTAACCGCCGCATTACCCGGGGGGAAGCACGGGTGGTGCGGGCGGACGAAATGACCCGCCTGGTGCGGGAAGAGGGAGTATCCGCCGCGGCTCAAGCCGTGGATGTCGTCACCACCGGGACCTTCGGTCCCATGTGTTCATCCGGCGTAATGATGAACTTCGGCCAGGCCGAACCCCCCATCCGCATGGCCCGCGTGTGGATCAACGGTGTTGAAGCCCATGCCGGGCTGGCCGCGGTGGACGCCTATCTGGGAGCCACCCAGACCGGCCCTGATCGCGGAATCCATTACGGCGGCGCCCACGTAATCACGGACCTGGTACGGGGACACAGCCTGCGGTTGCAGGCGGAGTCCACGGGTACCGATTGCTACCCGCGCCGCCATATCGACACGATAGTGCGCTTGAGCGACCTCAATCACGCCACCCTGCTCAACCCCCGCAACGCGTACCAGCGCTACGCCGCGGCCACAAACACCAGTTCGCGTACGCTCCACACCTACATGGGGACCCTGCTTCCCGGCGGCAAGAACGTGACCTGGGCCGGAGCGGGAGAACTATCTCCGCTGGCCAATGACCCGGCCTACCGTTTTATCGGCGCCGGGACCCGCATCTTCCTGGCCGGCGCGATCGGCATGGTCACGGGAGCCGGAACCCAGCATGATCCGGATTCAGGCATGGCCACCGTGGGTGTCATCGGAAACCTGTTCCGGATGACTCCCGAGTTCCTGCGGCCCGCCGTACTGAGGGGCTACGGCTGCAGCCTCTATGTGGGGGTCGGAATACCCATTCCCATTCTGGACGAAGATGCGGCCCTGTGCGCCGCGGTGGACAATGCCTCTCTGCAAACTGAAGTACTGGACTTTTCACAAGCGGGCCACCCCAGGGTGGCCACCGTGACTTACCGGGATCTCCATTCTGGAAGCCTTTGCCTTAGCGGTCGGAGTACTGCCTGCGCCCCCCTGTCCAGCCCCCTGTTGTCCCGCCGCGTGGCTGAAAACCTCGCCGATTGGATCCGCGCGGGACGATTCCTTTTGTCGCTGCCTGCCGAGCCGTTGCCCCTCGAAAGCAGGCCCCGACGCCTGCCGTTGCGGGATGCCTGCGCGACGGAACCCGCGCAATCGTCCAAAGGCCTGCATGACACGGATAAGTGTGTTCACTGCGGTCAATGCGTACTGCTCTGCCCCGCCGATGTTTTTTCGCGGCACCCGGACGGCCGCATCCAGGCCATGGATGACCGTTGCATTAACTGCGGGGAGTGCCGGGACTTCTGTCCCGCCGGCGCCCTCTCGCCAGTCACGGGAGGCCCGCAATGACCACGCACTCCATTCAATACCGTGAAACCAGCGCGCGCTTGACCTGCCTTCCCCGTTACCGGGACCTGGCCATGGAGACGTTGCATGAAACCCACGCCCGGTTGTGTGATTACATTTCCCGGGACCGAAAGTTTTTTAACTCTTTTGCACCCGTGGACTGCCGCCCCGGATCGCCCCGGATCGCCCGCCACATGGCCGCGGCCGCCCGGCGGGCGGGCACCGGCCCCATGTCCGCTGTTGCCGGAGCCATCGGCCTGGAGGTGGTCCGCGAATTGGTGCGGGCGGGAGCAAATCACGTGATATTCGAAAACGGGGGAGATATCACCATGTATCTGGGATATGCCGTCACCGTGGGTATCTATTGCGGCCCCAATGGCCCCGGGGAGCTCGGCCTGCGCCTGGAACCACGCAACAGGATCACAGCCTGCTGCACGTCATCGGGAACCGTGGGTCATTCCTTCAGCTACGGCCTGGGAGACGCGGCCGTTGTCCTGGCCGATGACCCCATATTGGCGGATGCAACCGCGACCGCGCTGGGCAACCGGCTGCGCCGCGGCGGAGCCCGATCCCTGGCCGCCGCCCTGAAAAACACACCCCAGCGTGGAATCCGAACCATGATTGTCGCAATGAACGGTAAAGTCGCTTACCGGGGTGACGCACCGGCCTGGGTAAAAACCCGGACTTTTCTGCCTCCGAAAATACAAGAGGTGCACCATGCCTCCGCGTAACGCCGTGATACTGGGCTGTACGGGCCTGGTGGGCCGGGCGTTTGTCCGGCGCCTGGCCGTCCACCCCTGGTTCCGCCTTGTGGGCCTGGTTGCATCCGCCCGGTCCGCGGGGCGCCGTTATGGTGAACTCTTTCCGAACCGCCATGCGGAATGGCCGCAACGGATCCTCGAGATGCCGATACGGAACCTGGATGAACTGGACAACAACGCACAAATCGTTTTCTCCGCCCTGCCGCGGGAAATCGCCGGCCCGGTGGAGAGCGGATTGCGGCAGCGGGGCTTGCTGGTTTTTTCAAATGCCGCCAGCCACCGCATGGATCCGGATGTCCCCATCCTGGTGCCTGAAGTCAATCCGCATCACATCGAATTGGCCCGGGAGCAATTGCGGCGCGAAGGCGGCGCCGTTATCACCAATGCCAATTGCGTTGCCGCCGGCCTGGTCATGGTCCTGGCCCCACTGGTACCCATCGGTCTCAAGCGGGTCCACCTGGTTACCTGTCAGGCCCTGTCAGGCGCGGGCCTGAACGGTCCCCGGGCACTCACCATGCTGGGCAACATCCTGCCCCATATCCCGGACGAAGAAGAAAAGATCACCAATGAAACCCGCCGGATTCTGGGCACCCTGGAAAACGGCCGGGTAAAACCACTCGACATCGACATGTCCGTTTCGTGTTGCCGCGTACCCGTAGCCAACGGGCACACGCTCCACGTAACAGTGGAAACAGACTTTGCGTTGGAGCCGAACCAGGTGCACCAGACCCTGGCCCTGTTCAAGGGCCGGCCGCAGGCTCTGGCACTGCCCAGTGCGCCCGCATCTCCGCTGGTGGTTTTGACGGATCCGGACCGGCCACAGCCCCTTCTGGACCTGGAAGCCGGAGGCCCGGGAACGGGAAGCGGCATGGCCGTTACAATCGGACGGCTGCGCGTCCGCGACAAGCGGATTCAATTCACCGCACTGGTTCACAACCTGGAACGGGGAGCCGCGGGCACTTCGGTTCTCAACGCTGAATTGGCCGCAAAAATCAACCTGATTCCTTTCCAGGCGGCGGGAGGTGAACCATGCGGGTCATGAAATTCGGAGGCGGTTGCCTGGGAAACTCTGCGGACCTGTTGCGGGCCGCAGCGTTGACAAAAGGCCCAACTACCGTGGTGGTGGTGTCGGCCCTGGGCGGGGTGACCGATACCCTGGTGCAAATCCTGGACCGCACAGCCAGGCGCAATCGCTTCCCGCTCGGCCTGTTCCGAAACCTGAGTCAACGCCACCGCGACTGCATGCAGGCGCTGACATCCCGGCAAGGGCAAACCCAAAACGGTTTTAACCGCATTGACCAGTTGCTCAAAGGCCTGGAACAACTTTTGCGGGGGATCAGCTGCATCGGCGAAGTTCCGCCCTCGATCCGGGCCCGGGTTCTGAGTTACGGCGAAGAACTTTCCTGCGTCCTGATGTGCGCGGCGTTGGAGACGCGAAACGTTCCGGCAACAGCCTGTGACGCCCGTCATTGCGGTATCACCGCGGATCGGCCGGGAACCAACGCCCGTATCGATCTGACCCGAACCCGTCGCAAGTTGCGCCGCAACCTGCCTCCCCTGATCAAATCGGGCAGAATGCCTGTCATAACCGGATTTTTCGGGCGTGCTCCGGATGGGACCACGGCCCTTTTCGGGCGAAATGCGTCTGACTACACGGCCGGCGCGGTGGCCTGCGCGCTGGATGCCCGGGAGCTGGTGATCTGGAAGGGCGTAGACGGCATCATGACCATGGACCCGGCATACGGCGGGGATGCCCGTTCAATAGAACGCCTGACATGGGAAGAAGTGAAAGAACTCACCCATTTCGGCGCCGATATCCTGCATCCCTTAACCCTGGATCCGCTGGAAAACAGCCGCACGCGAGTGCGCGTCCGCAATTTCCGCAAGCCCGGACTGGCGGGAACGGAAATTTCGTCAGCCACAAAAGACAACACAGACAAGATATGCGGCATCACATGCCATCCGGGCTCAACCATGCTGCAATTGGCCGCGACCCCGGGCAAATTGCATCGCTTACTGGCACGTCTGGAAGAGATCCCCGGCGTACCTTCAGCGCGCATCACCTCCCTGGTCACGGCCCGGGACCGCATCACCCTGCTCATGCCCTCCGCGGATGCCCGCAGCGTGCGTCGGGCCCTGGCTGCAAGCATCGATCCCACAATCCGCCTTTTAAACTCCCGAGACGACCGCACGCTGGTGGCCGTGGTGGGCCAGGCCTTGCACCATGCGCGTGGATTGGCCCAGCTGATGGACGCCCTCGCCACCGCCGGTATCACCCTGGAAGGCATCACCCCCGGCGGCGCTGCCGCGTCCGTGTGCCTGGTTGTTCCCGGGAACCAGGCGGGCCGATGCCTCCAGGCCATCCACAAGCGCTTTTTTCCTCCCGCACCCCCCGCACCGCCATGCATTGCCAAGGGAGATCAACCATGACACGAGTTACGGAAAGGCTGCAAAACGGGGATCGACCCCTGCTGTCACTTGAAATCACCCCGCCGGACCGGGGGCAAAGCATTGACGAGTTGTTTCACAACATCGACAGCCTCATGCCCATGTCCCCGGAGTTCATCAACGTGACCTATCACCAGGCCTACGAGGACTACGAAGAAAAAAACGGCAGTATCGTCCGCCGTCCGCGGCGTAAAAAACCCGGCACCGTGGGCATCTGCGCGGCCATCAAGAATCGCTTTGCCGTGGAACCGGTGGCCCACCTCATCTGTGGCGGGTTCGATCGCTGGGAAACCGAAGACGCGCTGATCGACCTCCATTACCTGGGAATCCGCAACATCCTGGCCCTGCGGGGTGATCCGCCTCCGGGGCAGAGCCTTTTCCGCCCTAAAAAGGACGGCTACGCCTTTGCCGCCGACCTGGTGGCCCAGATCCGCGACATGAATCAAGGCGTGTACGTGGACGCGCTGGATGATCCCGTGCCCACCAGCTTTTCAATCGGAGTGGCGGGATACCCGGAAAAACATGTCGAAGCCGCAAACAGGGAAACCGACATCCGGCACCTGAAAGAAAAAGTTGACCAGGGCGCGGATTACGTGGTGACCCAGATGTTCTTTTCCGCGCGGCTCTACAAAGATTACGTTGCCCGGGCCCGGGAAGCGGGCATCACCGTCCCCATCATCCCCGGCATCAAACCCATTACCACACCAAGACAACTGGAACGCATCCCGCGAACCTTTTTCGTCAGTCTGCCGGATGCCCTGGTTCAAAGCATTTGCGAAGCACGGACTGCCAAAGAGGCTTTCAAAAGAGGAACCGATTCCGTAGCGGAACTGGCCGGGGAACTGCTCGAGGCCGGGGCCCCGGGCCTGCATCTCTTTACCATGGGCAAGGGACGCGGCGCCAGAGCCGTGCTTACCCGACTCTTCGGCTCTCACCGTTGACAAAAAACCGATGGCCCCTGAACTGGTTCGCCGGGAAGAAAATTGCCTGGCCGTTGTCGTTGGGGTACCATGTGGCCACCAGGGAGGAAAGAACGATGCATAAAGGTGGCCGGGCTTTGACATTGGGACTTCTGCTTCTCTTTCTATTCGCATCCTGTCAACCGGGAAACCCGGAAAACGGAAATGATCCCGGCGACGACAGCAACCCCCAACAGGGGGAAACTTACGGCATCCCCGCCGAAACCGCTCCTCCCGCGGATGAGCAATACATTGATGAGGGCATCTTTATCTCCCCTTCCGGCAGCGACGACAACGGCAGCGGCACCCGGGAAGCGCCGTACCGCACCATTCAACACGTGCTGGACAACGTGGCCGTTGCGGGAGATACCCTGATCCTGCGCGGCGGCATATACAATGAAGCCGTGCGCATCCGTCAACCGCGCATCACCATCCGTTCCAAACATGACGAATGGGCGCGCATCATCTGCCCCGTAGAGGATAGAGACAATTATGACGTGGTAGTTGCGTTCGACGTCGATTCCTCGGGAGGCCGCCTCCAGCGCCTGGCCGTGGCCGGGGGATATTACTACGGGATTTCCTTTGAAACCAGGTGGGACTGGGGAGAGGCGGACCGCGGCGGAGCATCGGATATCCTGGTGGAAAACTGTATCATCCACCACACGGGCCGGGATTGCATCAAGATCAAGCCCGGTTGCGACGACATTGTGATCCGAAACTGTGAAATTTTTCATTCCGGATTCCGGGATGACGGCAACGCCGAAGGCATCGACAACGTGAATGGAGACCGCACGCTTATTGTTGATTGCCGGATCCACGATACCGCCACCAACGGGATTTACCTGAAAGGGGGCGCCACGGCATGCGTGGTTAACCGCTGCCTGGTTGAAAACTGCGGTGCGGGGGGCATCCTGCTGGGGTTTGACACCAGCCCCGAATACTTCGACACCACGGTCAATCCCCGCTACTACGAAAACATCAACGGCACGGTGAAGAACTGCGTGGTACGCAACACCCATTACGCGGGCATCGGGCTATTCGCCGCGCGCAATGCCCGTGTCTTAAACAACACCATTATCGATTCCGCCAAGTCGGGTCAACACAGCCCCATTTACTTCGGCATTACACTACAGGACTGGGACACGGACATCAACGGCCGGCCGGCATCCATAAACCCGGCTATTAAAAACAACATCGTGTGGCAATCCCCGGAACTGTCAGCCGCCCTGGTGGAGATCCGCACTTTTTACCACGACTCGCTCGGCAGGCTAGATGGCCTGGAAGGGCCCGTGGACATGAATGCAAACTGTTACTGGGGTGGTTCGGCACGTTTCGAGGACAACCGCCCGGGAATGGAATTTTCCGGTAACCTGGCCGGGTGGCGCAGCCACATGGCCGCCGAAATCCTGTCTTTCATGGCCGACCCCGGCCTCGCCAACGGTTTTAATTTGTCCCATACCAGCCCCTGCATCGATGCCGGCTTGCCCCTCAGCACCGTCAAGACTGATTACTTTCGCAACCTGCGAATCCCGCCCCATGACATTGGTGCCGTGGAATACACGCCCTGAGCCGGCATCTCGATAAACAGTATCCGCCCCTGTTTATTTTATGATTGCTTTTTCGAGGAGCGCAAGTCTAAAATGGAAAGGGGAATTTCCCCCGGGAGGCTGATGATGCCCGGACGCTACACGGAAACCCGCTTCGCCGTTGACGACAGCGAGTGCGATCCCTTCGGATTGATCAACTTCAACCGCTACGTGGAGTGGGTTAACATCACCAAGCACAAGTTCTTTGACCACAACGGGGTGTCGATCGGGGAAATGGAAAGCGCTGGTGTGAACCTGGTAACGGTCAACTTCACCCTGCGATGCCTTTCACCCTGCCGCCGGGGAGACGCCGTGGTGGTCCGGGCCACGGCCGAACGCCTGACCCCGGGGTCGATCTACCTCGCCTATACAGGGCGCAATTCAGGAAGCAACGAAACGATTTTCCGAGCCGACACCATCATGTATCCCCTGGATACCCGGGGCGCGGCCATCACCTTTTCCCCCGTATTGCTGCAAAAGCTGCAACCACTTGTCAGCCCGTAACGGGATTGCCTCCCAAACTCCAATCGAAACCGGGATGCAATGAAATTCCCTCCCTTTCCCAGTTGCCCGAACTTGTGGAAAATGGTATAGTTCATCAGCCGGAACAATCCGGCAAAAACACAATCCACCACAATATTCACGGAGTTCAGTTCATGCAACGCGCGATCATTTACCCGATGCTGGTCCTGTTGTTGTGTATTCCCCTGTTGATGCAGGCAACCGGGGCGGACAAAGAGTACTATGCCCATTACCTGACCCCTCAAGACGTGGAAAAAATCACCGAACTTTCCGGTATTACCACCAACCATAACTATTCCCTGCATTTCCTGGATTCCCGGGGTCGCGAGATACTCATCGTGCGCTTCGGCCCGGAAAAACAGTTCGCCCGCGAAACCCGGCGGGAGAAGTACTGGACACCCATCGAGGGTGTGGCGGACCAGGCCAAACTGGCCATTCCGCAAATGCCCTACCAGATCGCTTTCCTCAAAGGCCCCCACTTCGCCATGGTCATCTCCATGACCGATGCCGAAACCGCGAAGACCTTTCTTTCCGTGGACCAGCTCAAGGCGATCGCCAACCTGATCGCCTCGCGCATGGATCCCGACAAACCCCTGTAAGCAGTGGCGGAAAAGCTGTTGCCCGCACGTCCCATTTAAGAGACGTTACTCTTTGCCGCGGCGCACCCACTCGTTCCAGCGTTTTTCGTATGCCTGTTTCACCGCGGACCAGGCCACGCGGTGGGCGGTTTCCTCGCGGGAGGCCTGCTCCCGGCGATCCTCCGGATCCTTATAGTTCTCCCAGGCGTTATTGAAGGCCGCCAGGTAGATCTCCAGGGCGTGTCGGGGCAGGGCATTGCGCACGCTGTCGCGCAGATCGCTCAACTCTTTGTAAGGCATTGCCCCTCCTTTGCAACATCCGGTCGGAAGCCACAGTTAGGGTTTATTAATAAAAGCAACATGCCGAAATTTCAAATCGGGCTTTTGGGATTCCCGGTACATTTCTGGTACAATGGGCAGCATCAACCGCTATTGGAGACCAAATGTCAAGACATGCGTTGCGGAAAGTCATGTTCGCCTCCGCGGCGATAATCACGCTGATGGTCCCTGCCTGCCTGCCTTCCCAGGATAACCCCGAAAAGACACTGCACCAACTTGAAGAACGCCTGGAAAAGGACCCAAAAGCGGTACTTGAGGCCCTTTCCCGCCTGGAAGCGGACTTGAAAGGCGAGGTCAAGTTGCTACAGCGCACCCGTTTCCTGCGGGGCCAAGCACTCCTTCACCTGGACCGGAACGCTGAGGCCGAAGCCGTACTGAAAAGCCTTTTGGGCGAACTCACCGCGGATGCTGAATCCGACCCGCTACTGATCAGTCGCACTGCGCTGGGTTTGGGGAAAACGTTGAGCCGTCAGTCCCGACCTTCCGAAGGCGAGGCGGCTCTCACCCTGGCCCTGCGCCAGCTTCCGGAAAACGCCCCGCCTGAGATACGCGCCCGGATCCTGCTGGAAATAACCCGGGTCATGATCTACCTGGGGGAACCGGTAAACGCGGCGGATCAGGCCACCGCAGCCCTGGAATGGGCCAAAGGCCATAAATTGGATCAAATCGCGCTACAGGCCCGTTACCTGCTTGGATACGCCTATCGCAACCAGGATGACATCACAGCGGCGCGGTCGCATTTTCAAAACGCCCGTGAAGAGGCCCGGCGCCTGGGCGATTTGCGTTACGAAATCCTGTCCATGAACGAATTGGGCAACCTGCTGGTCATGGAGAAAAAACCGGACGCGGCCATGAAGATCAAGCAGGAGGCACTGGAGCGGGCTCGTAAGATTAAAGACGACTACCTGGTATCCGTGTGCCTGCACGACATCGGTTACGCACTTATTCTGGGCAAAGAGTACAGCCGGGCCCTAAAGATTTACCGCAGCATCGTCCAACGTGAGACCGCCCTTGACAATCCACGAGCCATCAACATGGCCAACTTGAACATCGCCTACATCTACTCCGAGATGGGCCGCAGGCGGGAGGCCCTCGAACTGGCCGAACAATCCCTCGAATCCGTCCGTCGCAACCAACTGGGAGAACTCGAGCCCAAGTCGCTGGAACAGGTTATCGATTTGCTGGAGCGTCAGGGCCGCCATGCGGAGGCGTTAAAACGGCAAAAGGAACTCACTGAGTTGAATGACCGGAAGTTCCGCCGCGAGTTGGAACGCAAACTCACGGAGATCCGGGACCGGCACCGCCTGATGGAGCAGGAGTCGGAGATCCGTATCCTGCGCCAGGACAAAGAGATCCGCAGCCTGCAACTGGGCCGACAGCGCATCCTGATCCTTTCCATGATCGGACTGGCTTTCTTTCTATTTCTCCTGGCTGTTCTGGCTTTTTTCGGCTACCGTGCCAAGCGCCGGGCCAACCGCAACCTGGAAGTCCTCAACCGGCGCCTGGACGAGCTCTCGCGCCATGATGCCCTCACAAAATTATCCAACCGCCGTGACATGATGGAAAAGCTGCAGATTCTGAAAGCGCGTGCGGACCGAGAAGGTTCGGCCCTCTCCATGCTGATGATCGACATGGATCACTTTAAATCCATTAACGACACCTGGGGACACGAGCAGGGGGACAAAATGCTGCAGGCCGTGGCCCGGGCCCTGCGGGAACGGATTCGCGGCCAGGACCTGTTGGCCCGCTGGGGAGGCGAAGAATTCCTGGTTGCCCTGGCTGACACGCCCCGCGAAGGCGCAATGCAGGCGGCGGAACAATTGCGCAGGGCGGTGGAGACCAAGGCCCTGCCGGTCAACGGCAACAAGGTATCGGTCACCATCACGATAGGTGTGGCGCAATACCAACCGCAAGAAGATCTGCAGGCCGCAATCACGCGCGCGGACGATCAATTGTACAAAGGCAAACGAGCCGGCCGCAATCGGGTAGCCGGTTAGCCCACCAAACCCCGATTCCGTACAAGATATCCCAAGAAACGATTCAAGGCGGAAGCGAGGGTAAAGAGGTCTACGCTTTAATGTCGACCCCGCCCATAATGGCTGTTCCGCGGATAATCAGCGTACCGCTGCGCTTTTCCGGAGCTGTTTTCGGACCCTTGTACTCCATGCCGCCGAGCAGGGGCGTCCCTTGCATGCTCACTTCCCATTCAGCGGGAACGCGGATATCCATTCCGCCCATAAGCACGAAAAGGTCCAGGACTGCGGAATCCCCCTGCATGACACAGCCCCGCAGGTCCAGATCGTACCCACCCATGATAACCGAGATTCTTCCACCTTTCAGGGTCTTGGAGCTGTACGCGTATTCCCCACCCCCCATAAAGGCGGACAGGTTGATCGTGTCTCTATCCAGGGGATCC
>OMKS01001944.1_pt1 | contig 17772 bp, 18 predicted proteins | sample 1674721 | NCBI WGS metagenome assembly OMKS01 (sample SAMN06264996, study PRJEB25208) | sediment metagenome | isolation source: hot spring sediment | place: USA: California | collected 2014-09-02
CCAAATGTGGCGAGATTACCGCCATTCTGAAAGCGGGCGGAGGCAGAAAAATAGCCGAAGACATGCGGGTACCGTTTTTGGGAAGCATCCCCATGGACCCGCAGATTGCGGAAGCCTGCGACAGCGGACACGCCTTTGTGCATCATTATGCCGCATCGCCAACCGCCGCCATCATGCATGACATCATCTCATCCATTATGACGCCGCCCCCCGGCGCCACCGTGACAGTAAATGAAGAACAACCACAAAAGGAGCATACTACCATGCGCATCGCAGTCCCCCTTGCTGATGGAAAACTTGCCATGCATTTTGGTCATTGCGAGCAATTTGCGTTGATGGACTTGGATTTAGACGCAAAAACAATCTGCGGGAGAAGGAATCTTGACGCGCCGCCGCATCAACCGGGGCTTCTGCCGCCCTGGCTCGCGGAACAGGGCGCCAATATGATTATCGCCGGTGGCATGGGTTCACGCGCCCAAGGGCTTTTCATGGAACAAGGTATTCAAGTGCTTGTGGGCGCGCCGGCGGAACCCCCGGAAAAACTGGTTGCTGATTTCATGGCCGGCAACTTGGTGCAAGGAGAAAATGTCTGCGACCATTAGCGGACGACGTTTTCTCATAAAGTATGGCATACGGCTCATTTCGCGTGTACAACAACTTCTTCCCCGGCTTGTCTGCGAGGATTGCTGTTGCGCGTTCTTGACGCATGGGGCTGTTTTTATGGTATAGTTCCGTAAATCAGGCGCGCAGGCGTTTCTTTATTGATTGCCGCTACTAATAAGGCGAGAGCATGTGAAAGTGCCGCTGTGTGCGTTACTCTGGTGAGCCTACCATTGTAAACATGCTATGCACCTTATTTTTCTGGTTTTATTGTATTTTGACAAGGATTTCTCTGTGCAGCGGTACTTATGGGGGCATCGTTGTGGTTGTTTTGCTGCTGCATCTGAATCAGTCAATTATGGCATCCGTTCTACTTCAGCGACAGGATTTTAGTATGGATATGACACGTCCCGAACAAATTGAGATACGCTGGCATGGCCGCGGCGGCCAAGGCGCCGTTACCTCGGCCGGCATGCTTGCCGAGGCGGCATACTACGCTGGGTTCAAAGGTGTCAGTTCGGCGCCGGCTTTTGGCGCCGAGCGTCGTGGCGCTCCGGTCACCGCCTCCACACGGCTTGCAAACGCCACCTTGCGCCATTTTTCCCAGGTTGAGAATCCTGATATGGTGGTTGTGCTGGAGGACAGCCTGCTTGTAACGGCCAATGCCGTAAACGGTTTGGGCGCAAAGGGTTATGTAATAGTCAATAGTCACTTGGCGCCGGAAGAGTTAGGCCTTTCCAATGGTTTCCGTATTGCCACAGCTGATGCCGACAGCGTTGCAGAGGAAATAGAATTAAGAGTGTCCGGTGTAATTATGGTAAATACGGCGATGTTGGGCGCGGTGGCAAAAGCCACCGGCTTGATAACGCTTGAACATATAGAGCGCGTGCTGAACCATACGTTTTCGCCAAAAGCGGCACGAAAAAACATTGAGGCGGCGCGTATGACATATGAATGTACGCGTTGCGCATATTGACGCGTGCGGCTCAAACATAATGGAGTTACTTATCATGGGCCAAACAAGAGACTGCAACGAAATGACCGCCATGTCGTGGCCTTGTGTGGGCGAGGCAGGCCGCACAGGGGACTGGCGCACCATGCGCCCCGTTCTTGACCCTGAAAAATGCGTGGCTTCCCGGAAAAACAAGATTGTTTGCATGCAGTGTTGGATGTTTTGTCCGGACAATGTCATCACCAGAACCGCTCCGCCAGAAATAGACCTTGAATACTGCAAAGGTTGCGGCATCTGTGCCGAGGTGTGTCCCAGTGATGCGATAAAGATGACTCCGGAACAAGGCAAGCAGGCGGAACCGACTGTGATGGAGGAAGCATCCTGTGACGGTTGAAACCAAGTCTGCCGTAGTCATTACGGGCAACAAGGCGGCGGCTGAGGCGGCGCGGCTGGCCCGTGTCGAAGTTGTGGCCGCCTATCCGATTACGCCGCAATCGCCTGTGGTGGAGGCGTTGGCAAAATATATCGAGACGGGTGATCTTGACGCGGAGTTTATTACTGTGGAAAGCGAGCATAGCGCCATGGGCGTCTGTATAGGCGCGGCCACTGCGGGCTCGCGCGTATTTACCGCCAGCAGCGCCAACGGATTGGCCTATATGTGCGAACAATTGTCCTGGGTTGCCGGGTCGCGGCTGCCCATTGTCATGGGTTGCGCCAACCGCGCCATGTCCGCTCCGTGGAGTGTGCTGAACGACCAGCAGGACTCCATGTCGCAACGCGACCAAGGTTGGATACAGCTTTTCTGCCGAAACAATCAGGAAATCTTGGACACGTTTCTGCAGGCGTTCCGCATTGCTGAGCAAGTCAAATTGCCCGTGATGGTTTGTTATGACGGCTATATCCTTTCCCATACCGTAATGCCGGTGGAAATTCCCGACCAGGAAGAGGTGGACGCTTATCTTCCCCCGTATGCGGCGCATACGGCGCTTGATCCGGCTGCGCCGCGCAATATCAATCCTGTAACTCTTGCCGATCCGCGCCTGAACGGCGAGGGCGTTTTATGTCACGGTTATATGGAATTCAGGTATCTGATGGAACAGGCGCATCAGGAGGCGCTTGATGTCATTGTCAAGGCGGATGAGGAATTCGGCGCGCGTTTTGGGCGACGCTGGGGCGGTTTGACATGGTCTTATCAACTGGACGACGCTGATACCGTGCTAATTGCCGCGGGCAGTCTTGCGGGCGAGGCGACCATCAGCGCGGACATGCTTCGTGAAGAAGGCGTACGCGCCGGAGTATTGGGGCTGCGGGCCTATCGTCCCTTTCCTGCGGATAGTTTGGCGGAACAGTTGAAACAGGCGAAACGGGTCATTGTTTTTGACAAGAGCCTGAGCTACGGGTATGGCGGGCCAATATGCATGGATGTGCGCGCAACGCTGCAACGGCATAAAATGGCCACCGACGTGGATGGCTATATTGCGGGATTGGGCGGACGCGACATTAAGGCGCGTGAACTCGCCGCAGCCACTCGCGAAAGTATCGCGTGGGCGGCGAAGCGGCATGCGCCAAAACCCACCGGCTGGATCAATCTGCAGTTATAAGATAATTGCGCCGGGTTACTTACTGGAGACACATAATGGCAACAAACGCATTGAATCTCCCCGAAAACGAATACCTGCTTCCAGGCAACCGCGCTTGCGCGGGGTGCAGTGTCGGCATTGTTTTCCGCCATCTCAGCAAAGCGCTTGAGGGCAAGGCCATATTTGTCGTGCCCGCCAGCTGCTTCACTGTGCTGTGCGGCATGTATCCAACCGCGTCAGTAACGGTTCCGGTGATGAACAGCGTATTTCCCGGCACGGCGGCTTGCGCATCCGGCATAGCCGCCTCGCTTAAGAAGCAGGGCAGGGAGGATATAACCGTTGTGGCGATGGCAGGCGACGGAGGCACCGCCGATATAGGCATACAGGGACTCAGCGGGGCGGCGGAGCGCAACGCCAATGTGTTTTTTGTTTGTTATGATAATGAGGCCTATATGAACACCGGCACACAGCGTTCCGGGCTTACGCCGTTGGGCGCGCGAACGTCCACAACGCCCACCTTGGGCAAGGGGCAGTTTCCCAAGGATATGCCCGCCATTGTGGAGGCGCATGATGTGCCCTATATTGCGACTGCAAGCCCCGGTTATCCCGGCGACCTGTATGACAAGGTGCGCAAGGCGCGCGCCATCTTTGGAACACGCTATATGCACATTAACGCGCCGTGTCCGGCAGGCTGGCAGTTCGCCCCTGGCCAAACCGTGGCAATGGCAAAAAGCGCTGTGGAAACGCGGGCATTTATACTTTATGAAATAGAAAACGGGAAATTCCGGCTTACGGGCAGGAGTCTCGCGTTGGCCGGCAAAGACAAATTCCCGGGTATCAGTGAGTTTCTACGCCATCAGGGAAGATTTAGTAAACTGGACGAAGCGTTGGCGGCGCAGTTGCAGGCGCGAGTTGAAGAACGGTGGCGCCAAGCCGTGGCGCGGCATATTGCCTGTGAACAGCAATAAAAGAATAATCCAGATTTGGAATAGATGAAAAATACAAAGCGTTCTGTTATGTGAATGCAACAAAAAGGAAAAAGTTATGGCAGAAACAAATCGTTTTTCAGCGGATATGACAGTTGCGGATGCGATGGCAAAACATCCGCGTGCTGCGGAGGTTTTTGCAGCCTTTCATTTGGGAGGATGCGCCCATTGCCACGTCAACGCGTACGAGACAATTCAACAGGTGTGCGATGCCTACGGCGTGGAGGTGAACATCCTTCTGGAGGTATTGGAAGGACTTTTTGAAAGTGAAGCCGACGCAAATGCATGATGCATGCATACAACAACGTGGTCGGCAATTGATGTGAGGCATCCGTGCAGTAAACAAATACGTCGAAGGGGGATAGCGAATTTTTTTACTAATGACAGGTGCGTTGAGGCAATGATTGGGCAAATGATGCTTGGAAAAAAGCCTTTGACTGACAAATTGTTGGAAACTGTTTAGCGCATTTTTTTCGGCATTTCCGGCGGCTGTTTTTCATTGTTCACAACCCCTTTGATTCTATTAATTTGAGGTAATGCATATTAGTAGTAAATCAAAAGCTTGAAAACAATACTGTAACCGTGTATTATATTGCCTGTTGGAAACTATAAAACCCAATAATCCATGTAAAGGTAAATATTGTTATGGAAGCAAAACAATCTTTCAGCACATCTGAGGTAGCAAGATATTGTCACGTAACGGCGGATACCATTCGCAAATGGGCGGAAGCGGGGCGCCTGCGTGTGTTCAAAACGCCCGGCGGGCACCGGCGTATCCGGCGTGATGATCTTGTCCGGTTTATGAAAGACAACAATATTCCTTTGCATGAAGACTTGGGCAACCCGGGCGTAAAAATCCTCGTCGTGGATGATGAGAAGGCGGTACTGTCCGTAATTCGCCGTTTTCTTGAGCGTTCCGAAACGCCATTCCAAATAGAAGTTGCTTTGGATGGTTTTGATGCGGGTCAGATGGTCGCAGGGTTCAAGCCGGACGTGGTTTTTCTGGATTTACGTCTTCCCGGCATTGACGGATTTGAAGTATGCCGTCGTATCAAGCACAACCCCATGACCGAATCAACGCAAGTTATTGCCATGACCGGTTACTATCAGGGCGAGGCGGCGCAACGCATTCTTGACATGGGCGCCACGCTGTTGCTGCAAAAACCTTTTACCCCGGATGACCTGCGCCGCGCTTTGGCGAAAGTCGGCGTGGACGTTACGTGACCCAAAGATGCGTGTGCAAAGGGCGGCGACTATTTTGCGGCTATCCCTAATTGTTTGATTTTCCGGAAAAGCGTGCTCTTATGTATGCCGAGCTCGCGCGCGGCGGCAAGGCGGTTTCCGTTGTTTCGGCGCAATGCGTCAAGGATGACTTGTTTTTCCGTATTATGAACAACTGCATTGAGGGGCGCGGCGTGTGGGGCGCCGTTGGCGGTACGCGCGCCGAGGTGTTCCGGCAGGGATGCAATGTCAATGGTTCCTTGTGAGGAAGACAATACGAAGGCGTGTTCGATTATGTTTTCCAGCTCGCGCACATTACCCGGATAATCATGGGCCATGAGAACGGCCATAGTTTCAGGGGTGACGTCTTCAATAGCGCGGTCCTGTATGCAGTTCAGCCTGTTAATAAAGCGGTCCACCAGCAAAGGGATATCTTCTTTTCGTTCGCGCAGCGGCGGCAGTTCCATTTGCACCACATTTATCCGGTAAAACAGGTCGCTGCGAAACGCGCCTGTTTTCGCCATCTCGCCGAGATTTTTGTTCGTGGCCGTAATGACGCGGGCGTTTGCCGTTACTGATTTTGTGGCGCCCAAAGGCTCATAGGCGCGCTCCTGCAATACGCGAAGCAGTCGCACCTGTAACGCGGGACTGATGTCGCCTATTTCATCCAGAAACAGTGTGCCGCCTTCCGCCAATGCGAAGCGTCCCGGCTTGTCTTTTTCGGCGCCGGTGAATGCGCCCGCCTGGTAGCCGAACAACTCCGATTCCAGCAGAGTGTCCGGCAGCGCGGCGCAGTTCACGGCAACGAACGGCTTGTCGCATCTACGGCTTAAGTGGTGGATGGCGCGGGCGAGGAGTTCTTTTCCCGTGCCGGTTTCTCCTTGGATTAATACCGTGCTTTCGCTTGCCGCCACTTGCGGTAAAATATCAAAAAGGCGCCGCATCTTTGCGCTTCGGCTTACAATATCGCCCATCTCGAAGCGCCCCTCGAGCTCTTTGCGCAGTTCCTCGACAACGCTCAAGTCGCGGAAGGTTTCGGCGCCGCCCGCCACCTTGCCGGACTTGTCGCGCAACAGAGCCGTTGACACGCTGATGGGAATGCGGTTCCCTTCCGCGTCAATGATATAACACGCGCGATTGACGAGCGGCTTGCCGGTTTCCATGGTGTGGCGTAATGCGCAGTCTGTCTCGCACATGCTGGCGCGGAATACGTCAGAGCAGCGTTTGCCCAGCGCTTCTTCGCGGGGGATGCCGGTAATGGCCTCCGCCGCGCGGTTGAAGGTGGTTATGCGCCATTCGTTGTCCACGGTGAACACCCCGTCCGAGATGCTTTCCAGTATGGCTTCATAGGGCTGCGAAACGGCGATGCGCTCTTTGTTATTTTTCATATTGCCGCTACTCATGAATCAGTATTATCGCGTTCCTCAACTTTTTGGTCGGCGTCCTCATTTTCGGCGTTGCGTTCAAAAACGGAGGCGGTTGCGTCATTTTCACGTATTCGCGACAATAAGGGGGCAATCCGATCCGCTTTCCAGATAAACAAGAAACCCAATGCCATGCCGACAAGATGGCGGATAACCGCGCCATGCATCGAAAACGTCTGATTAGCCGCATTACTTGCGATAAGTTCGCCGCTGCCGCTGCTAATCATGTTTGTCGCATAGCGCAATACGGTAACCATTCCGAATATCTGAATCCAGAAACTATAATGCGTAAGTGTGAGAAGGCCGTTTGGAAATACAATTTCCTTTTGTTTGCTTTCCGGGAAAAGTTTTAAGATGATGAATTTTCGTTTGGCAAGAACAAGATAAAACAACAGCACGATGGCAATGACATAGCCCGCTTGAAAGAAAATAAGCGTAAACATCTCTGCGTTTAGCATCGCACCCCGGAATACCTGTTCCAAGATAATGCCGGCCTGAAAGAAAAGCATGATTAGAATCACGGGCAGATGGCCAATGCACAGGCATACCAGCAGGATGTCTATTATGTCATACTTTGTCAATCGCGACATGATTTCAAATTCCTGTTCAGGAAGGTGCCGAAGCCGCCGACAATGCGTTTATTGTATCGCATTGCATGTTTTATCGCATGGGATCAGTGTTTTCTGTCGTTTCTCAAATGCTTGTCCAGAAAACGGTATATATGCCAGCGACAATATGCGTTGATTTCTTTAAGAATATCCAGGGCATGCGGGTAGCCGGTCAAACGCAGGTATTCATATTCAACGCCCAGTTCGTCAAGACGGGCCGCGAGCAAATCCGCCTGATTGACGGGCACTATGTCGTCGTCTGTTCCGTGAATAATCAGGGTGGGCGGTGTTTTTTCCGTAAGATGCGTATAGGGCGACGCCATGCGGTATTGGTCGGGGACTTCCTCAAAGCGTTTGCCGCCGAAAAAGGCGAGCAGCGCTGGATTATCGTGATGCTCCGGCAACGTGATGTCCACAGGTCCGTACAGATTTACCACAGCCTGAACCTCGCTGCTGTGTTCGTTGTGGCCGCCCCGGCCTTCGAGTTCGGGTATGTTGGCTGAATACCCCAGCATCATGGCAAGATGACCGCCCGCCGAACCGCCGATGGCTGCAATCGCGTCGGGAGTTACGCCGTATTTTTCGGCGTTAGCGCGCATCCATCTCACCGCGCACTTGGCGTCCTCGACGCATGCCGGAAAAATGGCCTCGGGGACAAGTCTGTAGGAAATAGTGGCCACGACGTAGCCCAGTTGCGGGAAACGAACGGCGTAGTATTTGTAGTCGGAACGTTTGCCGCCCGACCAGCTGCCGCCGTGAATAAAGATCAATCCGGGCGCCGGTTCCTTGCGTTCCTTGGGAAGATATAAATCCAGCAGCAGCGGCTTCCCGTCGGCATTGCCATATTCGATATCCTTTATTTCCTCTACCGTTTCCGGCACGGGGATCGGGTCATCGAGGCTGAGCAGCGTCAGATTGCCCATTGCCGCCTGGAATACCAGATCGCCCGTTTCTTTAATGCCTTCCGGCAAAGGCGGCGGCGATTCGAGGGCCGCCAGTGCGGTTTCTGTTTCGGGAAGCGGGGGCGTTGTTTGTTCTTCCGCAAATACAACGTTGGTTGCGACAAGCGCCAACGCACTGAAGAGGATTGCGCGAAAAGGCGGATATTTTGCCGTGAAATGCATTGAATGTTCTCCTTATGGTTTTGATACAAGCGATATGGAGGCGGCGGCGGGAGTGTCGCCGGGTAACGGGCAGCCGTGCTGCAACCGTGAATGCGCGGCGGCGGCTATCATGGCGCCGTTGTCAAGACAATAAGCGAAAGGCGGCAGAAACAGTTCCACATCCAGTTGCGCCGCTGATTCGCGCAGGCGCTTGTTTGCCGCAACGCCCCCCGCAATGACAAGGCGGTGAATGCCCGATTGTTTCACGGCGCGATCAGTTTTTTGGATAAGCGCATCCACGGCTGCGCGTTGGAAGGAGGCGGCCACATCCGGCACGGCGGCGTCCGGCCTTTCACGCAGCATATACAACACGGCCGTTTTGAGGCCGCTGTAACTGAAGTCAAGCGTATCTTTTGCGACGAGTCCTCGCGGAAAATCGAATGCGCCGTCATCGCCTGTTTCGGCTGCTTTCTGAATGGACGGGCCGCCGGGGTAGGGGAGCCCCAGAAGTCTCGCCACCTTGTCAAAACATTCGCCCACGGCGTCGTCGCGGGTTGTGGCCAAAATCCGGTATTGATGGGGCGCGGCGCATTGGACTATTTGCGTATGGCCGCCGCTGACCACGAGCGCCAGGTATGGAAATTCAGGGCGATTTTCACCGAGGAACGCGCTGAAAAGATGTCCTTCAATGTGATGCACCGGCACAAAGGGAATTTTCCACGCGCAGGCGACGGCGCGTCCAAAACTCAAGCCCACAAGAAGCGAACCCATCAAGCCGGGGCCGAATGTGGCGGCAACGGCATTCACGGGCGGCCGCCCGTTTTTGCATGAAAGGCCCGCTTCGTTTAACGCCTGTTCCATAAGTTGGCTGATGATTTCAGTGTGCATGCGCGAGGCTATTTCAGGCACGACGCCGCCGAAAACGCGGTGAACGTCAATTTGTGAAGACACGACATTGGACAAAACCTGTTCGCCGTTCCGCAGCACGGCGACGCCGGTTTCGTCGCAGGAGGTTTCTATGCCGACGACAAGACTCATCGCACCAGCTCCGATACGCGCACAAGGTCTATTTTTATTGCTTTCAATTTGGGCAATTCCTCTTCAAGCACCGTTATTGTATTCGGTCGGAAATGCCCTATCCCAATGGCATTCCCCTGGGTCCGCGCGCGTTGTATGAGTTCATTGAAGTATTTTCGAATTTCATCGGGATCGCTGCTGTTGTCAAGAAAAATATCGCGGCACGCGCAGGGAATTTTCATCGTTGCCGCCACATCATACGCGCACGACTGCCATGTAGTGCGGCTGTCAACAAAAAACAGTTCATATTCTTTTACAATCTCGAGGAACCAACCTATTCTCTCCTTGTCCATAGTAAAGGCGGCGCCCGTATGATTATTCACGCCCACAGCGTCAGGAAACTGGTCTATACATTCACGTGCGCGCTTTTGGATTTGCTCTTTTGTCATATCGAGGGTTAGTTCTCCGGGAAAAGTGTGGATGTTGCTGGAGTTGCTTGTTTGCATGGGCATGTGCAGCATTATTTCAAACTTTTTCGCCATTGCCGCTTCAACCGTTGAAGCGGCAAAAGGCGTATCCGGCAATATGGCCAGGGTGATTCTGTTGTCTAATTGCAGCACTCTGTCTGTTACCGCGCCGCCGTAACCGCCATCATCGAGAATAATGGCGATGTTGCCGGGGCGCAAATCCATTTCTGCCTTGGCGTCAGCGTCTTCGCCCTCATGCGCCATTTCGCCTTCGCTCGGGATATCCGGGGGATAGGTTTCCGGTTCTGTGTATGACTCCAGCGATTCCGCCTTTTCAGCGGGCACAATGGGCGGGGGCGCATCGTAAGATTCAGATGGCGGCGTGTCTATATGGTCTTCATCAATAAGCGCGGGTTTCCCTTCTGCTGTCTCCAATATTTCCGGAATTGTTTCTGTAGGCGCTTCAAGGGTTTCCGGCATTTCCTCGACCGGTTCAATTGTTTCTGTAGGCGCTTCAAGGGTCTGGGGCATTTCCGGAATTGTTTCGATAGGCGCTTCAAGGGTTTCCGGTATTTTCTCAACCGGTTCACTTGTTTCGATAGGCGCCGGCACATCCTCAAAAGATTCGGGCATTTCTTTTACAGGGTCCGGCCGGCCCTGCTCAACGGCTACGCTTGATGTGTCCGTGGTTGACGCCTCGTCAATTTCAGGTGTTTCCGGCAGCGCATATTCTTGTTCAAGCGTTTTTTCTGCTTCGGCGATGGCGGCTTCCATACCGGATGTATCTACCGTTGCTATTTTTGTTCTGAAACCGGCGGGAAGAGGTTCCGAAAGCACACACATAATCTCGACGCAGGGGCATTCTTCGGCAGAAACCGTCAGCAAGAGCCTCGTTTCCGAAAGATGGTCCGCCCGAACAAGATATCCCTTTGCTTCAGCCGCTCTGCTAATTGCGTCAAACAGTTGTTCCGGAGTTATTGTGTCGGACATAACAATGCTGTAGCGCGTAACGATATAATCCCCTTGCGGCCTGAGAGATTCGACGTCCATAATGTTTGCGGGCACCCCTTGTCGTATGCAGGTGGCGCGCACCAGTTCCCGCACTTCACCGCAGTGCGCATCTTGGAGCATGTCTCGGGTTTGTTGGGCGTATACATCCCTCCACATCATTGGAAACAGAAAACCGGTCAACGCTACGATTATACGCATTTGTTTTGTCATTGCCGCCTTAGCCATCACACACATCCACCCATTCCACTTGTTCCAAAGAATAGCCCAAAAACCGCGCGCCTGTTTGCGCGAAATTTTTGGGGTCGTCGCTTACAAGAAATATGTGATTCCCCCGGGTGTGATCCGGAACGCGAAGGTTTTCCTGCTCTATTTTTTGGGTCACCGCGAAAGCGGTTTCTTCCGCGCTGTCCACCAGCCGGACGCTTTCTCCGGCCGTTTCGGCGATGACTTCGCGCAGCAGCGGATAATGTGTGCAACCCAGCACGAGCGTGTCAATTCCCTTTCCGAGCAGGTCTGACAGATAAGTGCGGGCGACGGTTTCAATCACATCTCCCTCAGTCCATCCTTCTTCCGCGAAGGGCACGAATAACGGACAGGCCGCGCTGTAGACCTTGGCGTCAGGGCGTATTTCCTGAATAGTTTTTACATACACGCCGCTGTTTATGACGCCGCGTGTGCCAATAACCCCTATTCGCCCCGACTTGCTGTGTTTGCATGCCGCGCGCGCGCCGGGCACAATTACGCCCACCACCGGCACTTGAAGTTGTTCCTGAAGCGTTTCAAGCGCGAATGCGGTGGCTGTATTGCATGCCACCACAAGCAATTTTATGTTCCGGTTGACAAGCAGATTGGCGCAGGTCAAGGCGTACCGTATAACTGTGGACGCGGATTTGGAGCCATAAGGAACACGCGCCGTGTCGCCAAGATAAACAATGGATTCCGAGGGAAGAGTTTCCCAAATTTTTCGGCAGACGGTTAATCCGCCCACTCCCGAATCAAAGACGCCGATGGGGCGATATGGATTGCCGGTCTTCATTTCAGCCCGGTCCGTGTCCAGCGCTTATCCTGAGCCAGCGGGTCGCTCAAATCAAGATGCGCGGGGAACGTTTCCTGGGGCGGTGAACCATCAAACAAAAAACGCACCGTTTGCACGGAAAATCCGTCTTCACCCTGCAATGATTGCTGTGTCATGGTATTGACAATGCCGTACACCATGAGCGCTTCCATTTCGGCGCTTTTTGGATGATTGGGGGACGCGATCATCTCTGACGATAAATCAATGGTCAACTCGTTGTCGCGAAGATACAGGGCTCTTATCCGGGTTTGCGCGGAAAGCAGGGGCAACAACATTTCATTCTTGGGTCCCGCCAATATGCCTTGCAACGCGTTTCGACAATTTTCCACGGTGCGGCCGCCGTACTCCAGCGCCATATTTTCAGGCGCAAGCCAATGGCCGTCTTCACCGGCAAAAAAAAGCGTGATTTCCCTTGTGCCTAATGCGCCCAGTTTCCAGTCTTCGGCACTGGCGTTTTCAGGCCATTCTTCCGTTTCAGGCGAGAGCGCAGAGAGAGGGTTTTCCCCTTTTTTAAGCATTTCATTGATTAGCAACACGAGCACAAAACAAAGAACAAGCGTCGCCATTGCCCAGAGCGTCAGCAGCAATTGCCTGACTATATGATATTTGGAAGAAGGCGTCATAACTGTTTATTTTTGTTTACGATCACTGACCGATTTGTCACTCCATGGGTTGGTTCAAGGCGGTTGCGATGGCGCGCGCCAGTGTTTGGGCTGTTTGTTCCCTGTATGTTTCATCACCAGCCGCCATGACAGTCTCTGGATTGCTCAAGTAGCATAACTCGATTAGAATACACGGCATTTCCGCGAGTCGTTGTAAAATAAGCGGAGCGGTGCGTACGGTGACGGGCCCCAGCGCGCCTTCTTCCGCCAGGGTCTGGGCGATATGATAGGCGGTTGTTGCGGCTTGTTCACCTCTTGTGCGGCGGGCGGCAAGTTGACGGCGCATTTCCGAGTCCAGCGTTTCCTGTGGCGGATTTGGCGATTGATCCGTAAAAATGGTAATGCCGCCGGTATGATGCGTTGCGGCATACGCGGCATGAATACTAAGCAGCAAATCGCCTTTTACGGCATTTGCCGTTTTCGTGCGGACACTTGGGGACAGGTCTTTATCCGCTTCTCTGGTACAGTGTATGGTGAGTTTCGTAGTTTCCTTAAGTATGCGGCGCAGATTCATTACGATATCCAGAGCAAACTCTTTTTCGGTTATATTATCTCCCACGATACCGGCGTCTTTTCCGCCGTGGCCCGCATCCAGAACGATGCTGCCGACAACATCTGAATAAGGGGCGCGCTCCGTTGAAGAATCATCAGCAATGGATGTTTCTTCATCGGCAATCCCGGGCGGCGGCGCAATGGCTTTTTCTTCAGCGGCGGCGGCTTCTTCCACTTCCGGCGTAATATCAGTTGCAACAGCCGGGAGAGTTAATGTTTCCAGTAATAACCCCGGGTCTTCATCAAGGGCCGGCGCATCAGGAACAACGGGCGTCAATTCAGGGGGCGTGGTCGTGGGCGTCGCAGGCGCTATTTGCATGTTGTAGGCGCGCGCGAAGAATTCTATAATGTCAGCCTGCGACAAATACAAGCCGCCCTCATGAACGCGGGCGGGGTGTATCAGGGAGAATGTGCGGCCTGGGACGGCTACAGCCACATCGTTTAGTTTTAATACCGCTGTCGCTCCGGAACAGGCTGCGTCAATTGTTTTTTCGGAAATGCGAATTGTTCCCCCCAAGCCGTCCAGCACATCGTCCATCGAGACATAAGGGATGTCTTGCGCATAAAGTATCCTGGCCGCGACGGTTACAATGTCCGCCTGCATATTGACGGTATAATAGGCGTTGTCAGCCCGTGTCGTTGCGGTGGCCAGCATGCAGGCAAGGATAGTGAATATATTGACATATTGTCTTTTCTGCACGTAATTACCGATCCACTCTAGAGATTGCGCGCCATGCGCGCAATAGCGCTTTGTCAGTCGTCTTCTATGATCAAGAACAAGAAATTCACAAGCATCGTCATGGCGAGGAGGGCGTTACCCCGACGCGGCAATCTGGGAAAAAGAGATTGCTTCGCTTTGCCCGCAACGACGTCATGCTGGATTGCGGGCAAAACGCGCGTTGGATTCTGTTCCAAGATACCAGGCGATTGGCTATAAATCTACCCCATTGTTCCGGCATGATGCAAACCTGATCGGCGCACAGCCCAATCCTTACGGTTTGCGGCCGGAGAAGTTTTGTCCACCTATTTTCTTGCCACAGCGAGTTTAATGATTAAAAGTTCAAGCAGCAGCTGCTCGTTTGTGCCGGTTGTGCGCAAGGCAAAATGGGTGCGCGTACACAGGGCAAGCGCATCAACAAGCCGTTTAACGTTGAATTTGCGGGCAAGGGGGGCGACTTTTTCCGCAACGAACCGTTTTCCGATGGCGGCCTGCGTTTGCGGGTGGGCGCGATAGGCGGACTCAAGAAGCCAATTGATGGTTCCCATTATTTCATTGGGATGCTTGTTCATTGCCAGCAGTTCGTGTAGCGCTTCAAGCGCTGCCGTGGGATTGGAACTCGCAATGGCGTCCGTAAGCGCCCAGACCGTGGCCTCCGCCACGTCAGCGCAGGCGTCCAGAACATCCTGCTTGGAAACGGATGGTTTTCCGGACGCAAAATTGCACACAAGATTGAGCGCATTCATCACATCCGACAGCCGGCTTCCGGCGCGGTCTATCAGGGCGGTTATGGCGTCCTGCGTAATGGAGAGGTTGCGTTCCGAAACCCTTTCTCGAATCCACAGGGCCAAACGCGTGTCATCCAGTTGTGGGCATTCCACAACCGCGCCGTTGTTTTCAAACGCTTTGTACAGGCGTTTGCGTTTGTCCGCGGTTGACGCCACCATCATCAGTATTGTTGACTCGGGCGGCGCCTCCAAGCAGTCGAGCAAAGGCGTCACAGGAGATTTCTTTTCGCCGGGCATGTTCATGTACACGTTGCCGTTGCGCACCAGAATGACTTGTTGTTCAACAAGAAAGGGAAGCGTCTGCGCTTGTTCAGCCACTTGGCCGGGGGCCGTTTCGTCCGCGTAGGCAATGGTGAGAGCAAGGTCGCGCAGACTTTTTTCCACATAGTGTTCAATCATTTTTTCAACGGCTTCATCGGCGAGGTAGGGTTCAAAAGCTTCCTTTCCCCAAGGTGGTTTACCTGCGGTAAACAGAATGATTCGCGGAGGCGGGGTCTTGCCAATAGTACGGATGAAGTCCTGAACCGGAATGCCCATTTACCACGGCTCCACGACCCGATAGAAGATATCGGAAGCCAGTTGTTCCAGCGCTTCTGAAGCCGCCCTGTTTTCTTCTTCCGTGGCAAAAGAACGCACCGTCGCCAAGTATACCTCCGCGTTGCCGCGCAAACGGTCGGAGGATACGCCTGCGGCGCGGGTGTAAAAGGATGTCTCACCCGCCATGACCGGTTCCTGCCATATCACCTGTCCGGTTTTCAAATCGGTCAGACGCACCGAGGCCGTAACCACCAAAAGGGACTGTGTGACCTCGTCCCGCTCAGTGGTGAGCCCTTTGCGGTTGATGTCCAGCACCACTCCCTCAAGCAAGAGGTCGGCCTCTTCCGGCGGCGCCACTCTGAGGCGGCTGTCTGTGATGAATTTTCGCACAACCGCATTGGTGAGCGGCGCCTGTAGATCATACTGGTGGCTGGTGTCGTAAAAGGGGGAGACCGCAATGCTCTGATACATGGGATCAAGGGAGCTTTGCGTCGTATATCCGCAACCGCATAAAATCGCCGGGGCAATGATACACGGCAATAGTAACGTTCGGAAGATAAAAACTCCTTTTGACGCTAATACAGTCATAAGGCGGAACGTATGCCTTCTGCATATTTGTCGCCCGCGTGTTGCACACCTTCGTGTTCCGCCAGCCACGCGGCGGCGACATGGGACGCTTCCGTGTCGGAAAAATCATTGACCAGTATCTCGTAATAAAGTTTGGCGGCGGGAAATTCACGGCGTCGTTCGTAAAAACGCGCGATGTCAAGCCGCTGCAGGGCGATGGATTCACGCATTTCCCGGCGCTTTTCCTGTAGTTCAGCCGTCCGTTCGTCCTGGGGATACTGAGCCATGAAATCATCAATGGCTTCCACCGTGAGCGCGCTGGGCGCCTGATCATAAGCCGGCGGCAGGGACGCTTTGTAATAACACAGCGCCAGTCCGTAGGAGGCTTCGTTAACCCATTCCGAAGCGGGATAATCCTCGACGACGCGCCGATATTCAAACGCGGCGTCAATATACTGTTTGCGCGCGTAGTGGCAGAGGCCTATCTTGTATTGCGCCTCGGCGGCCTCCGGCGCGAAGGGCTGGTTGTCCACCACCATGGTATATACTTCCGCCGCCCGCTTGAAAGGCCGTTTCTTAAAAAGGCGAAACCGCTGCGTTGATTTGCGGACGCCCAGTTCGTAATAGCGGTCGCCAACTTCGTATTGCTTGGCGATGGCGTCGTGATAGCGGTTTGTGTCGGGATGAGCGGCGATCAGCTGCTGGAACGATTTCGCCGCCGCCATCAGGTTGCCCTGGGCCATTTGTATCTCGCCGCGCAGATACAGATTTTCGTCCGCAAGCGGGTCGCTCCCGTAATACTCGATAAATTTATCCGTTTCGCGCAACGCTTTCCGGTAATCTCCGGCCAGCATCAAGCTGCGCGCGTGTTCCAGCTGTAATTCCGCCGTCTCCTTTGGCATGCGTTTAATGTTTACAAAACGCCCCGTCTGCGGCGTCCATGTCCATTGCGCCTCGGCGACGCCTGCTGTAACCATGATAAGAACCGGCAGTAATCGGATTAGGTTCCGCATAAATAATGTGTCTCCCGAAAAGTGTATCACATAAACACGACGTTCCTTTGAACGCCCACAATCCTGTCAGCTGAAATACTAGCAGGTATCAAAGATGGAAAACAAACCAACCGTTGTCGAGCGAACCACAGGCGGCCGCTGTTCATGGCGCCGGAGGCGTTAGAAGCGTTGCACTTTTTCGCCGTTCTTCGTATACAGGTTATTCCCGCTGATGATCAGCTCCTCGTAAAGGTATTCGTCACCGAACCTGGCTTCAATGATTGCTTTGTCGTAAGCCACGCTCCAGCGCCCCTCGAAGTAGTCCATGCCAGTAACAGAGCGCATTAATGGATGAGTGGCATACAGAACGCCGTTGGCGGCGATGGTAATCTTTATTCTGTAATTCTCCCACTTAAACTCCCACTCCGTCCCCACCAAGTTCTGCGCGTCCAGAAGCGGCGGCTCGTTTGGAACATTGCTGCGACCTGTTGTCGGAGCGGCGGTGTTCGTTGTTTGCGCCGCATTTTCGGCGTCGCCCGCGTTGCCTTCGCGCAGCATTTGCGCTACGAATGGAAAAAGCAGAAACACAGCCAGAAACCCGCCAAACCCTATCAGCAGTCTATTGTCCATAAATGTGATACCCCGATGCTGTCATCTGTCTTCTCGGTTAAGTTTGCGGACACCATTTTCAGGCGACCTCAACACACTAAGTTTATTATAACATGATAACAAACTTCAAAAGGAAAAATCGCAACCCACAAAAGATTCAGTACCGACATTTGCAACGCCGACGCCAAATAATTACGCGCCTGCAATTCTCACGTTGATTAATTATACCGGACATCGGGCGTGTTGAACCACTTTGTCCGGAAAACTTTTCTATTTTATGCGCTTCATTATATACTATACTTA
>OMKS01001945.1_pt1 | contig 17770 bp, 15 predicted proteins | sample 1674721 | NCBI WGS metagenome assembly OMKS01 (sample SAMN06264996, study PRJEB25208) | sediment metagenome | isolation source: hot spring sediment | place: USA: California | collected 2014-09-02
ATCAAACAGGAAGGCTTCAGATCACTTGAAGAGGGCCAGCGTGTAACGTTCGAAATTACAGCCGGACCAAAGGGGCCCCAGGCTTCCAACGTGTACAAAGCCTAAACAACTCTAAGGGGACAGGCATGCCTGTCCCCCTTTTTCCAATCTTGGCCGGGCCAGTAGTATCTTTCGGGAGAGCCAAGAAGTTCTGCAGACCAGATGAAGTGGATGATCGAGTACCTTGTTCTGCTTCTCTGCGTGATAGGAGATACCGAGCTCATGAGAGATAAATCGATGAGATCTGATGGAACACAGAAGAAGGAGATCACTCCACAACTCCGGATTAAGAGGCTTCAGAGCATACGAGAGGCAGCAGACAGGCAAAAGAAGAAGAATCAGATGAAATGAGCGAAGAAAGGAACAGACATGTTGTTCTCATTTCATTGGTGCGCCTGGTATCAGGGTTCCCCAGAGTAGGTTCTTGGAGTTTTTAACAAGCGGTTCTACGCGCGACACCCACAAAGAAGTAGGTACTGTTTTGCTGCATCGAACGAACAGTCAGCGATAATCAATCAATCGACCGATCCGGGTTTCTAGGTCAACCATGGCCGCAGGCAGGTCCGGTACCGAGATGCTGACGGCGTTGTTGGGACAGATTGAGGCGCACATCCCACACCCCTTGCAGCGAATTTCGTCACGAATAATCCCATCATCAGACAGGCTGAGTGCGTCCATAAAGCAGGCCTGTATGCAGGTGCCGCATGCGGTGCAGCACCGGGTATCCAGGGAGAGGGCCAACCCCCTGAGGCGCACAAGGGCGTCCTGCGTTACGTGCGGCATGCACCTCACCGTGTTCATGATGATGCAGCAGCATGAACAACAGAAGCACACGGTCAACAGTCGCCCACGGTCTCTTACTCCCCAGATCAGGTTGTCGGCCTTAAACCGTCCGACAAAGGGGATAAGGCCGTCTGACACGCAATGGCGGACATGCTCGAGGGCCGTATCCACGCTCACGTGCTGTCCTACGGACGGATCGATTTCCTTCGCACCTTCACCGAGGAGGAGGCATGCCAGCCCAACTGGATGGTGTGCACATTGGTTTCCATCGCGGCAGGTGCAGCGGCGGATAATGACGTGGTGTGCAGCCTCACGTACGATCTTTTCCAATACCACGAGGGGAATCGGTGTGCTGCCCGGGGCATCGATCGTCTCGTTGATCGGCAGGTAGGTGATGTGGAAATTCCGGCCGCTCAAGAGCGGCACAGAGAAACGAGCTGCAATCCTCCCCAGTCGCGTTGTCTTGGTTGACTGCAGGGTCCTGCGTGTCCAGGGAAAGAGCAGGGCCTGCAGGAGCATCCACCATCGTGGTCGTATGGACATCGGGTATTCTCCTTGGGACAGTATCGCACAGTTCACTACTGGCAGGGAAGCTCTGTTCGAATCTCCTCGATCTGTTCCTGTGAGAAACGAAACAGGGACCGTTCGCAACACGTGTCCGGGCACCCGATCCCTTACATGATTCACACATCTGAACGATACTCGTAAAGGGGCAACAATTCAATTCCCTGAATCTTCTGGAAGAAGAAGCGTCCCTTGTTGGATGTGTTTTTTCCCCGACGCGTGGAGATGTGCCTGAAAACGTATTACGCCTTCATTCCAAAGAGCGACTTCCCAAAGTGTGCCAGTTTTCCGAGCATCCCTTTTTTGTTCCGCATAAGAACTTCATAGAGCGCATCAAAGTCTTTGGGGGGTATGAACTTGGTGTCCTTTTTCTTCAGCTTGATGGATCCGGTATTGCAGGTGGCCACACACAATCCGCACCCGATACACCGTTTGAGATTGATGCCCGATGCTTTTGAATTCTGCTCATCGAAGAGGATTGCTTCCATTTGACAGCGATCCACACATATTCGACACCCGGTGCACGTTTCAGGGTTTGACTTCGGCGGAAAAATTACTGGCGGTAAAATCCACCGACCGTGGCATAAGTTTCATCATTTCCATGATTCCACAACAGCAATCGCAGCACGAACAGACAAATTGCGGTTCCTGCATGCTTGCCGTCATCAGCACCAGACCATCTTTCTCATTCTGGTCCAGGATGTCCATCGCTTCCTGTTTTGAAATCGCTCTTCCCCAACCATGACGAGAGTAGGTGTCAAAAAAATCAAGAAATCCCATGCACACGTCTCTTCGGTCAGTCACCGTGCACGGTTTGCCGAGCAGGTCTGTTGAAACCTTGCAGATGCAGTCGGTAATGCTGATCCTGTTTTGTGCCCGATCAACAAAGTCTCTGATGTGATCATAGGTGGCGACATTCTGAAGAGAAAGAACACTCTTGTCGACAGGGATCACCCTCACCTGTGGCACATGGGTAGTCAGGTACTCAATGGCATAACCCTGGAGAAAAAACCTGCGTGGGTCCAGAACGAAACTGGGGGTGAGTCGTCTAATCTGCATTTCATACATCCCGATTGCATACGGGTGCAAGGAATACAGTGGTTCACCGTTCTTGTACCTGACGAAGATGCACCCCTTCTTTCCCATTGATTCAAGGATGTGGACAATGCTCTTCCGATCATATCCTTTTTCCTCGGCTCTTGCGCAGATGGCATCCAACGGTTCGAACCTGTAACTCAGGAGCAGCGCGGCCTTTGCCTCATCGATGGTGAAGAGTTCTTTCAGGAGGCGCAATTCCACGCCAGAAAATGTCGCGGGACATCCAACTGCTTGTTTGTCGAGGTGTCTTCGCAATTCTCTGTAGGGTTGGTTGGTTGTTGATAGAACGTTGATAGTCTTCTTCAGACTTATGAACGGTTCCTTCATGCGCCCCTCTTTTCCTGAATGGATCAGGTGATAGATGCACTCTCGCGAGCATCATAGATGCAAGACAAGATAAAGCGTGAACTCTTGTGAGTCGTTCCAATATCTCTGTGCATGAAAGGGAAGTCACGTCATGGCTGCCAGGGTGTGGTTTATCTGGTTGTAAGGAAAAAATATCGTTCTGAGCGTGTACTGACATCATCCACACATTCAACTGCCTTTGTTCAGTAATGATAGGTGTGAGCGCCGCCGAGTCAAGAACTGACCGGAGATGTCCTGACACGAGAGCAGTTCGGGGTACGTAGTGGGGTGATAGTCTCGTTCAACTAAGCTCGACCATCTCCGAGTGATCGTGCCTCCCGATGGTATGCTGCTTCGAGTCGTGTTACACGACACAGGGGTTCGATCACGGAACTGAAATCGGGCCTCTCCTGTTCGGATACATCTTTGAGGGAAAGAGCGAGGACTGTCCATGCGCCGCCGATCTCGTACATGGCCCGGGAAAGGCCCCGTGATGCAATTTCTGGACAGTAGGCTTGAGCCTCTTTCAGAAAGTCAGCATACATGAGCCGGAAACCACCACCCCCGGTTCCCCTGCGTTCGATATTTTGGTAGGCGAAGCGGGCGGTCCATTGCGGATCAGGGAGATTCGGCCACACATCAAGGATCTCTTGACTCCACTTTTCCAGGCCGAGAATGCCCTGGAACCCGTGGTCTTCAGAGAGGATTACGCGGCTGTTGTGGGCAATGGCCCTGCTGATGACCTCCGACAGGTCCTCGGGCAGGGCGAGCTTTTTCGGTGAAAACTGGTTTCCCTTCATAGTGAAGAAGCCTCCCCTGGAATAGATGGCCTTGCGCATAGCATCGAAAGAGACGCTGAGCAGGTCGACCCGCTCGGTGTCGGTGATGAAAAAGATGCCGTCGGTATCATCGTAGCCCCACATCATGATGTCGTGGCCAGGGAAGTGGGTCTTCGATCCATAGTAAGGCAGGTAATAGATGTCTGTCTGCACGATGACCGGCAGACCGTTGTCAAGGTTGTTACACAAGGCTTTCTGCGCATCCATGGGGTTTGTGAACTGTTGCCAGGTTAAAGGACAGCCCATCCGGTCGAAGAACTGTGCCTCGATGTCTGCAGAGCGGACGTGGACCATTCTCCCGGGCGTTACAGGGCCGGTGTCGATGTACCAGATCCCGAGTCCGGCCCCGATGCCGAAGCACATAGCTTCTGTAAAGGGAATACGGTGGAAATTGACCATGTTGCACAGGGCTGTGCTGGCGCAGTGGCGGCCCGGATGGTGCTGTACGGGCAGAAGGGTTCGCGTCATAGAAACCTCATACCATCAATGCCCAGGCGATTGCCAACACAGACAAGATCGTGCCGCCCGTTCAGATGCTCAGGGCGCATACAGGGTAAACACTCCTGTGATGATCAAGCCGGGTCGAGATGAACCGTAATCTCTCCGACATCTTCAAGCGTTTTCCTCAAGATTGACCGTGCTTCATTGATGATGAGGTGTCCCTCGGAAATACTCAATGCTTTGTCGACCTCGATATGGACCTGAATATGGTAGATGCCCGCAATGGTGCGAACCTTGAGATCGTGTAGGCCTTTTACCCCTGCGACGGAACCGATACAGTCTCGAATTTGTTCCACGACCTCTGCTCTCGGGGCAGTATCGGTCATTTCTCTCATCGATTTCCAGAGCACATCCAGTCCGACCTTGATGATGAAGAATGAGACAACGAGGGCTGCATACGCATCGAGGATATGCCAGCCCGGGTTGATCAGTGCTCCACCCACGCCAAAAAGCACAGCCACCGAGGAGAGTGCATCAGAACGGTGGTGCCAAGCATTCGCGATCACCACCTGGCTCTTTATCTTTTTTCCCACGATCACGGTGTACTGGTACAGAATCTCCTTGACGACAATGGAAAGAGACGCCCCGATAAGGGCTATCCATGTGGGATGATGTTCCGTGTGGTGGTACACATCCATCGTGGCCTGGTAGCCGATGAAAACGGCCGCACTTATCAGAGAAATGCCCACAATTGCCGATGCTGTGGTTTCGATCCGGCCGTGACCGAAGTGGTGGGTATCATCAGGGGGTTTTCTCCCCACCCACAGGCCCATCAGCACCACGGCATCGGTGAAGAGATCGGATATCGAGTGGATGGCATCGGCGATGAGGGCCTGGCTGTTCCCCAGAATCCCGGCAGTGAATTTCACCACTATCAGGAAGAAGTTGGCAACCGCTCCGGTAATGGTTATGGTTCTGCCTTCTCGGCCTGCGTCCGTTCCTGTGACAGGAGAAGTTTTCACATGGGCGAGTTTATCTTAAAACCCGGTTGAATTCTACAGCTTTTCCTGGGTGTCGACCATGCGGACTTCGCCGGAACATATATTCCTCTGCCGGGGCGGATCGTTTACGGACTGATGGGGATTCTACCGTCTCATCTGTGGGTGAGGCTCATGCCGGTTATGGTGCGCTTTCTTTTCGAGGTACACGCCATATCTGCGTATCAGGGCTTTCACCGTCAACGCAACTAGTCTTTTCGAGAGAGGGTTCTGCACCAGAACGCTATGATAGAGCATGCCAAGCAGTTTTATCCGCAGCACATCGCCCCTCCTGGCATCGGGGAGCGGTTCCTCTATCTCGACGGGTCTGGGAAAGAATCGCTTGGCGGAAAAAGACCACATGAGAAGGAGGTTTGTGGCAATGGCAAGAATATCCCATGCCCGCTTCTCATGGTTATGAACAGGTTGTTCCCCGGCGGCACGTTGGATGAACTCAATGGGAAGGGAGCTGTCAATCGTGCTGTTCGTGAGCACCTTTATCAGCGAAAGGAATACGCAGCAGCCCGGGCAAGGAACAACCAGGATGTCAGTGCCTGTGGCCTCGGCCTCCTGTAATCGTAGAGAGAGTCTGTACAACAGGTTTCAGAACGTGTGCAAAGAATTATCCGAAGTTGGCCCGAATAGTGTGGGGATGGTTCCAGCCCAGTCACAACACAGGGCAGCGCTCAAAGCAGATTCCACAGCGATCGCACGCATCTTCCCTGAAGAAACGGAACGTGGAATGTAGATCCATGTGATTGGCCTCCTTGTTAACTGGAGTCCCCTTATTGAAGATTCCAGGCCGTATCGAATCCATCGCGGATGGCGTGTGCGATGCGGCCCACTTTCCTGGCATCGCCTACTGTGTAGAGTTTCGGGAAGTAGGGTCTGAGTTGCTGAGCCAGGACGTCGTTACTTTGTACGCCCAAGGCCAGCACGACGTGGTCGACCGGTTGTTCGCGGCGCTGTTTGCTCCTGACGTGTTCCAGCACGATGGTGCCGGGTTTGACCTGCACCAGCTTGTGGCTGGTGATGATGGTAGGGTTATGGGCAGCAAGGCGGCTTACCACATCGTCCACGCATTGTGGCAGGGCGTCCTGACCAATTTTGACCAGCATCTCCACCAGCACGATCTGATTACCGTCTTCGGCGAGCTTCTCTGCCGTTTCCAATCCGGTAAGGCCTGCGCCGATGACGGCCACGTGTTTTCCGCTTACCTTCACGCTGCCTTTCAGGATCTCGGTGTAGGTGGAGACATTCGGGAGGTCTGCTCCCACGATCGGTGGACGTGTGGCGACACCACCGGTGGCCACGATAACGGCATAGGGGTTCAGTGCCTGAACGGCCTCACGGGTAGCCGTGGTCTCGAAGCGGATCTCAGTCCCGTTCTTCCGGGCTGCACTGGCGAGGTCGTTAAAGCACCAGGTGATCTTCTCCTTCTTTGGTGGTTTGTTGGCCACCTGCAACTGACCACCCACCTCGGCGTTCTTTTCCAGGATGACAGGTTTGAACCCGCGTAAACCGAGAACTTCGGCAGCAGCAAGGCCTGCCGGTCCTGCGCCGATTATTGCCACGATTCGGCCCTCGCCGTTTTTCAGAGGGATTGCGGTTTCCTGTTCACGCCCCAAGCGCGGGTTCACGGCGCACTCCGCCGGTTGTGCAATAACAGCGTTGGCGATCAAACTTTCGAAGCACCACAAGCAGCTGATGCAGCGCCTGATATCACCTTCAGCCTCCTGGCTGACTTTGGAGGCCCAAGAGGCATCGGCCAGGTAGGGACGGCCCAGGCACACGAAGTCCTGGATGCCTTGGGCGAGCTGTTCTTCGGCCTGTTCAGCGCTCCGGATCAGGTTGGCAGCCAGAACTGGAATGGTCACGGCGTTCTTGACGGTCTGGGCCAGGTTTTTGCGCCATCCTGGCTCATAGGATATGGGTTCGAGCCAGTAATTCATGGTTTCATAGCCGGCAGAGGAGACGTCGATGGCGTCGATGCCGGCCTGTTCAAGCCGTCGTGCAATCTCGACCCCTTCATCCAATTCGATGCCGCAGCCCGGCTTGCCGATGCAGCGATAGTACTCATCCACCGACACGCGCACCATGATGGGGAAGGTTGGACCGCACTCGACACGGATGCCGCGGATGATATCCAACAGGAAACGCATGCGGTTGTCCAATGATCCGCCGTATTCATCGGTTCTCCGGTTCGTATACGGGCTCAGGAACTGCTGGATGAGGTAGCCGTGAGCGGCATGCAGTTCGACTCCGTCGGCACCCGAACGCTGTACGCGCTTGGCAGCGCGGATGAAATCGCGAACGAGGTTCTTGATCTCGAAATGCATGAGTGCGCGTGTACGCTGATTTTCATATGTGCACACCACGGCCGAAGGCCCGACCACCGGCAGGGTCCATCCACGGTCGCCCAACTTCTTGGCCCAGGGCCCGATCTTGACAAAAAGCTTCCAGTAGCCCGGCCAGAGGCGGCCGATCATTTCGCTTACCAGCCAGGATCCGATCATGAGTCCGAAGTTCTGCCGTCCGGGATGATGCAGCTGGCAGAAGACCTTGGTCCCGTATCGATGTACACGCTCGACCATGTGGCTGAAGGGCTCGATATGTCGGTCGTGGCTCATGGCCAACTGGCGGGGATGTGCTGCGCCGTGCAGTTCGTTGACGCGCGCGACGCCTGTGATGAGAAGGCCCAGGCCGTTTCTTGCACGCTCTTCATAGTAGGCTGTCAACTGTTCGGAAGGCGTGCCGTCGAAATTGGCCATGCCGACTTCCATGGGCGGCATGACAATCCGGTTGTGGATGGTTACATTGCCGATGGTTCCAGGTGAAAACAAATGCGGGTAGGTCATAGCATCTCCTTGCGCATATGGTTCGTAGGGTAGCGTACCATCAATAATGAATCTTCGGGAGTATTTAAAGCAGTAATTCTGCCTTGTGGAATGACAGTGTTTTTATGATGCCACCACGTTGCATGACAGAGCGGGAATCACAGGCCAGATGCCAGATCACTCGAAGAGTGCATGTCCTTCGACACGCGCTGAAATGAAGTACCCCCTGAAAATGAAATGACTACAACTGACTCAACCGAGCTGAATACGTGTATACCCGAGGGGAATCCATGCGCAACGAAGCAACCTTGTCCTTAAAGAAATAGAACGTTCTGACGAAATGCATGGTAATGATGGAAGTCACGCAAGGGTGTACTCATGAATGAGAATAACAAGAGGAATGTCGACAGGAACCATCTGATGCCTCTAAAGATCGAGGCCATATATCAAGACCGGCATAGGAAATATTTGAGGGGCACAGCGAAAAACATCAGCATCAATGGTATATACATCGAAACTCCATACACCAGGGAATACGGTGAGATCATACACATCTCCTTGGTCGGGAGTTACATGAAAAAAATCATTGGTGTTGAAGGCAAGGTAATCCATTGTGAGCCTGGGAAGGGGATGGGCATTGAGTTTGTGGATCAGGACAACAGCGAGATCAAGGAGCTCATCAGAATTATTAAGATGCAGGACCAGGCATCACTCCTTTCCTAGAACAGATCGCCTTTGATACTGAGTACTCACTCATCAAGTTGCGTTTCGTGCTTCCACAATTCGAAAAGTGCGGTGTGCCAGAGGACACTCTTCTAAAAAAAAGCCATCCTCCACCTGACACAAGTTCTGTTACATCACCCTGAAGACAATTCATTTGCCGAGCCCGGGGATGAAGTAGTATATTCTCGGCCATGTACTGGAAATTGGGCTGGAGATTGAGGAAGATGGGCCTTCTCGAGAGTTCCTGGGAGGCTTCTGAAAACAGACAGACGGGATACGGAAATGGATAGCGTCTTCCTCGAAATAGCTTCGGTCCTGCTCATTGCCTTTGTGTTCGGCCTTCTGGGCATGGCGCTGCGCCAGCCGCTCATTATTGCGTTCATCATCACGGGTGTCATGGTCGGTCCCTCTGGACTGGGGATTATCAGTGCCCACGACAAGATCGAACTGCTGGCCCAGATCGGCATATCGCTGCTGCTCTTTGTAGTGGGGTTGAGGCTCGATTTGAATCTGATCCGCACGACAGGACCTGTTGCACTTGCCACCGGCCTTGGCCAGATCATCTTCACCACCATCTTCGGCTTCCTCATTGCCCTAGGGTTGGGCATGTCCACGGTGGGTGCCGTCTATGTGTCCGTGGCTCTGACGTTTTCCAGCACCATCATCATCGTCAAACTGCTCTCCGACAAGCGGGAGATCGATGCCCTCCACGGCCGCATTGCCATGGGATTCCTCATCGTTCAGGATATTGCGGCGATCCTGGCCTTGATCGCGTTGACGGCCCTGGCAGGCGGTACAATGAATCAGCAGGAGGCCCTCGGGGAAATCGCATGGATCGCCGGCAAGGGTATCGGATTTCTCATCGGTATCGGGCTGCTCATGAGGTACGTTCTCCCGGGTCTCACCCACATGCTTGCCCGCAGCCAGGAACTGCTGGTGCTCTTTGCTGTTTCCTGGGCGGTCTTTCTCGGGGCATTCGGGGATTTTCTCGGGTTCAGCAAGGAAGTGGGTGCGTTTCTCGGGGGTGTCTCACTTGCGTCTACCCAGTATCGTGAGGCAATCGGCGCCCGGCTCGTGAGCCTGAGGGATTTCCTGCTCCTCTTCTTCTTCCTCGATCTCGGTTCACGACTGGAACTGGCGACCATCGGTGCGCAGATCGGGAATGCCATGCTGTTCTCCGTGTTCGTCCTCGTGGGCAATCCCCTGATCGTGATCATCATCATGGGCATCATGGGGTATCGCCGGCGGACTGGTTTTCTGGCAGGGCTCACCGTTGCTCAGATCAGCGAATTTTCGCTGATCCTCGGGGCCCTCGGGGTGACCATGGGGCACATCTCTGAGGAAACCATGGGTCTTATCACCCTGGTCGGCATCGTAACCATCTTTGTTTCAACCTACATGATCCTCAATTCAGCTGCACTCTACCGCATACTCTCAGGGCCCCTGAAGCTCTTCGAGAGGAAAAACCCCTATCGGGAGCTTGAATCAGGGGGTACGTGCAGTTTCACAGAGATCGATGCCATCGTGGTCGGACTGGGCAACTACGGGAGCGGTCTGATCGACAATCTCCTCAAACGGGACAAGAAGATCATGGGCGTTGACTTCGACCCACAGGTACTGAAAGAGACACAGGCAAAGGGTGTTCCCGTTCTGTTCGGGGATTCGGGGGATCCGGAACTCCTGGAACAGCTCCCCCTGGGATGCACGAGGTGGGTTGCCAGCACCATCAGGGACCGGACGCTCAATCTGACACTCCTGCATATGCTCAAGGAGAAGCAGTTTGAAGGCAAAATCGCACTTGCTGCTCGGAATGAATCAGAAGCAAGAACATACAAATCCGCAGGGGCACACGTGGTGCTCCGCCCGTACACCGATGCCTCCGAACAGGGTGCGGATGCCCTGAGTGAGGCCATGTTTCTCCTGCCCCCTGATGTCGACTGGCCAATCACCGTGCAGGAAATACAGCTCAAGCCAGGCTCGGCCTTTTCAGGAAGTACGATCCGAGTGCTGCCCTTGAGGGCGCAGACAGGGTTGTCCATTCTGGCCATTCGGCGAGCCGGCCAGATTATCTTCGATCCTGAGCCAGATTTTCAGCTGTTTCCCGGCGATCACCTGGTTCTCATGGGTGATCCTGGAGATCTCGGATATGCAGAGACGATCCTCCACCAGAGCGTTGGTGCTGTGAATACCAGGAGCCAGGACAGGTTCACCATGGGTGAAATCCGCGTTGCACCGAACTCTTCCCGTGTGGGACAAACCCTTGCAGAGCTCAAGTTTCGCCAGGATTATGGTGCAACGGTCGTGGGTATTCTCAGGGGAGACATGAGGATCAGTACGCCCCTGCTCACTGACACCCTGCAGCCGGGAGACCGCCTTATCATCATCGGAACCGAGGAAACCGTGGAGAAACTCAAAAAACTCAGCCCGCTGTGAGTCTGTCAATACTATGTAAGGGTCTTTTTCCTACAATCGCCGACCTTTGGCACAGAGGTCTCGGCAGATCCTCAAGGCTCCCGAACCGTTCATTTCCCCGTGCCCGAATCCTCCCTGTAAGATGAGCTGTCATGAAGAAGGGCCATCATGGAGAAGAACTGTTGAAACACTCTTGATTGCAGGGGGCTGATCCTGTACAAGAGTATGGTCTCACTACACAGCAAATGAATTAAAGGAGGAGAATACGATGGATTTTGGATTATCGGAAGAAATGCGCATGCTGTCAGACATGGCCTACAAGTTCGCCGTCAACGAGATCGAGCCCATTTCGGAAGAAGCCGATGAACAGGAGCGATACACCCCTGAGATTCGAAAAAAGGCAGCTGAGAACGGACTGGTGGGATGCTGGATACCTGAAGAATACGGGGGTTCCGGTGTGGGCTTCCTCGGAAACGCCATTGTCACCGAGCAGCTCTCGCGGGTGGACATGGGTGTCGGTCTGAACGTGATTGCAGCTTCCTTTGGCTGCGAAAACCTCTACTACTATGGGACAGAGGAGCAGAAGCAGCATTACCTCCCACCGATCTGCTCGGGTGAGACCGTGTGCGCCGGTGCCTACACCGAGCCCAACGCCGGCACTGATGTGGCGGGGTACAAGGCCAGGGCGGTGGACAAGGGAGAGGGCTTTGTTCTCACCGGAAACAAGATGTTTATCACCAATGGTACGGTGTGCGACTGGATGGTGGTCCAGGCCATCACCGAGCCTGGCGAAAAGGCTCACAAGAGTTTCAGCCAGTTCATCGTTCCCGCTGATGCCGATGGGGTGACGAGAACAAAGATCAAGGGAAAGCTGGGCATCAGGGCCAGCGACACGGCCGAGATCGCCTTTGAAGAGGTGTGGGTTCCCAAAGAGAACCTCATCGGTACTCGGGGAGCGGGCTTTTACCAGCTCATGCACTTTTTTGACACCACGCGGATCTTCGTGGCAGCTCAGGCACTGGGTCTGTCTCAGGCATGCCTGGACGAATCAGTGAAATACTGCAGGGAGCGGACGGCGTTCGGAAAACCGCTGGGATCATTCCAGCTCAGCATGCAGAAGCTTGCCGAGATGTGGATCCGGATCGAGGCCCTGAGGAACATGACCTACAAGGCAGCGGTGTCCCTGGACAGCCAGAAGCCTGATTATCACATTTCTGCAATGTCGAAGTATTTCGGTGGCCAGACGGCCGTGTTCTGCGCAAACCTTGCCGTGGAACTCCACGGCGGATACGGCTACATCAACGAGTACAAGGTGCAGAAGTGGTATCGAGACGCCAAGATTCTCGAACTCTACGAGGGGACGAAAGAGGCTGAAATCATGGCGCTCGGTCGGGTTCTGATCTCGAGGTAAGGCAACGTTTCGGGGTACTCTTGCGGGATGAAGAGATCGTCTTCATCCCGTTCCTTCACCCAGGAGCTCCAGGTAGTGCAACCCTCATCAAGTGCTTTCGTGAGGAGTGGTTGATGATGAACTCGCCAGGCCAAAACAGGAGGGTTCCCATGTATCTTTTTGATGAAGACATGCTGGTTTCACCCCAGACCCCGACCCTGTTTGCTGCAGTGGTGAGTGGCAACTGGTCCATCAATGGAATCCCCAATGGGGGCTATCTCATGGCACTGCTCACGCATGCCATGCTGCAGAAGGCAGACAAAAAATCCACCCCCATCGTTACGGGAAATTTTTTTTCGCGCTGCACACCGGGTGAGGCCTCGGTGTCGGTGGAGAAGATTGCGGGTTCGAACCAGTTTGAACGCTTCCAGGCCAGGCTGTTCCAAGAGGGGAAAGAGAGAATTCGGGCGATCGGCACCTTTGCGCAGGAAAAACTGGAGTGCTTCTTGAGGAAATACGAGGCCGTGCCACCGGATATCGCTCCTGTGAACGAGTGCATCCAGGTGCCGGAGCTTCCCGCTTATTCCCTCATGAGCCAGGTGGATATCCGGCTTGATCCTCGATGTGCCGGGTGGATGTCCGGCAACCTGTCGGAGAAATCACAACAGATGGGGTGGATAGCATTCAAGGACGGTCGTCCCTTCGATGCCCTGTCCATCCTCCTGGCTGCTGATGCGTTTCCCCCTGCGGTGATGGCGAGTCAGGGGTTTCTCTCCTGGGTGCCCACCATTGAGTTTTCCGTAAATCTGCGGGAACCTCCCAGCCCGGGATGGCTGCGGTGTGTGTTTCGATCGCGGTTCATCACGTGCGGGATGCTGGAGGAGGATGGCGAAGTGTGGGATGAGGCCGGCGAACTCGTTGCCATTTCACGCCAGATCGCACAGTTTCGGAAAGCATGACCTGGGACTCGTTGTGTGCACCATCCCCGGGAGTTCAGGGAAAGGGGTCCTGACTCAGCGGGTATGCCCCCGGGAGGTCATCTTCCTCCGGTGAACGGGAAGCATCAGCGGGCTGCAGAGAGTGCTTTGCCGTTTCTGGGCCGATGTTTCTTCCGATATGATCGAGGGTGCCAGCGCTCGAAGCTCCTGTCTTCCACGAAGAGATCATTCTCGGGCCAGATCACGGGAATCCTCGTGCCGAGGTACTTCTCGATTGCATCCAGTGCAGTGACATACCGTTCGCAGGCCAAGGAAATGGCTTTGCCTTTTTTCCCCACCCGTGCCGTTCGTCCGATCCGATGAACATAATCCTCGCAGTCTTCGGGCAGATCGTAGTTGACGACCAGGTCAAGGTCGTCCACGTGCAGTCCCCTGGCAGCGACATTGGTTGCCACGAGAATCGGTAGACTGCCGTTCTTCAGACCATCAATCACACTCTGCCGCTTGTTCTGAGGCAGGTCGCCGGTGATGAACTCGCAGTTCATTCCGTTGGCAGCCAGTCTGCGGGATATCTCGGTTGCCGTGTGTTTCATGTTGGTGAAGATCAGGCAGTTTTTCGGTTTCTCTCTCGCAAGTAATCCCAGGAGCAGTCGAAACTTTTCATCGTTGCCCACATGATACAGTTCCTGAATCACCGTATCAACCGTGAGATGCTCGGGAGCTATCTCGATCTCAGCGGGATTGTTCATGTAGCGCCATGCCAGTTCCTTGACGAGGAAGCTCAACGTTGCACTGAAGAGCATGGTCTGACGTTTGTGGGCAGGCGGCATGGCCCGTAACATCTTTTTCAGATCGGGGATGAATCCCATATCAAAGAGGCGGTCTGCCTCATCGATCACGAGAATTCCGATTTTCTTGAAGCTCAGTTTTTTCGATCGATGGAAATCCAGCAGTCTCCCCGGTGTGCCCACGATGATGTCCGGGTCTTTCATCATCTGCTGCTCCTGGGCTCGATACCCCACGCCCCCGTAGATGCAGGCAATGGAAATATCGAGATGTGCGGCCAGAACCAGCGCCTCGTTCATCACCTGTACGGCAAGCTCCCGTGTAGGCACAATGATGAGGGCCTTTCTGTCTTTCTGGGTCGAGAGGCTGTGAAAAATGGAAATGAGAAATGCTGCGGTTTTTCCCGTGCCTGTTTGAGACTGGGCACACACGTCTCTTCCCTTGAGGCTGTGAACAAAGGTTGCCTCCTGGACTGGTGTGCACTCGGTAAACCCCGCATCTCTGATGCCGAGCAAAATGCGCTCTTCAAGCGCTAACTCACTGAAATACATGAATTCTCCTTCGGTAGGTAATCACGGATATCTATCGACAATGTGTACCTGATATCATGAATGTTTTTCCTAGCTCGTGCATACAATTACCATACTGTGTGAAAATGTCAAGGAAAAGGAACTACAGGGCCGAGAGGGGCCGCCAGAAAGAATCTGGAACGGTTCCTCGGGTGACTCCAGTTGCTCCGTAACGACGACCGATACATGGAGGACAATCACGACTTGTGCGAAATACCATCTTGATTTTCCCCTTGAGGTTTACTAGATAGTGAGATCGTGAAACGTGTGTATGCGAGGACTATGGATGCCGATCTACGAGTTCTACTGTCATAAGTGCAATACGATCTACAATTTCTTTTCCAGGTCTGTGAACACCGATACAATCCCCAGCTGCCCGAAGTGCCGGCGTATAAAGCTCAAGCGCAGGGTGTCTCTCTTTGCCACCATCTCAGGGGGAACGGGTGACGACGCCGAAGGCGGTATGCCTCCCATCGATGAATCCAAGATGGAAAAGGCCATGGCCATGCTCGCCAGCGAAGCGGGAAGGATCAACGAGGATGATCCCCGACAGGCGGCCCAGCTCATGAGGAAGCTCTCCGAAGCAACGGGGCTGAAGATGGGAGGAGGCATGGAAGAGGCGCTTCGCAGGATGGAACGGGGTGAAGACCCTGAGCAGATAGAGGCGGAGATGGGGGATCTCCTTGAAGAGGAGGAGCCGTTCGTCCTTGAAGCAAAAGGCTCATCCGGCAGGCGCAAGGACAAACCAAAGGTAGACGAAACCCTGTACGACCTGTAGATCAGAACCACGGAACCCCTCATGGGGGTGACGTGCGCCCCCCATGACCGAGAGTCTCCGGAAAGACGTCTCAATCTGATCAGCTCCCGGGGGGAGAGATGATCGTATCAGCGTTCAGGCCGTATTTTTTCCCGTATCCCGGATACTTCAGGAGAATTCTCTCTTCAGATGTGTGCGTGATCCTCGATGATGTGCAGTTCCCCCGGGGTCCGACCTGGATTACGCGCAACCGGTTCAAGAACGATCAGGGCACACTGTGGCTTCGGGTTCCCGTGTGGAAGAAAGGCCTGGGCTTTCAGGTGATCCGCGATGTGCGGATCTGCCACGAGGGTACGTGGCCCCGCAAGCACCTTGCAAGCCTGAACACAGCCTACCTCCATGCCCCCTACCTCTCCGAGCACAAAAGTTTTCTTGAAACCCTCTATGTCGAGCATTATGACACGATCTTCGACATGAACATGGAGGGTTTGAACTACGTGCTTGGTTGCCTGGATATCAGGACCCCCCTTGTGCTGTGTTCGGAGCTGGGAATTCACGAAAAGGGGAGCGGGCTCCTCGTCGAGATCTGCAGGAGACTGGGGGCAGATCGCTATCTCGGCCAGGTTTCATCGGAGCGTCATCTGGACAGGGAACTCTTTGAACACTCCGGGATCGAGCTCTGTTTCATGAAGAGACACAGCCCTGTTTACCCCCAGCTCTGGGGAGATTTTCTGGCCGATCTCTCGATCCTCGATCTCCTCTTCACCTGTGGACCCATGACCCGGGAAATCATGATGGGTTTCGACGACTGATCCCCTGAGGCGCTTCCTGCACGCTGGGGAAGCTCTGCAGGGACACAGCGAAAACGGACAGTACGGGAAGCTCGGCATTGAGCCAGGAAAGTGCGTCGTACTGAACGTTTATGAATCCTTTTCCCTCGGATAGTAATCTGTATTACTGTAAAAGTGTATGGTTCTTTACGAAAGAAAATGATACCCTCAGGAGATGAGATCATGAACGTAGCGTCCTTTTACCTGATTTTCCTGGTACCCTTCAGTGTCGTTCTCGGCTATGTGCTGGGGGGCGTGTTCACCTTCGTCACGCCATTCTTCGTGTTTGGGGTGATTCCTGTTCTGGACATCATTATCGGTGCCCGGAAGAACAATCCAAGCAAGGAACAGGAACCAGCCATGAGAGAAAAATTCTCGTACAGGTTCATCACCTTCCTGTGCGCACCGGTTCAGGTCGTCATGGTGCTCTGGGGTGCCTACGTGATCTCGCTGGGAATTCTGACCCCTGTGGAACTTGCCGGGTTTGTCTTTTCCATGGGAACCTCCTCGGGGGTGCTCGGGATCAATGTCTCCCACGAGCTGCAGCACCGGGTGAACCGGAAACTGGAACCGATTCTCGCGAGAATCATGCTCTGGACGGTCGGGTACATGCACTGGGCGATCGAACACGTGGCCGGACACCACAGGAACGTGGCAACGCCTCAAGACCCGGCCACTGCACGCATGGGTGAATCGTTCTACGCCTTTTGGATCCGCACCGTGATCGGGGGATTCAGGAGCGCCTGGCAGATCGAGAAATCCCGCCTCGAGAAAAAGAACCTCCCTGTTGTGGGGGTGCACAACCGCATGATCCTCTATCTCCTCTCCGAAGCGGCCCTCGTGTTCGGGATCTTCCTGGTTTTTGGTATCAGTGCGGTCCTGTACTTCATCGTGCAGGCCTTCATCGCCTTTTCACTGCTGGAGATCGTGAACTATGTGGAACACTACGGCCTGCTTCGCAGGCAGATCGGAAAAGAACGGTACGAACCGGTCACCTTCATCCACTCCTGGAACTCCAGCAACTGGCTGACAAACCGGTTCCTCTTCAATCTCCAGCGTCACTCGGACCACCACTACAAACCGGAGAGGCGCTACCAGATCCTGCGGCACTTTGATGAGAGTCCGCAGCTCCCCACGGGCTATGCGGGCATGATCCTGCTCGCAGCCATCACTCCGCTCTGGCGCTTGGTGATGGATCACCGGGTGAAGGAATACCGGCCGCAGGGAGATGAGATATAGACCCGAGACGACCAGGCCTCCGCAGGATCGTGTTTTTCCTGTACGCGCGATTTTTTCTGGAAGGAAGGTTGATAAATACGGTAGAAAGAATTCAGGGGCGTATTATTGAGATGACAGGTTTGTCATCAGGAGCCCAACTTTTT
>OMKS01001946.1_pt1 | contig 17768 bp, 12 predicted proteins | sample 1674721 | NCBI WGS metagenome assembly OMKS01 (sample SAMN06264996, study PRJEB25208) | sediment metagenome | isolation source: hot spring sediment | place: USA: California | collected 2014-09-02
TCCGTCGACAGGCTTCATGACGGGTCTTCCGCACCCGTCTTTTTCCGGCCCAAACTCGACGTTTACCGCCCTGATTTTCTCGACTTTGCCACCCCCCAAAAATTCTTTGGTGAGAATCTTCCACAATCGCTCCCCACCCTCCTCGTGAGATGATGAAGTTTGAAGAATCCTAGGGTAAGTCGGCCAGGGATGCTCGTCGGGCCTGCATGCCGACGGCTTTTCCAATATCTCGACTTGCGTAACGCATTTCGCGCCCTGACGGTGGGCTGTCCCCACGCAGTCTGAACCTGTGTCGCCTCCCCCAACCACCACGACATTCTTGTCTTTGGCTGTTATTTCAGCCACATCAATCTTTTCGCCAGACACCCGCCTGTTTTGCTGGGCGAAATAGTCCATTGCAAAATGTATTCCATCAAGCTCGCGCCCCGGCACATTCAAGTCCCTCGGCTTTCGAGAGCCCGTGCACAAGACTATTGCGTCGAACTGTTTTTGAAGTTCTTTGGCGGAGACGTCGACTCCGGCGTTGACTCCTGTTTTGAACGTAACCCCCTCTGCTTCCATCAGCCGGATTCTCCGCTCGATTATTTTCTTGTCGAGCTTGAAGTCGGGAATGCCGTATCTGAGTATCCCGCCGGGCTTTGAGTCTTTCTCAAAAACCACCACCTCGTGCCCTGCTCTTGCAAGCTGCTGGGCGCAGGAAAGCCCCGCCGGACCAGACCCGACTACCGCGACTTTTTTCCCTGACTTTTCCGAGGTTATCCTCGGCTTGACCAAGCCTTGCTTGAAGGCGTGTTCTATTACCGCAAGCTCGTTCTCCCGGATGGTCACTGGGTCGCCGTGGATTCCGACAACGCACGCGTACTCGCACAATGCAGGACAAAGCCTGCCCGTGATTTCAGGGAGGTTGTTGGTGGACTCAAGTATCTCGAAAGCCTCGCCCCACTGCTTTCGGAAGATCAGGTCGTTCCATTCGGGTATGGTGTTTCCTATCGGACACCCGTGGTGGCAGAATGGGACTCCGCAATCCATGCAACGGGAAGCCTGCTCTATTGAAATCGATTCGGGGCGCGCCTGCAAGACGGGCTTGTAGTCTTTAACGCGCTCGCATACTCTTCGATATCTCGCGCCCCTCCTTTTTTTCTCGAGGAACCCTCTGGGATGACCCATCAAAACCCGCCCCCGAATTCAGGAAGTTCCATCATAATCCCCCCTCTTTTTCTCCTGCAATAATTCACCCCGAGCCTCCAATACCCTGCGGTATTCATTGGGCATGACCTTCACGAATTTCCTTGATTCCGCCTCAAAATCGTCGAGAATCCGCCTGCCCCTTTTGCTTTCAGTATGCTGGACGTGACTCCATATCATCTCGTGGACGACTTCGAGGTCGCGGCCGTCAAGCTCTTCTATCCCGACCATCTCGGTATTGCAGAAGTAGTTGAAGTTGCCGACCTCATCATAAACGTAGGCGATTCCACCGCTCATTCCGGCCGCGAAATTCCTCCCGCACCTGCCCAAAACCACAATCCTCCCGCCAGTCATGTATTCGCAGCCGTGGTCGCCGACGCCTTCGACAACCGCGCTAGCCCCAGAATTTCTGATGGCGAACCGTTCCCCGACCACTCCGTTGATGTAGGCTTCACCTCCTGTCGCACCGTATAGGAGGACGTTGCCGGCGATAATGTTCTTGTTTGAGGGGAATGTTGACGCTTGGGGTATTTTCACGATTATGCGCCCGCCGGACATTCCTTTCCCGACATAGTCGTTGGCGTCTCCATTGAGCGTGAATTCCACTCCGTTCACGAGGAATGCGCCAAAGCATTGTCCGGCAGAACCGGTGAAATTTATTTTCACAAAGCCGTCGGAAAGGCCCTGCTCGCCGTACTCTTTGGTTATCGCTCCGGAAAGCATTCCGCCGACCGTGCGGTCCGTGTTTGATATAGTCAAGTCCAGTTCCACCGGCTCGCCGGCTTTGGCGGCCGCCAAAACGAGTTTGGACAGTTTTTCGTCCAGCACCCTGCCGACTGGATGACGGCTTTTTTGATCGTGTCGCGTCGGCGTGTCTTGCGATGTTTCGGGCTTGTAGAGTATTTTTGAAAGGTCGACTCCCAGCCCCCTCCAGGATTCCAGCGCGTCTTTGAAGTCTAGCATGTCTGTCCGCCCCACCATCTCGTCGACTGTTTTGAATCCGAGCCCCGCCATAATCTCCCTCAATTCCTCGGCCATGAAGTGGAAGAAGTTTATCAGGTATTCCGGCTTTCCGCAAAACCGTTTCCTAAGCACCGGATCCTGGGTTGCGATTCCCACTGGACACGTGTTGACGTGGCATTTGCGCATCATCACGCACCCCAATACTACAAGCAGGGATGTTGCGAAACCGAATTCTTCAGCCCCAAGCATTGCGGCAACCGCGATGTCTTTGCCGGTACGAATCTGGCCGTCCGTCTGAAGTCGGACGAGGCCTCTTAGGTTGTTCATTACAAGAGTCTGCTGGGTTTCCGCCAGCCCAATCTCCCACGGAAGTCCGGCGTGTTTTATGGAGGACAGGGGGGATGCGCCGGTTCCCCCGTCATGCCCGGAGATTAATATCATGTCGGCCTTCGCCTTTGCGACTCCCGCAGCAACCGTTCCGACCCCGATTTCCGAAACAAGTTTCACGCTCACGCGCGCCTTCGGGTTCACGTTCTTCAAGTCGAATATGAGTTGCGCCAAATCCTCTATCGAGTAGATGTCGTGGTGTGGAGGCGGGGATATGAGTGTTACTCCGGGCGTCGAGTATCTTGTCCTGGCTATCTCCTCGTTAACCTTGTGTCCTGGAAGCTGCCCGCCCTCGCCCGGCTTTGCGCCTTGAGCCATCTTGATTTGGAGTTCCGTGCAGTTTACGAGATAGTTTGTGGTGACTCCAAACCGTCCTGACGCAACCTGCTTGGTCATGCTAATCCTGCTGTCGCCGTTTGGAAGCGTCCTGAACCTGTCCGGATCCTCTCCGCCTTCACCTGAATTAGACCTGCAGCCCATCCGGTTGAGCGCTATCGCAATGGTCTCGTGGGCTTCACGGCTTATGGAGCCGAAACTCATTGCCCCCGAAACGAATCGTTTGACTATTTCCCCGGCAGGCTCGACCTCGCCTAGTGGAATCGGCTTTCCGCCCTTAAAGTCTATGAGCCCGCGGATGGTGTACAAGTCCTTGTCCTGCCGGTTTATGATGGATGAAAATTTCTTGAATATTTTGTAGTCGTTTTTTCTCACAGCCTCCTGAAGGCTTGTTATCGCGTCCGAATCCCAGCGGTGTTTTTCCCCGTCTTTCCGGCACCTGTATTGCCCTCCGAAATCAAGGATTTTGAATTCGCCGGCTGTCGGGTGGAACGCCTTCTTGTGGCGTTCGAACGCGTCTTTGGCGAGCTTTTCCAAGCCCACGCCACCTATCCGTGATGCAGTTCCACTGAAGTATTCGTCCACAAACTTTTTGTCAAGCCCTATCGCCTCAAATATCTGGGAGCCGCAGTAGCTTCTGATTGTCGAAATCCCCATCTTCGACATTATCTTCAAAATGCCCTTGCCCAAAGCTTCCCTGTAGTTCTTCCGGACTTCGTCAAAACTCACCCCCCCGCCTAAAACCCCGTTTTGGTGTAGGCTTCTTAGGGTTTCCAGCGCGAGATACGGGTTTACCGCCGAAGCGCCGAATCCTATGAGGAGCGCGAAATGCATGACCTCCCTCGGCTCTCCGCTTTCAAGCACTATGCTCGCCTGAGAGCGCAGTCCTTTGCGGACGAGATGCTGGTGCAGGGATGAAACCGCGAGAAGAGAGGGTATTGACGCGTTATTTTCGTCCACGCCCCGGTCTGAGAGTATGATTATGTTAACGCCGCCCGCAATCGCCTTCTCGCAGGCATCGTTGATTTTTTTCAAAGACTTCTTCAATCCATCTTCGCCTTTCGCCGGATTGAAGAGTATGTCGACGACGTTGCTTTTGAATCCTTCAACCTCGATTTTTTTGAGTATCTGGATTTCCTTGTTTGCGAGTATCGGATGGTTGAGCCTTATCATCTGAGCGTGCGCGGGGGATTCTGTCAAAAGGTTTTTCTGGCTTCCTATGAAAGATACGAGCGACATTACAAGGCTTTCTCTTATGCTGTCGATCGGCGGGTTTGTGACTTGCGCGAAAAGCTGTTTGAAGTAGTTGAACAGTATTGGTTTCTGGCGTGAGAATACCGCAAGCGGCGTGTCGTTGCCCATTGAGCCTACCGGCTCCCGAGCCTCCTTCGCCATCGGCGAGAGTATCGTCTCCAAGTCCTCGCGGGTGTAGCCGAAGTTTTTCTGCAGTTTGAAGAGCTCGTCTTCTCCGATTTTTTCGACGTCGACTTTTTTCCTGACCTCGTCTAGGAGCACGTTGTTTTTTCTGTTCCATTCCCCGTACGGGTTTTTGCCGGCCAAATCGTTTTTTATCTCATCATCGTAGGTTATCGAGCCGTCGCGCGTGTCTATCAAAAATATTTTTCCGGGAAGAAGCCTTCCTTTCGAAGCGATTTTTTCAGAGGGTATGTCGAGGACTCCGACTTCCGACGCCATGACGCAGAAGTTGTCTTTCGTGATTATGTATCTTGCGGGCCTGAGGCCGTTCCTGTCGAGCATCGCGCCTATCACGTCCCCGTTTGTGAATGCGACTGCCGACGGCCCGTCCCACGGCTCCATGAAGTGGGCGTGGAAGTCGTAGAATTCCCGGACGTTTTGGCGGATGGGGTTGAGCTGGTTCCATGATTCGGGGATTAGCATGGACATAGAATGCTGTATCTTCCGTCCTGACTGCACTAGGAGTTCGAGCACGTTGTCGAGCATCGCCGAATCGCTCCCCCCCTCGACTATGGTCGGCAGCACCTTCTTCAAGTCTTGCCCGAGCGTCTTGCTTTCAAGCTTTGCTTCCCTCGCCCTCATCGAATTGATGTTGCCCCGCAGGGTGTTGATTTCCCCGTTGTGCGCGAGGTATCTGAATGGTTGGGCGAGATTCCAGCTTGGAAAGGTGTTGGTCGAGTATCTTGAGTGGACGAGAGCTATGGCACTCTCCATGTCCGGATCCTTGAGGTCCATGAAGTAGTCGCCCAACCGTTCTGGAAGAGGAAGTCCCTTGTAGACCAGTACTTTCGCCGAAAGGTGGGTTATGTAGAAGAACGATTTTTGTGAGAGTTTGAGCGAACCCATCTTTTTTTCGGCGAGCCTTCGGACGACATAGAGTTTGCGTTCTAACGCTTCAACACCCGTCTTTTCGCTTCCAAATCCGATGAAGAGGTGCTCCATCTCGGGCTCTGATTTTTTCGCTACATTCCCTAGGACTTGCGGGTTTACCGGCACTTTCCGCCAGCCTAAAACCTCAAGCCCCTCGGATTTCGCGATTTTTTCGGTTTCTTTTTTGCATTTTTCCCTTTCCTTGCGGTCTTTGGGCAGGAATATCAGGCCGCACCCGTATTCTCCGGCGGGGGGAAGATTTATTCGAGATGATTGCGCGCGGAGCCTTAGGAACTTGTCCGGCATTTGGATGAGGATTCCTGAACCGTCTCCGGTTTCTGGGTCTGCTCCCGCAGCCCCCCTGTGTTTAAGCCGGTCGAGGACTTCTAGTCCCTGAAGTATTATCCTGTTGGTTTTCGACCCGTCAGTGTTTGCTACAAAGCCGACTCCGCAGGAGTCGTGCTCGAATTTCGGGTCGTACAGTCCGGCTTGCATTCCAGGATTCATGCTTCTTATAATAGTAAGATTATTCTTTAATAATATGCGGTTAAAAAACTAAATAATTGATAGTGTTTTAGTTTAAAAATATAACTAAATTTAAAATAATTATGTTTTTTTGGTTTATTATATCAATTATTTTAGGAAATCGTTTATCGCATTCGCCGCCTTTTTCCCGCCCGCCATGGCAGATATCACAGTCGCCGCCCTAGACGCTATGTCGCCTGCCGCAAAAACCTTGCTTATGGACGTCCTTTGATGCTCATCAACCTTAATTCTCCCGCGCGAATCGAGTTCAAGCCCTTCAAAGCGCTCGAGCAAAAGCGGGTTCGGGCCCTGACCAATCGCGACGACCACTGTGTCCGCCGGCATCTTGAAGTTGCTTCCTTCAACAGGCGCCGGACTTCGCCTCCCGCTTGAGTCGGGCTCCCCCAACTTCATCCGAACGCATTCAACCCCCTTCACGCGACCGCCATCTCCAAGATATCCGACCGGGTTTGTGAGGTACATGAATTCTATCCCCTCCTCTTCCGCGTGATGCACTTCCTCTTGCCTGGCCGGCATCTCGTTTTTAGTCCTGCGGTACACTATTGAAACTTTTTTCGCGCCGGCTCGAAGCGCGCATCTTGCGCAATCCATGGCCACATTCCCCCCGCCAATCACCGCGACATTCATTCCAACATACACGGGGGTGTCGTATCTTGGGAACTCGTGGGCGTGCATCAAATTAATCCTAATCAGAAACTCGTTTGCGGAATAAACTCCGTTCAAGGTTTCGCCCGGCAGGTCCATGAAGTATGGGAGGCCGGCGCCGGTTGAAATGAAGACTGCGTCGTATTCGTCCAAGAGCTCCCGGCATGTCGGAGCAAGACCCACAACGGAATTCAGCCTAATGTCCACCCCAAGTTTTTTGACGTAGTCTATCTCTTTTTCCAAAACGTTTCTGGGAAGCCTGAATGGCGGTATCCCGTACTCCAATACTCCGCCCGGCTTGTGCAATGCCTCGAAAATCACGACCTCATGCCCTTTCAAAGCCAATTGTGACGCACAAGTAAGTCCGGCTGGACCCGAACCGACTACCGCGACCTTTTTCCCTGTTGAATTGAGCTTTTCGAAACCGTATTTGTCGTATTCCGCCGCAAAACGCTCCAGTCGGCCTATCGCAACAGGCTCGTCCCTGAATCCTAAAACACAGAGTTTCTCGCATTGGGACTCCTGCGGGCAGACGCGCCCGCAGACGGCCGGCAGGACATTGTCTTTTTTGAGTATTTCAGCGGCTTTTTCGAAGTTCCCTTCTTTTATCTCGTGGATGAATGCCGGAATGTTTATGCCGACCGGGCATCCGGCAACGCATTTCCCGCACTCTATGCACCGTGCGGCTTCCTTCACGGCCTCATCTTCCGTGTATCCGAGCGCGACTTCACTGAAGTTTTTTCCCCTGCTTTTGGAGTCCTGCTCTTTCATCGGAGTCTTCGGCATCTTTACTTTTTCTCCCAGCATTTGACGGCATGCTTTTCCTGTTCAACATACTGGCTGTTCTTGTTCCACAGGTTTTCGAAGTCGACTTTGTGGGCGTCAAAATCCGGCCCGTCCACGCAGGCGAACTTCACCTTGCCGTCGACAACCACACGGCAGGCTCCGCACATTCCGGTGCCGTCCACCATTATCGGGTTAAGGCTTACAAGACACTTGACTTTTCCCCTTGTGAGTTCGGCGACAGCCTGCATCATCTTGACGGGCCCTACCGCAACGACAAGGTCTAGTTCGTCGAGCATTCCTTCAAGAACTTGGGTAACGAACCCTTTCACCCCGCAAGAGCCGTCGTCGGTGCAGACTTTCAGATTGTCACTTGCGGACTCCATTTCGCCCTGGAGTATCAAAAGCTCGTTGCATCGCGCCCCGATTATCGAAGTCACTTTGTTTCCGGCCTGCCGAAGCGCTTTCGCTATCGGGTAAATCGCAGGCACTCCGACTCCGCCTCCGACGCACGCCACCTTCCCGTATTTTTTGATTGGAAACGCTTTTCCAAGCGGCCCCACCAAATCCGAAAGATATTCCCTTTTTTTTAACGACGCGAGTTTTTTGGTTGAAAGCCCTACTTGAAGGAAGACCAAGTCTAAAGTCCCCTCACGCTCGTCCCAGTCGTAGAGCGTCAGGGGTATCCTCTCGCCCCGCTCGTCCACCCTGAGGACTATGAACTGTCCGGCTTTCGCGTTTTTCGCGACCTGGGGCGCTTTTACAGTAATCTCGGTTATGTTTTCCGCCAAATCCCGCCTACCAGTGATTTCATGCATGGCACATCATATGTAATTGGAAAAAGATAAAGGGAATAATGTTTTTTTACTACACTAGTCCCTGCTCCATCATGGCGCCGGCAACTTTGAGGAATCCAGCGATGTTGGCTCCGTCAACCAGGTTTCCTTTCGTACTGTATTTTTCCGAAGCGTCGAGCGCCGACTTGTGTATGTTTTGCATTATCTGCTTGAGTTTCGAGTCAACCTCGTAGAAGCTCCATGACAGCCTCTGGCTGTTTTGAGACATTTCAAGCCCTGACGTCGCCACCCCTCCCGCGTTCGCGGCTTTCGCCGGTCCGAAGAGAATGTTGTTTTCCAAAAATACTTTGACGGCATCGGGAGTTGACGGCATGTTAGCGCCCTCGCCGACCGCTACTACTCCGTTGTCGACAAGCGTTTGCGCGGATTTCCCGTCAATCTCGTTTTGAGTGGCGTTGGGCAGTGCTATGTCGCATTTCACGTTCCAGATTCCCGCGCTTCCCTCATGGTATTCGGCTTTCGGATGGTCTTTCAAGTATTCTTTTATCCTGCCACGCTCAACCTCCTTGATTTGGCGGACCGCCTTCAAGTCGACCCCGTCCTTGTCGTAGACGTATCCTGCGGAGTCGTTCATGGCAACTACTTTCGCGCCGAGTTGAACGCATTTTTCCGACGCGTATATTGATACGTTGCCGGACCCCGAGCTTACCACAATCTTGTCTTTCATTGAATCGTTTCTCGTCTTCAGCATTTCCTCGACGAAGTATAGCAGTCCGAATCCCGTCGCCTCTTTTCTCGCAAGGCTTCCGCCCCACCCCAATCCTTTGCCTGTGAGAACGCCTGTGAAGCTGTTTGTCAGCTTCTTGTATTGGCCGAACAGGTAGCCAACCTCTCTCGCGCCGACTCCTATGTCCCCTGCGGGAACGTCGGTGTCCGGACCCACATGCCGGTATAGCTCGTTCATGAAGCTTTGGCAGAACCTCATCACTTCCATGTCTGTTTTTCCGTGCGGGTCGAAGTCGCTTCCGCCTTTTCCGCCTCCCATCATGAGTCCGGTCAGCGAGTTTTTGAATATCTGCTCGAACCCTAGGAATTTCAGGGTGCTGAGGTTGACGCTCTTGTGGAATCTTATACCTCCCTTGTAGGGTCCGAGGGCACTGTTGAATTGCACGCGGAATCCGCGGTTGATTTGGATTTCGCCTTTGTCGTTTACCCACGGCACCCTGAACATTATGACGCGTTCGGGTTCGGCGATTCGCTCGAATATTTTCGCTTCAGCGTATTCGGGGTGTTTGTCGAAGACGGGTTGCAGTGATTCGTATACTTCGGTTACCGCCTGGTGGAATTCAGGTTCTCCCGGGTTTTTCTCAAGTATTTTTTTTAGTGTTTCCTGGCCTGTCATTTCTATTTTTCACCATATGTGAGGGTTCTGAATTCATAAGTAAATTAAAGATAAAAACCGGAGTTTACTTTCTAAATCAGTTCTCCTAAATTTTTTTATAGAAATTGTTTTCTTAATCAACTTTAATTTTTGTTTTAATTTATTTTATAAGTTTTTTTGGTTTTTTAATTTTAATTATACTATTTTTTCCTGAAGAGTCTGTTTAAGTGGGAGTAATATAAAAGAGAGTGTGTGGATTTAATATCCGCATAGAACCTATTTTAAACGATGAAGCGTTCTCTAAAGACAGGAGTAGCGTTCGGCCTGACTTCCGGCGCCATCACGACTTTGGGCTTGATGGTGGGGCTGAACTCCGGAACCCATTCAAGACTTGTTGTTTTGGGCGGAATACTTACAATCGCAATCGCCGACGCCTGCAGCGACGCTTTGGGAATACACATAAGCGAGGAATCAGGGAATGTCCACACGCCTAAAGAGATTTGGGCGTCGACGCTTTCAACATTCTTTTCGAAATTCCTTTTCGCGCTCACTTTTGCGGTGCCGGTGATACTGCTCCCGCTTCAAACGGCGGTTTATGTCAGCATAGCATGGGGCCTTTCGGTTCTTGCAGTATTAAGCTACTTCATATCTAAAGAGGATGGGAATAATACGGCGGGCGTGATTTTCGAGCATCTGACTATCGCGGTTTTTGTCATACTAGTCACAAACTACCTGGGTGGTTTGATAAACACAGTCTTCAGTTAGAATAGGGAAAAAGAAGGGTGATGGAGATTTTATCCTTCAAGTATTTTTTCTGCTTCACTGCGGTAGGCGTCCATCACATAGGGTATGCCCGTCACCGCCTCGCAGTCTTTGGTCAAAGACATCAGGTCTTTCCGGCCTAATTCGCCGAGGTTGAAGTTTCTCGAGCCGGCCATCAGCTGTTGCAACCCCGTCTTGAACTTTTGAGTGTAGGTGTAGAGTGCGACTGCTCCAAGCGGTATGTCTTTGATTTCTGCGCCGACCATCTGCTCGACGTCGTCGTAGTTGAGGAATATTTCCTTCGCAGTCATGCCGTAGGGCTTGACTGTTGCCGGAAGCCTTCCTTCCCTAATCCACTCGCCGATGTTCTTCCCGACCATTCCGGGAATCATAAGCGCCCGGCCCATGCAGACTGCCTTGAAGTATGGCGCACCCATGGCGAGCGCCTTGAATACCCCGTCTTCTGATGCGAATCCGCCCGCCATTGCAAGGTCTGGAACCATCATGCCCTGTTTTTTCAGCCTGCCTGCGAACTCAACTGCAAGAGACTGTAGGTAGAGTGTTGGAACCCCCCATTCCGCCATCATCGGCCAGGGACTCATTCCGGTTCCGCCGGGCGCCCCGTCGATTGTGAGCAAGTCGATTTTGGCTTCGCTTGAAAATCTCAATGCTTGCGCAAGCTCGACCAGCCCGTATGCCCCGGTCTTTAGGGTTACTCTTTTGAATCCGAGTCCGTGAAGGCGGTCAACTTCTTCCATGAATCCCTCCTTGCTCACGAATCCGAGGCGTGAGTGCCTTTCAAACTCTTTGATTGCCCCGTCCGCGTAGGCTTTTTGGACTATCGGGTCTTGCGGGTCTGGCGTCACAAGGTATCCGCGTTTTCTAAGCTCGAGCGCGCGCTCTAGGCTGTCAACACGAATCTCTCCGCCGATGCATTTCGCTCCCTGACCCCACTTGAGCTCGATTGTTTCAAGCTCGTGCTTGGAGCTTACGTATTCCGCGACTCCGAGGCGCGTGTCTTCGACGTTCATTTGCACGAGTATTTCCCCGTATCCCATGTGGTATTTCTTGTATTCGTTGATTCGCCTGTCCAGTTCCGGGGATTCCTGCACCTTTTTGTTTGAGTCGAGCTTGAGTTGCTGGTCGACTCCGCACACGTTTTCACCGCAAACGAGGGTGATTCCGGACAGTGCCGCGCCTATTGCGAAATGTTTCCAGTTTCTTTGCGCGATGAATGTCGAGCCCAATGCCCCAGTGAATATTGGGGCCTTCATCTTTACTTTCCTGTCCCACCCGTATTCGGTTTCAGTGTTTACTTTTGTGAACAATGCCGTGTCCGGGTCTTCGGTTTTCAGTCCGCGCGCTCCCTGCGTGTATCCCTGAATGTTTAAGTGAGAGTAGTCGAGCGGGTAATTCTTGTCCGCGCCGGCTGTAACTTCCCCGAAGGGGCCGGGATAGAGTACTTCCCGCCCGCGAAATGACGCCTTGAATATGTCGCAGTTTCCCTGGCATCCGTCCACGCACCGACTGCATATTCCAGACATAGGCACGACATTTCTCGACCTATTATATGTCCCCACCGCCTCATTAGAATTAGGTGTTCTTAGATTCATGTTATCACCGCAAATATAGTTTTTTCTTTAAACTGAGTCCACAAAATTTAAATAGGAGTAGTTTCAATAGTAAATAAATGATTTGGAAAAATTTTATTAATTAAACCGGGTTTTATTATAGCCCGGTCGGGTATTTTATTTTATGGAGTATCGAAAGCTTGAGGGAGAATACATGAAATTCACTGGGAACGAAAAGAAATTCATGAAGCTTATACTGAAGGACGGCAGGATGAGCGACGTCGAGATTTCCAAAAAACTTAAAATCACCCCCCAGGCTGTCGGCAAGATAAGGAAAAAACTCGAGGAAGAGGGCGTGATAAAGGGCTATTATGCCAAACTCGACTACCGAAAGCTTGGGGTGAACGCCTTCGCAATCGCGATGTTCAGGATACACCCGACAAGCTGGAAGGACATGACGGAAGACAAAATCAGGAATAGGGTTTCAGGACCCCACATCATAAATTTTTACCGGCTGAGCGAGGGTGAAATAACGCATGTAATCGTTTACGGATTCAGAAGCCTTGACGACCTCGACAACTATTTTCACATCCTACAGACTGAGAGAGGCCACATTAGCGAGCTTAGAAGGCTTTACATATTTTCCGCGGACTCGATAGTGAAGGAGACGCCGACCGAGCTTTTGGCCAAAATCATTGACGAGATGGGCAGCGAGAAGCCTCCAAGACCCAATCCGCCTTCGTAAAAAAGGCGGTGGCGGAGCGTGCTTATGGCTGTTATAGCCAGCTGGGAGTGGCAAAACCGCTTTGAAAATTGACGTCAGATTTTCTGAACCCGAACGGGTCGTCCGCATCTTCCGTCTGTTTCAACACGTAATTTATCTTCATTTTCGTTCCCTTTTTGGTTTTGGCACGCTCCGCCATAATCCAAGCGGATAATGACCCCCAACCAGCCCACATACTAACCTTTGATTTTGTTTAAAAAGCGCTTTCCCGAGAGCCCTGGAAAAGTGAATTTTAAAGTTTTGTTCGCATTCTTTATCATGAAAGTTGTCGGGATTTCCGCAAGCCACCGGTTGGATGGCAGCACGTCTTACCTTGTCAAAAGAGCGTTGGACGCCTGCAGTGACGCTGGACTTGAAACGGAGTTCATTACACTTGCGGACAAGAAAATCGGTTTTTGCACTAACTGCGACTACTGCAGGAGGAATGATGGTTGCAGCATTCAAGATGACGTTTCCAGTATTCTTGATTCGATGAAGAATGCCGACGCCATAATCATCGGCTCCCCAACATACTTTGGGGGAATTACCGGGCGGCTTCGCGCGCTCTTCGACAGGACGCTCCCGCTCAGGAGGAATGGAATGCAGTTGTCGGGCAAGATAGGATGCGCGATATCGGTCGGCGGTTCGAGAAACGGGGGCCAGGAGTTCACAATATCCGACATCCACCGTTTCATGCTGATTCACGAGATGATGGTGGTCGGCGACAAGGGGACCGCGCATTTCGGAGGCATCTGTGTTGCAAGAGGAAAAGGCGACGTTGAAAACGATGCTGAAGGATTGAAGACTGTCGACAATCTTGCGGCAAGAATTTCCGAACTTCTCAGATAGGGTTTATTTCAGTTTAGGCTCTTTGACGGCCTTCACGTCGTCGAGCTTTTTGACCGGCGTGTTTTGAGGCGCGTTTAGGACAAGTTCTGGATTGTTTTTGGATTCTTGCGCGATTTTTTCCATGACTTCGATGAAGTTGTCGAGACTTTCTTTGGATTCTGTTTCTGTGGGCTCTATCATCAATGCTTCCTCTACAATGAGGGGGAAGTAGATTGTTGGCGCGTGGATGCCGTAGTCGAGCATGCGTTTTCCGATGTTGAGCGCTTTCACGCCATTCTCGTGCTTTTGCTTTCTCGCAGACAACACGAACTCGTGCATGCAGGGTTTTGTGAAGGGAAGGTCGTATGATTTCTTGAGTTTTTCGCACGCGTATCTCGCATTCAGGACTGCGTGGTCTGAGGCTTTCGAAAGTCCTGTGCCTCCAAGCATCTTGATGTAGCAGTAGGCGCGCAATAGGACTCCGAAGTTTCCTGTGAATGCTTTGACCCGTCCGATTGATTCGCTTGGAGTTTCAAGAGAGTATTTCCCGTTGTTTTCAAGTATAATCGGCGCCGGCAGGTATTTCGCAAGCTTTTCTTTCACGCCGACCGGTCCGGACCCGGGTCCGCCCCCGCCGTGGGGTGTTGCGAACGTCTTGTGCAGGTTCACGTGCACGACGTCAAAGCCCATTTCGCCGGGACATGCTTTTCCGACTATCGCGTTGAGGTTGGCCCCGTCATAGTAGAGGAGTCCGCCGGCAGAGTGCACCCGGTCCGCTATCTCCAAAATGTCTTCCTCGAATAGTCCGAGAGTGTTCGGGTTTGTGAGCATGAGGCCTGCTGTTTTTTCGCTTAACACGTCATCGAGTTTTTTCAAGTCCACAAGCCCCTGCGGGTTTGAATCGATTTGTTTGACGTCGAACCCCAGCATTGCAGCGGACGCCGGGTTTGTGCCGTGAGAGGAGTCGGGGACGATTATCTCGCATCTCCCGTCGCCCTGGCTTTTCTTGATTATCATAAGTCCTGTGAGCTCGCCGTGGGCGCCGGCAGCAGGAGATAGCGTGAACGCGTCCATACAGCATATTTCTCCCAGCCAGTTTTGGAGGGTGTGCATGATTTCAAGTGAGCCCTGGACTTCACCCGCATTTTGGAGGGGGTGCGTGTTTGTGAAAAGCGGGTTTGAACAGAGTTTTTCACTGATTGTGGGATTGTATTTCATGGTGCAGGATCCGAGCGGGTAGATGCCGTCGAGGACTGAGTAGTTTCTTTTCGCAAGATTATGGAAGTGTCTTGCGACGTTAATTATCGAGTTTTCAGGTAGTTCGAGTTTGCCACGGAGAATGTTTTCCGGCAGGCTTGATTTTGCTCCCGTCTCGTTTTTTGGGGTTTCTATCCCAGTACGGCCTGCAACTGATTTTTCTTTGAGGGTCTTCATGTCAGCACCTCCTGAAGCGGGTTTTTCATTTCGAAACCTCCGAAATCAGCTCGTCCAAATCGGGTTTGGAGTGGATTTCTGTTGTGGCGAGAAGGTAATGGTTCTTGAGTTCATGATAGAATCGTGAGACGTCTGCTCCCACATCCAATGGTTTTTTGGATTTGACCAGGATTTCATTGTAGAATGGCTTGTCGTAGACTAGTGTTATCCCCTCAATTTTTGAGAGTTCTTTTGACAGGTAGACTGCGTTCTTGTGGCTTGATTCCGAAACATCCCGAAGTCCTTTCGGCCCCATGCACGCCAGGTATGCGAGGGCGCGGGTGCAGTTGAGCGATTCTGCAGTGCAGATATTGCTTGTCGCTTTGGCGCGCCGGATGTGTTGTTCGCGGGTCTGGAATGTTAGGACGTATCCGCGCTTGCCTTCAATGTCCGTGGTTTCGCCGACGATTCTGCCGGGCATCGATCGCAGGTAATCCTGTTTGCAGGTCAAAAATCCAAATGAGGGTCCTCCGAAGTTTATCGGGTTTCCGAGCGTCTGGCCGTCCCCGCAGATGATGTCGGCCTTTGCGAATGGTTTTAGGATTCCAAGAGAGGTTGCTTCGACCACGCATTCGATTAGGAATGTTTTCTCGTCTTTGAGGCTTTCGAAAACATTTTCGTCTTCCAAAAGACCGAAAAAGTTCGGGTTTTGAACTATGAGTCCTGCAGTGTCTTCGTCGACCGCTTTTTCGACCTCTTCTTTTGTGAGTGTTCCGTCCGCCACCTCAATCTTTTTCGTCTTGAACCCGCATGACGTGGCGTATGTCTCAAGCACCTGCTGGTAAAGAGGATTGAGCGTTGAAGGATAGGCTATCTCCGCGAGTCCTGTTGTTCTCACAGCCATCAAGGCCGCTTCTGCAAGGGCGGTTGAGCCGTCGTACATGCCGGCGTTTGAAACGTCCATGCCTGTAAGCGCGCACATCATGCCCTGGTATTCGAATAGCGCCTGCAGGACTCCCTGGCTTGCTTCCGCCTGGTATGGCGTGTAGCTCGTGTAGAATTCGGGACGCGAGGATACCGTGTCGACGAGCGCGGGGATATAGTGGTTGTAGAGGCCGGCTCCCAGAAAGTTTTTCGTAATCCTGTTTTTGGACGCTATTTTTTCTACGTGTTCTGCGAGTTCCTGCTCGCTTGCGCCGGATTCCTCCAAGAGTATATTGTCTTGGATTATTTTTGATGGAATGTTGGAGAAGAGTTGTTTGAAGTCTTTTAGTCCGAGTGTTTCAAGCATTTGCTTGGATTGCGCCGGTGTTGTTGGAATGTAATCCATTTGGTTTGGAGGACAATGCCAATTATTTGTGGGCGTATTCCTCGTATGCTTTCGAGTCCATGAGATTGTCTGTTGAGTCACTGGTCTTTATCTTGAACATCCAGCCGTCCGCGTAGGGGCTTTTGTTTATGAGTTCGGGCTCGCCCCCCAGTTTTTCATTTACCTCGACTATCTCCCCCCCTAATGGAGTGTAGACGTCTGATACTGATTTGACTGATTCAAGCACTGCGACGGAGTCGCCGGCGTTGACTTTTTTGCCGGGTTTCGGGAGTTCCGCGAACACTATGTCTCCGAGGCTGTCTTGCGCAAAATCGGTTATGCCGACTGTCGCAACGCCGTCTTTAATCTTCACCCATTCATGCTCTTCACTATACTTCAAGTCTTTTGGAAAATCCATTTTTTCACGCTCTTTTTCTTTATACGAATGGAGGTTTAACTACGAGAGCATCAACCTCTTTTCCGCGTATCATTATGTTGATTTCGCCGGTTTTGGCGTATTCGGTTTTCACGTATCCCATGCCAACCCCCTCCTTGAGCGTTGGAGACATGTTTCCGGACGTCACCTTCCCTACTGTCTCTCCTCCCGCCTTTATCTCGTAACCTTGTCTTGGAACCGCTTTTTCAATGCATTTGAATCCGACAAGCATTTTCGAAACACCTTTATTTTTCTGCCTGAGGAGCGCGTCTCGTCCGATGAAGTCTTTTTCGAAGTCTATCGTCCAGGCCAAACCCGCCTCAATGGGCGTGGTGTCCAGGTTTATGTCGTTTCCGTAGAGCATGTAGCCTTTTTCAAGCCGGAGAGTGTCGCGTGCGCCAAGCCCGCATGGTGTCGCACCCAGTTCCGCGAGCTTTCCGAATATTTTTGGGCCATCATCCCAGGGAGCGTATATTTCAAACCCGTCTTCGCCAGTGTATCCAGTCCGGGATACGATGGATTTTACGCCCATGATTTCAACGTCTTCGGCGAGCCTGAATCTTTTAATTGACTTCAAGTCATGGCTTGTTGTTTTTTGCAGTATTTTTTCGGATTCCGGCCCCTGTATTGCGATTAGCGAGAAACTGGCGCTGACGTCGGATATCTTCAAGTCAAACTTGTTGTTGTCTTTAATCCACTTGTAGTCTGTTTCAGTGTTTGAGGAGTTTACGACCAGCAGGTACTTGTCTTTCGAAAGCCGGCATGCTATCAGGTCGTCGATTATCCCGCCGTCTTCGCGACACATCGGGCTGTATACGCATTTTCCTTCTTCAACATCCATCCGGTTGCAGGAGATGTGGTTTACTAAATCAGCCGCCCGCCGGCCTTCAACCATTATCTCGCCCATATGGGAGGCGTCGAAGATGCCGCATCCAGTTCTGACAGCCTCATGCTCCTTTAGAATCCCCCCGTACTGTATCGGCATGAGCCAGCCGTGGAAGTCGACCATGCTGGCGCCCATCCTCTCGTGCAGGCTTGCGAGAGAGGTTTTTTTCGCGTCCACCACCAAATCCCCGATTATTGACAAAACGTCTGTTGAATTATTAGTTTAAACAGTAAATAAAATCATAGGATAGAATTTATCCGAGAGGTTTTGCGATGTCTTCAATGAACTGGCCGGACGAGATGGCTAAAAAACAGGAGGAACGGCAGAGGAACCGGACTTCCCGCCAAAAGCTGAAAGACCATTTGAAGGTCGCCGTATTCTTCCTTGACGAGGCGATAATAGTTTTGATACTGTCTCTTATACACATCTCC
>OMKS01001947.1_pt1 | contig 17766 bp, 16 predicted proteins | sample 1674721 | NCBI WGS metagenome assembly OMKS01 (sample SAMN06264996, study PRJEB25208) | sediment metagenome | isolation source: hot spring sediment | place: USA: California | collected 2014-09-02
AAATCCATTTCGCGCCCGAACACGCGCTTTGGAAAGCGCGGCTACGGAATTTGCCCCATATTCTGCACTATACCCCCTTCGCAAGGTTAACTTTTCTTGTTTGCGTAAACCGATTATAATGAAAGAAACGTTTGCTGCAACCTTAAGGAGAGGACCTATGCATCAAGAGACTATCGACCGTTTAGCGATTGCGATTGTCGATGGCAGCCAGTCCCGTGACTTGATCCAGGCGCTGAACAAGGAGAAGTTCCCCGTGACCATTGTGGATGCGGTGGGGGGCTTCCTTCACGAGGCGCTGGTGACGCTGTTGATCGGATTGCCTTCTGCGCGTTTGCCTAAGTTCTTTGCCGTGGTACGCGAGCAATGTCCACGGCGCACTCGTTACGTACCGATGGGTGTCGAGCTTTCGTTGACGCCTGGCTATCCGATGATGATCGAAGCTTCTGTAGGCGGGGCGACGGTCTTTATCCTTCCGGTGGAACGCTTTGTGCAATTGTGAGGTGAATAGTATGAAACTCATTATGGCGATTGTGAAAGACTCTGATGCGATGGATGTTTCCGATGCGTTGGTGGAGCAAGAGTTCCGGGTGACGCGCGTGGCGAGCACCGGCGGATTTTTGCGGCGTGGGCGGGTGACGTTGCTCATCGGCGTGGATGAAGAGGCGCTGGACAAAGTCTTCGCGCTGATCGAGGGCGCCTGTCGTGAGCCTGCTGCTGGGGAACACAAAGCCACGCTCTTCGTGATCCCGGCGGAGGATTTCGTCCAACTTGGCTGAGAGCGTGAAGCGATGACGGAATTCTTGACGACGACGGTGATTCTGGTCCGCCACGGGCAGACAGTCTGGAACCTCGAAGAGCGGTTTCGCGGTCGCGCGAATATCCCGCTCGATGAGATCGGTTTGGCGCAGGCGGAGGTGACGGCGCGCTACGTGCTCGCGCATTGGGCGCCCGATGCCGTTTATTGCAGTCCACTCTTGCGCGCGCGCCAGACCGCCGAGCAGATTGCACAGCCATTGCAGTTGCACGAGCGTGTCCACCCTGGCTTGTTGGACATCGACTACGGCGCTTGGGAGGGCTATACCGTCGACGATCTGCGCGATCAGGGGTGGGAGAAGGCGCTAGAGGCGTGGTACACGCAACCGCAAGCGGCTCCCATTCCCGGTGGTGAGACGCTGCTGGCGGTGCGACTCCGCGCAATGGGGGCGCTCGGTGAGGTCGTCGAACGGCATCGTGGGGAGACGGTGGTCATTGTGGCGCACACCGTGGTCAACCGCTTGATTTTGTTGGGTGTTTTGGGCCTCGGCAACGAACGTTTCTGGCATCTAGGACAAGATACCTGTGCGATCAACCTGCTCGAATTCGACGGGCAGTTCTACACATTGCGCAAAATGAACGCCACCTGTCATCTTGCAGATATGGCGTCGTAGTTAAAGGCTGTCGCCATACTTAAAAGTCTCACTGCCGGTGGCGTTTGTCGAGAAGCGCCGCGTCGGGAGTCACACGGCGGCGCTGACCGTCATCGGCGCAGTGGAGGGGAAAGATGTCATCATCGTCGATGATGAGGTGGACACCGGCGGGACGATGTGTGATGATATCCAGGTGATGAAGAAAGCCGGGGCCAGGGACGTGTATTGCTGCTTTATCCACGCTTTGTTTTCCGGTCACGCCGTCGACGCATTAAGCGCGCAGCCTATCAAGGAAATCGTGACGACCAACTCGGTGCGGTTGCATCCTGGCGTGCGAGAGCGCCTGCCGAATCTGACTGTGCTCTCGGTTGCGCCGTTGTTGGCCGGCGTCATTCAACGGGTCCACGCGGGGCGTAGCGTGGGCAAGATGTTCAAACCCTATCACGGTTACAGTTAAAGCCTCAGCGGCCACTTGCGCAAGTGGCCGCTGATCGTATCCCCTCCGGTTTTGTTGCCAGAGCGTGATTATTCTCCCACGATGACCATCGGTACATAGTGGATATAAGGCGGATTCACCCACAGAAGCTTGCAGACCGGATCGGTCGTGATGTAAGTGGTTTCCGCCGTCACGCAGAACGGATAAATGCCATCGGTGCGATTGGGCCACGTCACCGATACAGTTTGTTGGTTCCCGCAACAGCCGAGTTCTTCAATCACCACTTGCCCAATCGGGAGGTGAATGCTGGTGTTGTGGTAGAACGTCACCGTCAACGGCTCGCCCATCTGCGAATAGCCCCCGTTGCTGACGGTGGCATAGAGGGTGGGGGTGACCGGTGTGGGAACGTCAATCAACATCGGCGACCAGACCTTGGTGACGTGTAAGTCGATCTCCTGGGCGGTGATGTAGAAATCGTAGTCCTGACCGACAACGTAATCGTGCCAGGGAAGCGCAATGACCTCGTGATCACCGCAGCACCCCAGATAGTCTATCGTTGTTCCACCGATGACGGTGTAGTACGTGGGGTTCGATGGCGAGTTGCCGATCACTTTGGTGACGACCAGTCCTTCCGTACCGATATCCCCACTGTTGGCAACGGTGTAGTTGACGGTCGCTGTGACCAGCGTTCCCGGCTCGGCGACCAGCGTTCCTGGTTCACCTTCAGGGATGGCGATATACGCATCGAGCGTCAATAATGCTGCGGATGGCGTGATTTGGGCAGTATAAGCGGCATAATCCCGCCCCATTGCCGTCGGCACGAATTTGTATATATCGAAGAGTGAACCGCCCGGATAATTCCCGTGATCGAGACTGAACCAGGCCCACCCCTGGACCAACCGTCCATCGTCTGGCCGGTAGCCGGTGAGTGGATCGCGCGCTGACTGCATCCAGTCGAAGCCCTCGTACATAAATTCCCGGCTTATGGCGTCGTAGGTGGACCCGCTATACACCAACCCTTCGTAAAACAGGACGCCGTATTCGGGGATGACCAACGGGTGGTTGCGATAGCCGTTGTCGTACATCCACTGGCGGAACGTTTCGATACGCGAGGTGTAAATGTCGATATCCCAGTGATCGTACACGGAGTAAAACGTGGCGATGTTCTGTGAGGCGGTACGGCTTGGCCAGTCCGGGACCCAACACGCGCCCCAGGCAAAAGGCTCGGAGGGGATGTTGTAGGGATAACACTTCTCGCAGAGGATGTAGTTGTGGATGCTCCACATATCCGCCGGGAGCGGTTCGCCATAGCGCGTCCGGTATTCCGCCAGCACGCGATCCAGGTACATAAAGCGCTGGAGCGTGGGTTGCACGATGTTGCCGGCGGCGATTTTGGCCGTGGGATCGGCGGTCTTGATGAGGTAGTAGAGATCGTGATAGGCGCGCGCGTACCACTCGGAGCGCATATTGTCCATCGTGCTACAATCCGGTTCGTTGCCGATGAACCAGGTGGCTCCCGGCTGCCGGGCTATCGCGGTGAGCAACGTTGTGCCGGTAGGAGAGGCGGTGTAGCCGATCTGGACGCCGCTGCTCAATATGGGCCTGAGTTGGACGGTTTGCACGTATTCAAGCGGGGGTAGTTGCGTTGCACCTTTTGCGCTCCAATCCCAGTACCATCCGGCGTTGAGATAGGCGGCCCAGTCGCGCGCCTGTACATCAGATACCTTCCTGGCCCACCCGAATCCGAAACGGCCGAGGACGAGTCCGGATTGTTGCGCCTCGATGTAGGGCGCTGAAGCTACTGAGCTTACCCAGAGTGTGGCGGCGATCCCCATAAGTATGGTCAAAACAAGAATTCCCTTGCCCGATATTCGATCTTTATTTGGCTTTTTCATAGACTATCCCTCAACTACGTCAATGGTATGCCCTTATTGTACCACATTCAAATATGAATTGACCGCTTTTTCATTGTGCCGTATACTTAGGGCCTAACCTATGTAGTTCTTGCACAATACGCAAGGATTTACGATTGGTATCCGTTTTGGATTTCGGTTTATCCGGGTTAGGACGGTTTCCGGCGCATCCACCTGATCGCGCAGGCTCTTCGTTATATCATCAATCGCTGTGGAGGTTAAGACTATGGGGGAGAAATTATTCGCCAATCCTTATACGGAATTTACGGCCATCCGCAATGTCCTCTTCGACCGGGTGATGCCAGCGCTCTCGTCCGACGCCTGGAAGGTGCTGTGCGTGGCGTTGCGCCAGACGTGGGGCGGCGACGTGGAAAGCGGGCGGGCGATCCCCGTCCACATCACGCTCGCGCAGTTCGAGGAAAAGACCGGCATCAAGGAGTCCGGCTTGATCGGCAAGGCGCTGCGCGAATGTGTGGACGCCGGGTACTTGCTGCTGGATCAATCCGGTGAACCCACCACCGACTTCGTGCTGAACCGTCAAGTCGAGCTAAAGCCGCTTGTCCCGGCAGAGTATAAAACCGAGAAGATCGTCCCGCTGCGTCCCGACCTGGAGAGCGCTTTTCAAGCTTTGGTTGGCTTTGGGCGTGAGATGGGCGCGACCGCCGACCTGGCGTTGGCGCGTCGTGCGGTGGTCGATAATGGAGCGGATGCCGTCGCCGACTGGATTGCGGTCGGGCGCTTGATGACGCATTTGGACCCTCCCGCGCGTTTCAAGACCGTGTTGGAACGCCTCTTGCAGGGCGTTCCGCCGCTGCCGCTCAGCATGCTCGCGCCGGAGGAGTTGGCGGAAGTAGAAGAAGCTGCCCCACTAGCCAAGGAGGCGCACGATCTCTCGCCCGTTGAATTGTGGGAGGCGATCCTGGAGGAACTGCGTTCCAAGATGCGTAGCAGCAAGTTCAAATTCTTTGAGTCCTCGGTGGGCGTCATGCTCGAAGACGACGTTTTGACGGTAGAAGCGCCTAACGAGCGGACCAGGGAATGGCTCGAGACCGGGCAGTTGGCCGAGATGACCGTGAAGACAGCCAAAGACGTGGCCTGGCCTGCGTTGACGTTGAAGTTTATCGCTCAAGCGTAAGTGCGCGATGAAACGCTTCGCCGTATTGCAACTGTCCGGGTGCGCCGGCTGTGAAGTGGCGCTTCTCAACGCCGAAGCGTGGGTGGCGCAGTACAAGCTCGTCTACATGCCGCTGGTGGTCTCCGTCGAGGACGTACCGGAGGTAGATGTCCTCCTCATCAGTGGGGGCGTGCGCACCGACGAAGACCTCTACAAGCTGCGGCGCGCGGTGAAGAACGCGCAGCAAGTCGTCGCCGTGGGGACGTGTGCGATTTCCGGCGGCGTCGCCAACCTGGGCAACCGTGAAGAAGTGCGCGCGCTCTTTCTGACGCAACCTGACCGTCCGCACGTGCCCCGCTTGTTGCCGAAGTCTCACCCGGTTGATGCCTTCATCGCGGTGGATTTGTACGTGCCGGGTTGCCCACCGACCTCGGAGTTGTTTATGGCAGTGCTCACAAATCCCCACGAGTTCCAGGCCAGCAAGGTCGTTTGCCAGGAGTGCGGGCGGCAGAAACTCAAAGACGTGAAACCGGCGCACCTGCTCGGCTTCCAACAAGGCGAGGTGCTGCCCGATGTATGCCTCATCAACCAGGGCTATCTCTGCGTCGGCTCTTCGACGCGCGGCGGCTGTCGCGCCCCGTGCCCGCGCGCGGGTCATCCGTGCGTGGGTTGTCGCGGGCCTTCGGACGTCTTCATCGAGAAGGAGTCGGAGGCGTGGTTCACGAGCATCAAGCGCGTGTTTGCGACGATGACGCATGTGCCGGAGGCGGAGATCGAGCGAGGCTTGCGCTCGCCGCAGTTGGCGCTGTTCCTCTTCCAATTCTCCGACTATGCCGACAACAAAACTGTCGGTGGCGACCACCATCCACGCCCGAAAGAGAAGGTGCTGTGAGATGACGACGCTGACTTTCCCCCTGAGCCGGATCGAAGGGCACGCCCGCGTCGTCATTGATGCGCGCGGTGGGATCGTGCAATCCGCCAAATTCCAGGCCACCGAGTTTCGCGGCTTCGAATACCTGGTGAAAGGTGCGCCCGCCGAGCAGATGCCGGTGATCGTGCCACGCATCTGCGGCGTGTGCTCGACGGCGCACCACGTCGCCTCGGTGAAGGCGCTTGAAAACGCCTACGGTGTCACGCCGCCGCCGTTGGCGCTTACCATCCGCGAATTGCTGATGCTCGGCCAGTTGTTGCAGAATCAGGCCACGTCGCTCTTTATCTTCACCATGCCCGACCGCCTGGGCGTGGACAGCATCTTCGACGTGGATGAGACCGAATTGGACGGCGACGTGCTCGCGGGCGTAGCGGCGCGCGCGCTGCAAGTGCGGCAGGCCGGGACGCACCTCATCACGTTGGCGGGCGGGCAGTTCATTCACCCGGTCAAGGCCGTCGTTGGCGGCGTGACGGGCGGCATCAGCGCGGAGGCAGCGTCCGCGATGCGGGTTGAGTTGGCAGATGCGCTGCCCGTGGCGTGCGCGCTCTTCGACACGTACTGGGACTATTCGCTGGCCCTGGGCGAGCGCCTGGGCACCTGGGGCGACGACGCGCCAGCCTGTTACCTCACGGCGGTCAGCGGGACGCAGCCCAACTACTACGGCGACTTCCTGCGGCTGATGGGCTGCGAGGGTGGCGACGTCTGCGCGCAGTTCCCGGCCCGCGAGTTCCGCGCCTTTTTGACGGTGGAGGAAGCCGAGTACAGCTACGCCGCCCAAACCAGCTACCAGGGCCACGTCTTGCGGGCCAACAGCCTGGCACGGGCCAACCTCGTGGACAGCCTGGGGACGCCTTGCGCGAATGAGTACCTGCAACGTTTCCACCGCGAGTTCGGCCAGCCGGCGCATGCCATCCTGCTCTTCGACCTGGCGCGCGGCATCGAGTTGGTCTACGCCATCGAGCGCGCGATGGACATCCTCGCCGGTCCGCTCGACGGCGCGGAGACCCGCATCCCCTATGAACCGCGCGACGGCGAGGGGTATGGTCTGGTCGAAGCCCCGCGCGGGCCGCTGATTCACCATTACCGCATCGAGAACGGCCTGATCGCGCAGGCGGAGTTCATCATCCCCACCGTGCACAACGTCCTGGCGATTGAGCGCGCGCTGCGCGTCGCCGCCGAGCGGTACATCACGCCGGAGCGGGTGAATCTGGAATTAGAGCGCGCTGTGGGGCGGGTGGTGCGGGCGTTCGATCCGTGTATCGCCTGTGCTACTCACTAGACTTGTTCCCGAATTAAGCCTCAGCAAGGTGTTGGACGCAGATTCACGCAGATTTTCGCTGATGGTCAAAATGTCTGCGTGAATCCGCGCCCTAATCCCGGCTACTGATTTGCCCCTTGCGTGTAGAACACCATATTTGTCCCAAAAGTCCTCTAAAATGTCTTGACAGCGCGACAAATGGCGTTATAATAAGGGAAATAGAACAAACGTTCGAGATTCCCTTATGACCCTTACGACAAAAAACACACTCACAATGCTGTTGGGCAAACGCCAGATGACCACCGGCGAACGCTGGACGCTCCGTCGCCTGGCCGATGTCGCCGGCGTCTCCAAGGACCTGGTCTATCGCCTGGATGCGGGCGTGGCGCGTTATCTGGATTTGGACGCGCTGGAACGCTTGTGTACGACGCTGCTCTGCCGTCCCGAAGAGATTCTCGCCTGGGACAACAACGGCAACGCCACCACGACCGCAGAGGATGCCGTATGACCGCCGCGCCGCAACCCCTCCGCAATCCCTTTGACGTTCTCCCGGCCACCTTGTTCAATCCTCTCGGTTCGGGCGGCTACCAGCGCCACTATATGGCGATTCTGCTCCGCATCTACGGGTTGGCAGAATTCAACCGCTTCGGTCTGACCCGCGACATCGTCATCGCCGACATCGTGGAGTACGTCACCCACGAAGGCGCTGATGCTCTGGCCGGCGCCAACGGCGGCGACCCGGAAGCCCCGGCCACCGGCGACGCCCGCGAGTACGCCAGTTGGGTACTGCGCCGCCTCATCGAGACGGGCTGGCTGGAACGCGAGCAGACGGCAGACTACACCGAGTTCATCATCCTGCCGGATTACGCCTTCACGCTGTTGGAGGCCATGCGCGCCATCCAGGAGCAAAAGCCGCGCGAGTACACCGGCCAATTGTACGCCGCCCACCAACTGCTCACCAACGACAACGACGACTTTTCTCCCGCGCTCGCGCTCCCCCAGGCCTACGAGAACGTCCGCCAACTGGTACGTGGCCTCAACGAGCTAAATCAGAACATCCGCCGTTACACCGAGCGCGTCACCCGCGACCGCCCGGTGGCCGAGCTGCTGCGCCTGCAATACGACGACTACACACAAGTCCTCGGCCCGGCCTACCACGCCCTCAAAACCTCCGACCACGTCTCGCGCTACCGGCGCGACATCGTCGCCCGGCTTCAGACGTGGCAGCTCGATGGCGAGTGGATCAACGCCACCGCCGACACCCTGGCGACCCAGGGCCGGCTCACGCCCGCGCAGGCCAGCGACGAAATCCACCACTACCTGCGCTTCATCGTCGGCCAGTTGGAGACGCTCGATCCGCTGCTGGAAGAGATCGACCGGCGGCACGCGCAATACCTCCGCACGTCGCTGCGGCAGATTCGCTACCAATTGGTGGGAACGGAAGGCAGCTTCAAGGACCGGCTCGCGCTGCTGGCGAAAGGCTTCGCAGCCCTGCTCGATGCGGACGTGCCGGCGCTGCCGGAGGACGCCCCCACCTTTCAATCCATGCCCCTGCGCCAGCCGGACAGCCACAGCCTCTACACGCCGCCGCGCCGTCAGCCGCTCTTCGACCCCGCGCCCGTCGCCGCCGCGCGGCTCGATCCCCAGGAGATACGCGCCCTCTACGCGAACACGCTGGAAATGTTGGGGCAGACGATCACGCCCACCAAAATCCAGCAGTTCGTCGGGCAATTCTTCAACGGTCATCGCACCTTGCACATCAACGAACTGCCGCCGGACACGTTTGCCCGCCCGGAGGATTTGCCGTGGCTCATCTACACCATCGCCTACGGCAACCACCCAGAAGTGCGTTACGACGTGGAGCCGCTGACCGGTCCACCGGTGAATTTAGGGCTGGTCACGGTCAACCCGTTCCAACTCGTCAAGCGTGACATGTAATGCTTTTTATTTCTATCAGCAGATTAAGCGGATTTAGCAGATTACGATTTGATTAACAGCAAATAATCTGCTTGATCTGCTAAATCTGCTGACAAAAAAAGGAAACCTATGCCATTCACTTTTGATGACCTACTCGCTACAACCGATTTGCCGGAGAAAACCCGCCGCGAAGTACCGCGCGTGATGAATCGCCTGCTGGGACAAACCTTTCTGTACCAGGATCAGGAAGGCGACAAAGACGACTACTACCTCCTCTATCGCCACCGCGACGTGTTTGCCGCATTGTTTGCCGCCGTGGGATTCACCCTGATTCACGACGACTACCACCGCATCTTTCAGGTCGTCTCCGAGTTCGGCTATTGCCGCAAGCGCTACAAACTCGACGAATCGCTGATGATCGTCGTCTTGCGCAAGCTCTACGAGGAACAGGGCGAACGACTCAGTCTGGCGAAAGACCCGGTCGTCACCGTGGGCGAAATCCGCGAGGAATACCGTACCATCACCGGCAAGGAGCGCGACCTGGGAATCGGCCAGTATGACGCGTTGATGCGCCGGATGCGCGCCTTAGGCCTGTTGGACGTGGTGGATGGCCGCACTCTCGATGTGCGCGACAGCGAGTTGCGTCTGCGCCTCCGGGGTTCCGTCAAAATGATCCTGCCCGTACAAACCGCCGAAGAAATGGAAGCCTGGGTGCGTCGCTACCGCGCGGCGGACGGCGATACCGGCGATGGAGAGGACGAAGAATGAAGCAATTAACCCGCATTCGTTTGATTCACTGGCATCTCTTTGAAGATACTACCATCACCTGCCGGGGCACTACCTACTTCATCGGCGTGAATGGCGTGGGGAAATCCACGATCCTCGACGCCGTCCAGTTTGCCCTGGTGGGCGGCCAGCGTGAGGTGCGCTTCAACCGCGCCGCGATGGATGCCAGCAAGCGCACGCTCGCCAGCTACGTGCGCGGCGAATTAGGCACCGAAGGCCAGCGCTTCCTGCGGGACGACACGACCGGCGTGGTGGCGCTGGAATTTCGCAACCCCGACGACACCTATTTCGTCCACGGCGCGGTGATTGACGCTTACCAGGACAACCGTTCCCCGGATGTGACGTACTTCATCGTCAACAACGCGCCGCTCAACGACGCCTGGTTCTTTGAGAAAGCCGGGCAACTCTACGACAGCCGCGCCTTCCGCCGCCACATGGAGCACTTTGCCCTGCCCGACGGCCGTGCGCAGCTCTTCACCCGCGTGGAGGACTACCGCTTCCACCTACTGAACCGTCTGGGCCAACTGAAGGAAACGTTCTCGCAGAAGATCGTCAAGGGCCTGGCCTTTACCCCGCTGACCGACATCCGCGACTTCGTCCACAATTACCTGCTGGATGAAGCGCTGGTGGACGTGAAGACGTTGCAGGACCAGTTGGAGACGATGCGCCATTTTGAGACGCTGGCCGCCGACGTGCGCCGCCGCATCGCCGACCTGACCGCCATCGAGACGCTGGATCAGGAGCGCGCCAACCACCGGCGGCTGCGGTTGACCAACGGCTATATCCGCCGCCACGCGCAGAGCGATGCGCACCTGGCCGAACTGCGCCGCTACCGTGTCGAGTTGGACGAAAAGCAGGTGGCCTTCACCCGGCAGACCTTGCAGCGCGACGAACTACAGGAGCAAGTGCAGTATGCCCGCCAAGCTTTGTTGGACGCCGAAATCGCCTTGCGCATGGACGCGACCGCGCAGCGCGAGCAAACCCTGCGCGCCGCCTTGGCGCAAACCGAGATTGAGCTATCCGAGGTGCGCCGCCGCGCCGCCGACCTTGAGCGCAGCCTGGCCCAGGAGCGCGCCGACGCCGGGCATCTCTGCGACCTGCTGGCCGCCGACGGCGCTGCTATCCCTGACGCCCTGCGCGCATTCGCAGCGCAACCTTCCATCCCCGATTTGCCATTTGCCATTTGCGATTTGCAGCCCGTGATTGAACAGTTGGGGCAAGGCTATGCCGAACGTCTGGCCCTCGTAAACGAAGAAGCCCGCCAACTGCGCGACGAAGCCGCTCGGCTCCGGCGTGAGATTGACCAACTGCACACCGGCGACCGCGACGCCAGCTACGAATCCGCCGCGCCCCAGGCCGCGCATTTGCGCCGCTTGCTGCGGGCCGAACTGGGGCTGAGTGCGGACGAAGTCATCTTCCTCTGCACGGCCCTCGACGTGCCCGACGAGAGTTGGCAAGACGCCGTCGAGGGCGTCCTGGGGCGCGCACGCTTTGACCTGCTCGTGCCGCCCGCGCATTACGACGCCGCGATGCGCCTCTACCAGCGTCGCCGCCTCAAAGACGACCTGCACGGCGTGGGCCTGCCCGACACCGAGCGCCTGCTGCAAAACGCCCGCCCCGCCGCGGCTAACACCCTGGCCGGCGAAGCACGCACCGATCACCCGGCAGCCCGCGCTTTGGTGGACTTGCTGCTGGGCGGCTACGCTAAGTGCGACACGCTTGAGGCGCTGCGTGACCACCGCACTGCCGTCACCCGCGATTGCTTCGTCCGCCAGAACTACACCAGCCGCCACCTCGACCCGCGCCACTACCGGCGCTGGTTCATCGGCGACCGCGCCATCCCCCGCCAGATCGAGCAGCGCGCGGAACGCCTGGACGCCATCGTGCAGGAACTCACGCAGCTTCAGGCGCTAGACGGCGACCTCCGCGTCCGGCTGGCTCTGACCCGCGACAAGGTGCGCGGCTACATCGAGTTGGAGCACGCCCTGCCCGCCCTGGAACGGCTGCCAATCCTGGAAAAGCAGCATGTGGATTTGCAGACCGAACTGGCTACTCTCGATCTTCACTCGCTGGAAACCCTGCGCGCGGAAGTCGGCGCGCAGCAGGCGCGCGTTCGGGAGTTGGAAGAGCAAGCCGCGACAATGGGCGAAGCGATTGGTAGCCTGCGCGCCCGCATCGAGGCATTGGAAACGGAGACACTGCCCGGCCTGGAACAACAGGCCGCCGCCGCCCTGGAAGAAGCGCGCGCCTTCCTGGAGCAGGAGCAGGGCGCTGATCTACTGGAAGAGGTGCAGAAGGAATACGAGCGCCGCCGCCAACGCCAACCGCTGGAAACCGTCCTGTCGAACGCTGCTCGCTACGAAGGCGACTACGATACGGCGGAGCGCCGCAGCCGCGACGCCCTGCTCGCGTCCAAGCAAGCCTACAGCTTCACCTACCAGTTCGGCTACGACGGCGACGAGGATGCCGCCCGCTACGTCGCCGAGCGCGACCGCTACGTGACCTCGGAACTGCCGGAGTACGAAGCGAGGATTGCGGAACAGCGCGCCTTGGCCGAGCAGGAATTGGTCGAGAACTTCATCCACCGCCTGCGGGAACAAATCGAGGACGCGCGGCAGCAGTTGGCCTACCTCAACACCACCCTCGCCAGTCTGCGCTTCGGCGGCGAGCGTTTCGAGTTCATCGCCCACCCGGAGCCGGCGCTGCGCCAGGTCTACGATATGCTGATGGACAGCCAGCGTATCCTGGGCGCGTCGCTCTTCGACTCCGACTTCCGCCAGCGCCACCAGCAGGGCTGGGATTTGCTGTTCGAGCGGCTCACGGCAGCGCCCGGCGACGAGATTATCCCGGAACTGCGCGAGTTGCAGGATTATCGCAACTATCTGCGTTACGACATCCGTATCCACTATCCCGACGGTGACGCGGCGCTGCTGAGCCACATCAAGGCCAAGAAATCCGGCGGCGAGACGACCACTCCCTTCTACGTGGCTATGGCGGCCTCGTTTGCCCAGGCCTATCGCCTGAACCAGCCGCGACCCTCGGACACCATCCGCCTGGCGCTGTTCGACGAGGCGTTTGGCAAGATGGACGCGGCGCGCACGGCCAGCGCGTTGCATTTTATGGTCGAAAGCCAGTTGCAGGTGATCCTGGCGACCCCGCCCGACAAAGCCGCCGGCCTGCTGCCCTACGTGGACGCCGTCCGCACCGTCGTCCGCAAAAACAACCACGCCTTCGTGATTGAGATTGACAAAGAGGCGATGCTGGCGGAGTTAAGTGGGGAACGTGAGGCGTGATACATATCTTGTCAGCAGATTAAGCAGATTGAGCAGATTATATGCTGCAAAATCAAAAATCTGCTTGATCTGCTGACAGAAAAAGCGTACTACAATGACTGTAAGCATCTCTTTTATCCCCTCCCTCGATACGGCGGCGCTGCTCAACCGGCTGCTGGATGGCTTTGAGCTGCGCGGCGGGCAGCCCAAGCGCGCCGTGCGGGTCAGGCTGAGCGACGTAGAGGACCTACTGCCAGGGTACTACAGCCAAACCGATCCTACCCCGCGCGTTGTCGCCAATGAGCAACTGACGGCGGCGGAACAGGAAGGCTGGATCACGCTCGACTGGGAGCCGGGGCAAAAGGGGCATCTGCTGGCATCGGTGACGCTATCGCCGGAGTCCCCGGCGCCGTCTGCGACACACGCGCTGTACGCGCTGTTGGGACGCGAACCGCAGGCCGCGCAGCGCCGCCGGCTCCGCGACCGGCTGCTGGCCGACCGCTTCCGCGTCCACGACTGGCGGCGGCTGGCGCTCGATCATACCCTGATGCAATTGGAAGCGCAGAAGTCACCTGCGCCCTTCATACTGCACGATGAAGACTGGAACCGCGACTTACTGGAAGCGCTGTTGGCCCTGCCGGAGAACCTCGTCGAAGAACTACCCTACCGCGTGTTTAGCGTGCGCGTCTTCAACGATAGCAAGCGCTTTGAGATGCTTGCCCGCGCCGTCGCCCGGCTCGCCCGCCGCCATCACGGCGAGTGGCGCGATTTGACCAACTGGGAAATTCTGCGCGAACTGGGGCTGGTCCCCAACCCCACCTACCTCTACCTTGCCGGGAAATGGCAGCTCGCCACAGAGGGAGGCCAGACTGTCTCTCTGGCGGATTTCGACCCTTCGGTGGGCATCCCGGCGACGCTGGCAGCGCACGTCGGCGAGGTGACCGTGGATGCGGCGCGCGTTGTCTGCGTGGAAAATCTCACCACGTTCTACACTCTGTTGCAACACGGGCCCGGCAATCTGGCGGCGCTTTGCTTGGCCGGCAATCCCTCGCCCGCGTGCCGACAGTTGCTCACTCGCTTGGCGGAGCGCCTGCCCGCCGAAATTCCCTTGTACGTTTGGGCAGACATAGACTACGGCGGGCTAAACATCCTGGCGCACCTGCGCCGCCACGTCTCACCCCGCTTTGTGCCCTACCGGATGGACGTCGAGACGCTGGGTACCTTCGCCCGTTGGGGCCAGCCGCTCACCCCCAACGACGCCCGCAACCTGGCGCGCCTGCGCGACCATCCCGCCCTGGCGGACATGACCACGCTCATTGACGAGATGCTGCTGCGTGAGGTCAAGCTGGAGCAGGAAGCCATCGTGTTACCTTGACGACAAATGATTGTAGACAGGTCGTCGTCTATGGCATCAGGACCACGCAATCACGCAAACGAAGCTTTGTATCGCCTGCTCCACCTCAGAATCCCCGCAGAACTGTGCTCTGCCTTCTCGGCAAACCCGCCTTGGGCAACCGCTCCAGCACGACATACGCGAGATCGTGTTCCGCACAGAACGCTTGCTTCTCCGGGCGGTCGCCGTCTTCATTCACTGCATAGATATCGGGCTTGATCCTGGCGATCTCCGGTTCGGCGTCCATCCATCCGTGCCCCGAGGAGATCAGCGCCTGTTTGACGTAGCGGATGGAGTGCACCATGTACCTGCGCTCGTTCTGCGAAAATAAAGGGTGTCCTTCACCTTTCAGCAGCTTGATGTTGTCATCGTGCCCAACGACAACGTACAAGTCCCCTAACGCAGCCGTCTCTTCGAAGAACCGCACATGGCCCGAATGTAGCCAGTCGAAGCTGCCCGTGACGACGACCTTCTTGCGCAGCGTTCGCTTATCATCGACTTCAATCGATGCCGCAGGCAAGCGTCGCAGAACATTCTCTTCCACGACATAGTACGCCATCCCTCGCGCCTCGCAGTACGATCGCTTTTGGCTGCTGTCGCCCATCTCATCCACCGCCCACACATCCGGCTGGATAGCGGCGATTTGGGGTAGGGCGTCTTGCTCGCCATGTCCCGTCACCAGCGTCAGCCCATCGACGTACCGGATGGCTTGCAACAGGTACATCCGCTCCGCTTGCGGAAACCTGGGCTGCTTTCCTTCTATCTGTTGTATGGTTTCGTCAGACCACAACAGCACGTGCAGACTCCCCAGCTTCGACGCCTCTTCCAGGAATCGAAAGTCACGCGCGCACAGATCATCAAAGCTGCCCGTTACGATGGTTTTCTTCATGGCTATCTTTTAGCGTGCAATCCTGACATTCACGTGGAACGATCCCGGTACTTCTTCCTCCGACACGACGTAGATGTACCCGCCGCCACTGCCGGAGTACATCGCCCCTGCATACCGGGATTGATAGTAGTCCAGGATCGCCATCAAATCTATCGTAATGGTCGGATGTCGCACCGTACGCGGCAGGATGGCCTCCCAGCACTGCATACACGCGTTCATGGAGGCGCCCAACCTTCCTAGATCCTGAGCGACAATAGCGTCGAAGCACTCCTTGCCCGACTGCCCTAGCCGCCTGATCCACTCCGGGTCCAGATTCTTTTTACCCAGTGGATTGTATCCGGGAGGGCGTTGCGCAATGGGCAGCATGTGAAGCACGCCCTCCAACCAGCGAGCGACGCCGGGATCGTTATTCGACTCGATATGCACGGGAAAGTAGCCGCCTTCATGCGCGAAATCGTAATCGAGCCTGTTGATGCCGGGATAGACGATACCGGCCATGTCTTGCGATCCCGATGGCTCTTCTTGCCCCGCGTTCTCTGCGGCATATAACTCCCGCATCAACTTTTCTGGATCTTCATCCGGCAGTTTGTTGCCCCACAGATCCACGGCGATGTTGCGCGTACTGGTCCCCATTCCGCTTCGCTCCATGAAGCGGCAGGTTGGTTCCAGCGCTACAACAACCATCGAGCCGGGCGGCGAGGGATTGTGCTTGGACACGAACGGCTGATCAATCCACCCGCCCGCAAACGCCATACGGTAGGGAAGAAGACCGATAACATCAGTGAGTCGGTTAGTGTTTTTCACGTTCGCACGTCTCCACGAAACGTGATGCGTGAGGTCTTCACGCATCACGCATCACGTTTTATGCCAGTGTCACCCGCAAGCACTGTGTGTACTCGCACGGTTTTTGCTCCGGTAAGTCAACCGCCAGGCCGCGTGAGGTCTGGGTAAACGTGACCGGGCCGGCGCCCAGCAGCGTCACATCCACGACTTTGCCCACGCTTCCCTGCGCCAGGCTGCGCACGACGGTCTTGCCGCCTTCCGGCCACTTCATCTGGAAGGCGTAGACGGTCTGGCCTTTGGCTGTAAAGCGGAAATCCTCAATCGTCCAGGGGACGGCATCCTCGCGGAAGCCCTCGATGATGACGGACGCCGGCCCTTCGCCGGATACCTGCCACGGGCGCGTGCCGTAGATGCCCTCGCCGTTGATCTTGATCCACGCTGCCGTGCGCTCCAGCAGGTACGTACACTCGTCGTCGAGCGCGCCATCGGGTCGCTGCGGGATATTCAGCAGCAGGTTCCCGTTCTTGCTGACGATGTCCACAAGCATCTCGGCTACCTGCTTGGGCGTCTTGTACACATCGCGGACGTTGTAAAACCAGTCGCCAACGCTGGTGTCAGTCTGCCAGACGTAGGGGAAAATGTCAGGCCGCTGGCTGCGCTCGATGTCGAAAACGCCAACCGACAATACATCCACGTTCTTGTCCTTTTGAGTGTACACCGCCTGATTGACGCCGCTATGCCGCCGCGCGCTGGTATTGTACAGATGCGCGATGGCGTGCAGGCCGTAGTCCCCAAACGGCACGCCGCCGTCGGAGTAGAGCAGGTCGGGCTGGTACATGTCGATCAACGCTTTGACGTAGGTATACCACTTCTCATGCCACCACGGATTGCTGGTATACCATTCACCGTCCTGCAATCCTTTGGCGCCCTGGTTGGGCAGATACAGGTCTTCGTAAGCCGGGTCATTGCCGTCGTAGGGGATGCCGGCATACGGTCCGGCTTTGTCGGCGCCTTTGTTGGGAACATACCAGCTAAACGTCGCGCCGATGTGCTCGGAGAAGCCAAAGGGCAGCCCGTGCGCCTGCGCCGCGTCTTTCCACAGTTGGACGATGTCCTTCTGCGGCCCCATATTGACTGCGTTCCACGGATGGTGCGTGGAATTCCAGTTGTGGAAGTTGTCGTGGTGCGCCGCCTGCGCTACGAAATACCGCGCGCCGGCCGCCACGTACAACGCCATCAACCCGGCGGGGTCGAACTTCTCCGCCTTCCACAGCCGCGCCACATCCTTGTAGCCGAATTTCGACGGATGCCCATACGTGCGCAGGTGATAGCGGTACTGATCCGATCCCTCAACGTACATCTGCCGGGCATACCAGTCCCCGTACATCGGCACAGACTGCGCCCCCCAGTGCGACCAGATACCGAACTTGGCATCGCGGAACCAATCGGGGCATTGAAACTGCCGCAGCGACTCCCACGTGGGCGCAAAAGGCCCGGATTCGATGGTTATGTCTACCATAGCACATCTCCTAGTCTCAAAATCTGCAAAGAGTAATGGGTAATGAGAAATGGGTAATGAGAAATGGGTAATGAGTAATGAGTAATGGGTAATCGGTAATGAGTAATGAGTAATGGGTAATCGGTAATGAGTAATGAGTAATGGGTAAT
>OMKS01001948.1_pt1 | contig 17762 bp, 16 predicted proteins | sample 1674721 | NCBI WGS metagenome assembly OMKS01 (sample SAMN06264996, study PRJEB25208) | sediment metagenome | isolation source: hot spring sediment | place: USA: California | collected 2014-09-02
GGTGGACCTTGTCCTCGTCTCGGGGGAGGGGAGCGCGGATCTGGCTACCCTGTTCGCCCCGGCGATCCAGCGCTTGGCCCGGGCGGCACGGGTCCGCCACGAGTCCGGGGTGCGCCCGCCCGCGGGCGCCGCCCGCGGTGTGGCGGGCGCGGTCGCGTTCTTCCTTCCCGTGGGGGGCATCGTGGACTGGGAGGTGGTCCGGGAGAGGATCCACCGCGACCTGGGCCGAGCCAAGACCGAGCTCGCGAAGCTGGAGGGAAGGCTTGGGACTCCCCAGTTCCGGGAGAGGGCGGCCCCCGACGTCGTGGCGAAAGTGGAGGAGGAAGCCCAGGCCCTCCGCGCCCGTTGTGCACGTCTCGAACGCTACCTTGCCGATTGACCGCGATTTGCCACGGTGGCGGCCCGCGGAGAAGATGGGCGCGATGAGGGTGGGGGTCTCGTGACGCGGGCGGAGCTCCTGGCGGCGGTGCGGAGGGAGGCGTTGCCACGCCACGTGGCCCTGATCATGGATGGGAACGGGCGCTGGGCTCAACGGCGCGGGCTCCCACGGCGGGAGGGCCATCGTCAGGGGGTGAAGGCCGCCGAGCGCCTGGTCCGCTTCGTAGCCGGGGAGCGCCTGGTCCCCTGCTTGAGCTTGTTCGCCTTCTCCACCGAGAACTGGAACCGTCCGCAGGAGGAGGTGCAGGACTTGTTCGATCTCCTCGTCCGCTTCATCCGCGAGCGGGGGGACGAGTTCGTGGAGCAGGGGATCCGCTTGCGGGTCCTGGGGGCGGTGGAAGCCCTGCCCCCCTCCCTGCAACGGGCGATCGCCGACGTCGAGGAGCGGTCACGGAGGGGGGATGGGCTCGATCTTGCGGTGGGGATCAACTTCGGCGGACGGTGGAGCATCGTCGAAGGGGCGCGGCGGGCGATGGCCCTCGCCCGGAGCGATGGGCTGAAGCCCGAGGACTTGAATGAGAGCGCGTTCGCACGCCTTCTCCCCACCGCGGAACTCCCTGAGCCGGACCTCATCGTGCGTACGGGGGAAGAGAAGCGGATCTCCAACTTCTACCTCTGGGAGGCGGCCTACTCCGAGCTCTACTTCACGTCGCTGTTGTGGCCGGACTTCGACGAAGAGGCGCTCCTCGCGGCGATCCAGGATTTCCAGGGTCGCTGCAGGCGATTCGGGCGGGTGCCCCAATGAAGTCGCTCTCCAAGCGTTTTCTCACTGCCGCCGTCGCCATTCCGGTGGTCCTCGTTGTGTTCTGGGTCTGCGATCGGTACAGCGTGGATTGGGGGGTGGGTCTGTTCCTGGCCGCTGTGGCGATGACGGCGGGGTGGGAGTACCTGCATCTCGTGGAGAACCTCGGGATCCAGCTGCCAAGGGAGCTCTTCATGTTCGCGATCCCCGCCTACCTCATGCTCCTCATACCGTGGGAGGGGCAGTACGCGTTCGTGGTAGCGGGAGGGGTCGTCTACATGATCGTCTTCTACAGCTTCTCTCGGCGCGGGGCACGGGAGGGATTCTTCGCGTCGCTCGCGGGGATCTCCGGGCTCATCTACCTCCCGGTCACGATCGGTTTCGTGTACCTCTTGCACAAGGCGGGCTTCCCCTACGTCGCCCACTTCCTCCTCATCGTCTGGGGTTACGACTCGGGGGCGTACTTCGTGGGGAGCGCGCTCGGTCGGCACCAGCTCCTCCCTCGGATCTCGCTCGCCAAGACGTGGGAGGGCGTGGCGGGTGGCGTTGCCCTCGCGATGTTCGCGGCTGTGTTCCTTCCCGAGTTTTGGCGCGATCTCCCCCGCTGGGTGCCCCACATCGTCATCCTCGGCGTGGTCGTGGGGGCGTTCTGCCAGCTCGGGGACCTGTTCGAGTCCCTTGTCAAGCGGGCCGCAGGGGTGAAGGACACGGGGCGCCTCTTCCCCGGCCACGGGGGGATGCTCGATCGGGTGGACGGCCTCCTCGCTTCGGCGCCGGTGTACTTCTTCTACATGCACTACATCCTCGGCCTTATCTGAACCGCGATCCGTAGCCCGTAACCTGTCGTCCGGTGGTGGCCGAGCGATCGGCGTATCTACCCCAACGGGCCCTGTGGCGTCGGACCCTCTATCCAACGCGCGTTCTGTACTCCCTTCCCGTGCTGCCCTGACAGGTCCTACCACGAGGCTCACCAAGGACACGGGAAGACGCAGCAGAGACGCCCCCCCCATGGGAGCAGGGACCAGATCCACTTGTGTTCGGAGTGCCGTTCTTCGTAGCTCGGTGGTGAGGGGGGCCTGACCCGCCCATCCCCATGCGGCCGAAGGTGCCGGTGGGCTCAGACTCGAGCCCCCAGCTGCGGAGTCTGTCCTCGACCGAGCGGATCTTTCCCTCCAGTCGGCCGGCCGGGCCCTCGCGGTCATCGATGCGGATCAGGGTCGACACGCGGCGGACGTCGGCCCGCACCGCCATGTGGCAAGCCCTGATCACGGCCAACACCTCGTCCCACTCCCCTTCGACGATCGTCCCCATCGCGGTGAGCTGATGGGGGAGGCCGCTTTCGCGCACGATCCTCGCGCAGCGGGCGACGTAGCTCGACAGCGACTCCCCGGCGCCGATCGGCACGGTGGAGAACTCGCAGACGATCATCCTGCACCTCGCACCTGGACCCGGGCGAACTTGGCGGGCGACGTCCCATGCCCGACTTGCATCGTCTGTCCCGGCTCCCCTTTTCCGCAGTTGGGGACGCCCCACATGTGCCACTCCTCCGGCCCGGCGATGGCCACGCACGACGCCCAGAACTGGGGGGTGATCCCGGTGTAGAGGGGGTTCTTCAGGATGCGGATCTTCCGCCCGTCCACGATCTCCCATGCGATCTCCGTCCCGAACTGGAAGTTCACCCGCCGATCGTCGATCGACCACGATTTGTTCGTTTCGAAGTAGATCCCGTGCTTCGTGTCCCGGATGAGATCGTCGAGCGTGCCCTCGCCGGGGAGGAGATTGATGTTCGTCATCCGGACGAGGGGGATCCGCGCCCAGCTCGCGGCCCGCGCTGCCCCGCCGCTGCGGCGGGCCCCGAGCTTGGGGGCTGTCTCCCGGGAGGTGAGGTAACCCACGAACAGGCCTTCCTTCACAAGGTCCACCCGCTGGGAGGGGACGCCCTCGTCGTCGTACCCGAACGACCCGAGCGCCCCGGGGACCGTCGCGTCGGCCACGATGCTCACGAGGTCGGACCCGTAGCGAAAGGTCCCCCGCTTGTCCAGGGAGAGGAAGCTCCCTCCCGCGTAGGAGAGCTCCGTCCCCAGCACTCGATCGAGCTCCGTGGGGTGGCCCACCGATTCGTGAACCTGGAGCGCGAGCTGCGATCCCTCGAGGATGATGTCGAACACGCCCGTTGGGCAGACGGGGGCGGAGAGGAGGGCGGCCGCTTCCTCCCCGACCCGGGAAGCGTGGCCGAGGAGGTCGAGCCCTTCGATGAACTCGTAGCCCGCGCTCGCATAGTTCCCCCCGAACGCGCACGGGTACGAGCGCCGCTGGAACTCGCCCCCTTTTGCAGCGTAGGCCTCGATTCCCGCCCCACAGCTGGTGAGCGACTGCTGGATCAAGCTCCCCGTGGTGTTGCCGAAGACCTTGTCCACCCTCCACGCGGCGATTGACCCCTTGGCCATCGCCACTCCCTGGACGGCGAGGATCCGCGCGGCGCACGCGAACAGGAGGTCGAGCTTTTCCGTGAGGGGCACTGCAAGCGGATCGCGCCTGTAGGAGGTGGCGAACGTGGCGCGGTGGGCCGGCTCGGGAGCGAGCTCCACCCGCTCCCGTTGCACGCGCGCCGTGGCTTGGGCGATGGCGAAGGCGGATTCCGCTGCGCGCGCGATCGCTGCCTTGCCTGTGTCGCCCGTAGCGGCGAACCCCCACGCTCCCTTGTGGAGGACCCGGATCCCGATCCCGCAGGACTCGCGACGGGACAGGGAGTCCACCTCCCGATTCTTAACGCTCACGTTCTCCGCAGTGTGGTGCTCGGCCCTCACCTCACCGTAGTCCACACCCAACGCCTGAAGCGCGTTCAACCCCTCTTGGACGAGCTCTTCCATCGCGTTCCCCCTTTTCAAATCCACCGCCGATCCTCAAGCGGGCGCGCCCTCGCCGCGCCCCCCGGTCCGATCTTACCGCGGAGATCGCGGGGGGGCGCGGTGGCCGTTTGCAGTTCAATCGTGCCCCGCCGAGCTCACGCTGCCTCGACCGCCACGACCTCGGGCACCTCTTCCTTCAGCATCCGCTCGATCGTGTTCTGGAGGGTCATCGTTGCCATCGGGCACCCGTGGCAAGCCCCGACCAGCCTCACGCGCACCACGCCGTCCTCCCTGACCTCGACGAGTTCCACATCGCCCCCGTCGGCTTGGAGGTACGTGCGAATGCCCTCCAGCGCCTCGCGTACCTTGTCTTCCATCTTCTGTTGCCTCCTTGTGCAGCTTGGTGCTCTGCCCGTGAAGGATACCCGTTCTTCTGGTTGAGGGGGGTGCGACCGGCAGGGGTTAGGTAGACTGGCTTCCGCGCCGGTCGCTCCTCTCGTCGGGGCGGTCCGGTGGGGAGGCGGAGGGCGACCTTGTCCGGCGGCGAGGTTCAGGAGCTGGAGCGGCGGATCGTGGGGGAGGTGCTGGCGGTTGTCGGCTGGTCCGCTGATGGCCTATTGGGGCGGGCCCTCGCGCGGGTCATCTCCCCTCCCGTGCGGCGGTTCGCGGAGGTGGCGGCGACCTGCGATCGCCTCGCGGCCGAAGAGGGGTTCGTCGCCGCGGGGAGGTGGTCGCTTTCCCAGTTGGCGGCCGATCTCCAGGTCGAGGGGGCGGAGCATGTTCCGTCCGCAGGTCCCGTGGTGATCGCGTCCAACCACCCTGGGGCGGTGGACGCCCTCGCCTTCGTGGCTAGCTCGGGCCGCGACGACCTGAAAATTGTGGCGTGGCCGATGCCGTTCCTGGAGTACCTCCCCCACGTCAGTTCTCGTCTCATCCCCACCGCGGACGACCAGCGGCGCCGGGCAGGCGCTGCCCGGGAAGGGATCCGCCACCTTGCGCCCGGAGGGGCGCTCCCCCTCTTCCCGCGAGGCCAACTGGAGCCGGATCCGGCGACGATGTCCGGGGCGGGGGCGAGCTTCCCCGTCGGTCGCGGAGCAGCGAGCTCTTCCTCCGCGCTGGCCGCTACGGTGAGGGAAGATCGCTCACATCCCACAGCTTGACCTTGTTGTCGGCCGATCCGGAGATGAGGGCCTTCCCGTCCGGGCTCCACGCCAGGCCGAGGACGCCCCCGCTGTGGCCGGTCAGGACCCGTGCCTCGGCACCAGTGGCGATGTCCCACACGCGGATCGTTGCGTCCTGGCGGCCGACGGCGAAGTACCTTCCATCCGGGCTGAACGCTGCGGAGTAGGAGCGCAGCCCACCATTGGAGAACTCGCGCACGGTACGGTGCGTCGTGAGGTCCCACAGGCGGGCGGTCCAGAGGACGGATACGCCGCCGAGGTACCTCCCGTCGGGACTGAACGCGAGCGCCCGCAACGCGGCCTGGTGGCCCCATAGGGTCCGGAGGAGCTGCCCCGACGCCACGTCCCACAGCCGGATCGTGGCGTCCTCCCCTCCGGTGGCTAGCGTTGCCCCGTCGGGGCTGAACGCGACGCACAGCACCTCGCCCTCGTGTCCGCTCAGGGTCCGGGTCGTGATCCACGTCTCCGTGTCCCAGAGGCGGACCGTCCCGTCACCGGAGGCCGAGGCGAGGAGCGAGCCATCGGGGCTGAACGCGAGCCCGTTCACCCTTCCTCCGTGGCCGTGGATCCGGCGGATCTCCCTCCCCGTGCGCATGTCCCACAGGAAGATCGCCTTGTCCCGCGCCCCGGAGGCAAGGATGTCGCCGTCTGGGTGGAACGCGACCGTGTGCACCCAGCTCAGGTGGCCGCGCAGGGTGAAGACGAGCTCTCGGGTCCCGGGGTTCCACACGTAGACCGTGCTGTCCCACGCAGCGGCGGCGACGAGGTCGCCCCGTGGGCTCCAGGCGACCCCGTAGAACCAGGCGCTCCCGGGGAACGTGGCCAGGGCGATGTCGGGCCGGTTGCAGCACCCTTGGCTGGCCCCAGGGAGGGCGGCCAAGGCGGCGAGCGTGACTACAGCAAGGGTCCTCATGTTAGCCTCCTTTGCCCCGCGCCCGCTGGCCTGGACAAACCCGTGGTGGACGCTGGGGCGATCCTCAATCGTACCCGCTGGCGCCTCTACTTGAGCGCCTCGTGGGCGACGAACGACCGGTGGGGGGACAGGACCTCCAGGACCTCGTGGTCGTCGGAGGTGAGCGTGCCCGTGATCATCCGCGCCAGGAGCTCCCCGAGCCCGGGCCCGAGCATCACGCCCTGCCCGCACATCCCGATCGCCATCGCGTACCCCTCGATCTCCTGCGCCCAGCCGACGAGGGGGGAACCGTCGGGGGTCATCGGGTAGAGGCCCCGCCACGTCCGCCGGACGCGGAGGCTGGCGAGCCGGGGCATGAGGTCCACCATCCGCCGGGCGACCATGGGGAGGAACGCGCTCGTCTCCCGGCAGTCCTCCCCCACGATCGGGGGGTCGGGGGTGATGCAGAACGTGATCTGCCCCGAGGCGAGCTGGTGGAAGTAGCAGTTGGACGATCCGGGGGCGGGCCGGATGTCCACGACCATCGGGTCAAGGAAGTGGGCCACCGGTTCCGTGACCCCGGCTTCGTGGGAGTCGGGCACGATGGGGTGGTCGAGGCCGACGAGCTTCCCCACCGCGCGGGCCCATGGTCCGGCGGCGTTGATCACGACCTGTGTTTCGTAGTAGCCCTTGTTGGAGCGCACCGCCCGCACCCGCCCCTCCCGAACCTCGATCCCCGTCACCTGTTCCCCGAACCGGAACGAGGCCCCTCTCCGCCTCGCCTCGTCGTAGAACGCATGGCAGGCGAGCAAGGGCGAGCAGTGGCCGTCGCCGGGGGAGTGGGTTCCGCCGATGAGGCCGCGGGGGTTGAGGTCGGGGACGATCTCGAGGAGGGCCTTCGCGTCCAGCCACTCGATCCCCAGGCCGTAGGCATGTTGGACCACGAGGAGGTCCTTGAGGATCCGTTCTTCACGGGGCGTGTAGGCCACGAACACGTAGCCGCCGCTGCGCCACTCAATGTCCTGGCCATGGGCCGCCTCCCAAGCGGCGAGGATCTCGATCGTGCGCTTGGCGAGGCTGATCTTGGCCGGGTCGGAGTGGGTAGCGCGGATCCCGCCGATCGCGGCCTTGTTCGACCCCTGGCCCACGCTTGGGAATCGATCGAGGACGAGGACGTCGAGGCCCGCCTCGGCGAGGGCGAGGGCCGCCGGGGTCCCCACGCTCCCCGCCCCAACGACCACGACGTCGAACGCTCCTTTACCCATCACGCATCACCTGTCACGCGTCACGGGTTTCCTCCGCCCCGGCGAACAGGGCGAGTGGGACCTCCATGAACAGGGGCCGGGGGACGTAGGACGTGACCTCGTCGAGAGGCACCCCCTCCTCTCGGAACAGGTGCCACAGGAGCGGCCCGCACGTCTTGCCCCCGCACGCGCCCATCCCGGCGCGGGTGATGGCCTTGATCTCGTTCATATCCCTAACCCCACGGCGGATGAGGGCCCGCACCACGCCCACCGTCACCCGCTCGCAGCGGCAAAGGATCTCGTCGTCCGCGAGCCGCTCCACCGGCTGGGGAAGGGCCTTTGCATCGGGTCGGGCACGGAGCCGGATCCCCGCGACGCGGGTTGCGATCCGGCGGGGCACGCTGAGCTTCACGAGCACGGTGCGGTCGTTCTTCCCGATCACCCGCACTCCCGCCACCGTGACCTCGGCCAAGCGCTCCCCGGAGGCATCCACGGCGGTCACCCGATCCCCCTCGCGCACCGCCGCGACACCGAGCTCGAACGGGACCGTGACCGTGGGGTTGTCCTGATCACGGCGGAAGTCGACGAGGGTGATCGCCAAACCTGGACAGACAACGACACACCGCTCACACCCCAAGCACGCCTTCCCGCCCGTCGGTACGTACTGGGGCCGCCTTCGGATGTCGTCGGGGTCGATCCGGATCAGCCTCTGAGGGCAGACCGACGCGCAGGGGTTGCACGGGATCTCCTCGTGGCAGTGCAATACAGGGAAGACGTCCCCCCCGGGCGGGGGCGGAGGGGCGCCCCGCTGGCCCGGCTTGGACTTGAGGATCTTTGCCATCCGTTCCCACTCAGGCGGGATCTCCACGTCGGGCTGTCCCAAGGCCTGCGCGATCCGGCGGCCCGCGATCTTCCCGGAGAAGATGGCGGCCGAGGCCTCGGCGATCTCCGCCGCGTCCCCCGCCGCGAACGCCTGCATCCCGAACTCCTGGGCCTTCCGGTAGAACTCGTCCACCGGGTCGAGGCCGACCGCTACGAGCACCGTGTCGCAGGGAAACGTCTTCTCCGTCCCCGGAATGGGCCGGAAACGCTCGTCCACCTGGGCGATCGTCACCGACTCCACCCCTTCCTTGCCGTTCGCGGAGAGGATCGTGTGCGAGGTCCAGATCGGGACCCCAAGGCGGGCGAGCTTGTCCCGATGGACCTTGTATCCTCCGCACTCCGGGAGGGCCTCGACGAGGCCCACGACCTCGATCTCGGCTTGGATTGCGTGGTAGCCGGCGATGAGGCCGACGTTCCCGCCCCCGACGATGAAGAGCTTCTCCGCGGCCCGCACGAGGTCGCGGTTGACGAGGGTCTGGAACGCCCCCGCCCCGTACACGCCGGGGAGGGTATTTCCTTTGAACAAAAGCGATTTCTCCCGTGCCCCGCATGCCACAAGGAGGACCTCCGGGGCGACGAGCACGTATTCCCTTCCTGTGCGCAAGATCCCCACCGCGTGATCGCTGTACACGGCGAGGGCCGTGGAGCTAAGCCATACCTCAACCGAGGACTGGGCCCGTACTTCCCGGTCGAGGCGGGTCGCGATGTCGATTCCCCGCGTTCCTGCGTACACAGCGTCCTGCGCGCCGAAGAAACGGTGGGTTTGGAGGACGAGCTTCCCTCCCAGGCGGTGCTTGTCATCGATGAGGAGGGTACGGATCCCGCGGGCCCCGAGCTCGATCGCGGCAGACATCCCGGCGGGCCCTCCCCCGATCACGAGGACCGGGACGCGGATGCGCTCGACCTCCTTCATCCGAGGCGGGGCCGCTACCCGCGGGAGCTCAGGCAACCCAGCGGCAGCTTCGACCCTCATCCCCGGCTGGACGAGGGTCATGCACGCCTTCACTGGCTTGCCATCCGCGATCACGAGGCACTGAGCGCATTGGCCGTTGGCGCAGTAGATCCCTTGGGGAGATCCGTCCTTGGGGTGATATCCGAACGTCCGGATCCCATAGGCAACCAGGGCTGCAGCGATCGTCTCTCCCGGGTAGGCGTCCAGTTCCTGGCCCTCAAACGTGAAGCGGAAGGGCTCCTCCCGCTCGATGGGGAGGATCGGGTGGCGATCAAGCCTCATCGGGACCGCCCTCGGATGTGAGAGGGAACGCCTTCGGCGCACGCCGCCAGAGACGGGGCACAGGACACAGGCGACATCGAATGGATTCTACCGAGCCTGACGCGGTGCGTCACGCCCGGGCCGCGGCTGCCGATTCCACGGTCAGGGCGAGCCACAGATGACGGAGTCTCGTCCCGGCGTGGACGGTGAGCTCCACCGCCCCGGTGCCACCACGGAGGACGAGCTGGATCAGGGCAACGGCCCCGAGGTCGAGGGATGCTCCCCCCCCGGAGGGACACCCTAGACGGACCACCCGAGCAGGATGTCGAGCGCCTCCCCCACCGACCACGGAAGGCACCGAGGGTGTGGAGGAGGATCACCCCGGCAGCGACGGGGAGAAGCGGCAGCACGATTGTTCCTTGCCTCATCCTCGCCCCTCCGGGTCAGTCGCCAGAGGAGGGCGAGCCCAACCGCGATGAGGGCGATCGGCCCGAGGACCTCGAACCGGAGCCACCGCGCCCACCACAGCCCGAGATTGCGGAGGAGGAGCGAGACCCCGACGAGGATCGCTGTCACCGCGATCGCGAGCCCCGCATCGCGCCGGCCGGCGATGGTCCGCATTTCCTCCCCGAACTGCTTCGCCCGGTCCGCGATCTCCTCCGCTCTCGACCGCACTGCTTCCCGCAAAACAGGGGCGGAGTCCCCTTCCTGGGGGATGATCAGCCAGAGGAGGAAGTAGATCGGGATCCCGATGCCGCTAGCCACGGCGAGGAGGGTGAACATCACCCGGACCAGGGTCGGGTCCACTCCAAAGTACCCCCCAATCCCGCTGCACACCCCGCCAAGAGGGCATCCCACTTGCTGCGGAGAGTCTCTTCATCGCCCCTCCTTGAGAAAGAGTGTAGCCCCGGGAGAGGAGGAAGCTCCGTTGTGGTGCCCGATCAAGGTGGCTAGAATGGATTTCGATCACAGATGTGCCTCGCCGTTCCGACGAAGGTGGTGACTGTCGAGGGGAACGTGGCCACGGTGGACGTCCAGGGCGTTCAGGCTCAGGTCCGGCTCGACGCCCTCGGGGAGGAGGTCCGGATCGGGGACTACCTCCTCGTCCACGCGGGGTTTGCCATCCGCCGCCTGGACCCCGAGGACGCCCAGGAGACGCTGGCCCTGCTGGACGAGCTGCTGGCGGGTGAGCCCCCCGCGTCCGAAGCGGGCCCGCCCCCGGCGTGACCGACCTCCTGTTGGGGCCGTTCTCCCTGCGCGACCCGGCCCGGGCCCGGGGGCTGGCGTCCCTTCTCCAGCGGTACGCGCCGAAGGACCCCGTCCGGATCGTGCACGTCTGTGGGACCCACGAGATGGCGATTGCCCAGCATGGGCTGCGGTCCCTCCTCCCGCGGGGGGTGGAGGTCCTCGAGGGGCCGGGGTGCCCGGTGTGCGTGACCCCGACCGGGGACCTCGATCGGGCAGTCAAGCTCGCCGAACGTGGAGCCATCGTATGCACGTTTGGGGATATGACGCGGGTGCCTGGAACCCGCGTCACTCTCGCCGAGGCGCGGGCCCACGGGGCGGACGTGCGTGTCGTTCTTTCCCCCGCCGAAGCGGTGGAGGTAGCGCGGGCGAACCCCGAGCGGGACGTGGTGTTCTTCGCGGTGGGGTTCGAGACGACTGCCCCCGGCACCGCAGCCGTCCTCCTCGACTCCCCTCCCGCCAACTTCTACGTCCTTTCGTCTCACCGGCTCATCCCCCCCGCGCTGGTGGCGCTCCTGGCCGGTCCCCCGGTGCCGATCGCGGGGTTCCTCGCCCCGGGGCACGTCTCCACGGTCATCGGGGCGCGGGCGTACCGCGTCATCGCGGAGCGGTACCACGTCCCGGTCGTGGTGGCGGGGTTTGAGCCTCTGGACATCCTGTACGCGATCGCCCTCCTCCTGCGCCAGGTTCGCGAGGAGCGGGCGGAAGTGGAGAATGCTTACCCCCGCGCGGTGAGCGAGGAGGGGAACCTCCGCGCTCAAGAGCTCCTCGCGACAGCGTTCGCGCCCTCCGATGCCGTGTGGAGGGGGATCGGGCGACTCCCGGGCGCAGGCCTGAGCATTCGGGATGAGCTTGCCCGCCACGATGCGCGGCGTGCGTTCTCGGTTCGGGTTGAGGAAGGAGAGGAGAAGGCGCCTGGCTGCCTGTGTTCCGAGGTCCTCCTTGCGCGGGCCGTGCCCACGGACTGCCCCCTGTTCGGCGATCCCTGCACCCCGCTCTCCCCGGTGGGCCCCTGCATGGTGGGGGTGGAGGGGGCATGCAACGTGTGGTACCGGTACGGCGAGAGGCCCGAGCTGTGAGCGGCCGCCTACGCGAGGAACGGGTGACCTCGCTTCACGGGGCGGGGGGAGAACTCATGGGGCGGTTCCTCGCCGAGCGGATCCTCCCCAAGTTCCGGCTTCGGTCAGCCGGCCCGATCGGCCTGGACAAGCTCGACGATGGGGCGGTGGTGGGCCTCCCCCCCGGCCGCCTCGTCGTCACCACGGATAACCACGCCGTGAAGCCGTTCCGCTTCCCGGGCGGGGACATCGGGAAGCTCGCCGTGTGCGGGACGGTGAACGACCTCGCCGTGATGGGGGCCCAGCCGGTGGCGATCACGATGGCCCTCCTCCTCGAGGAAGGGTTTCCGCTTGCAGATCTGGAAACGATCCTCACCTCGGCGGCCCGAGAGCTGGTGGACCTCGGCCTGCCCCTTGTCGCCGGCGACACGAAGGTCATGGGGCGGGGGGAGCTCGATGGGATCATGATCAACACCACCGGGATCGGCGTCGCCGAGCCGGCGATCTCCGACGCTGGACTGCGCATCGGCGACGTGATCCTCGTCACGGGCACGGTGGGGGACCACGGGATGGCCCTCCTCGCTGCCCGCGAGGGGTTCCATCTCCAGACCGAGCTCCAGAGCGACGTCGCTGCCCTGTGGCCGCTCCTTGCCCCAGTTCTTGCCGAGGGTGGGGTCACGGCGATGAAGGATCCCACCCGGGGCGGCCTCGCCGCCGCCCTTAACGAGATGGCACGCAAGGCGGGGGTGGGGATCGAGATCGACGAGGAGGAGATCCCCATCCGGCCCGAGGCCCGGGCGCTGTCGGACCTCCTTGGGATCAGCCCCCTTGAGGTCGCGTGCGAGGGCCGGGCCGTGATGGGCGTCGCTCCAGACCGAGCCGACGCAGTCCTTGCCAGCCTCCGCCACCACCCACGGGGGAGGGAGGCGCGGGTGATCGGGAGGGTCACCGGCGACTACCCCGGTCGGGTCATCTTGCGCACAGGGGTGGGGGGGCGGCGTTTCCTGGAGATGCCCCTTGGCGATCCTGTCCCCCGGATCTGCTAATGGGGACGACCGATCTGCGACCTCGGCGGGCCCATCGTCTTTGCCGCGACCGGTGGAAACACGGATAATGTAAAATTGAGGGGCGGGCCTCAGTTGCGGATGCCCTGCCTTTGACATGACGGACCAATGTCATGGAGCCGATCTCGTGGAGTTCCTGCGGGCGTTGAACCGTGACCCCGTTCTGCCGGCTGTGGCCCACACGGTCCTCGAGCATGCACTGGCGATCCTCCCCCAAGCCCAGTCGGCGACCTTCCTCGCGTTGAACGACGAGGAGGAGGTGTTCGAGTACCAGGCCGCGGTGGGCTACGACCTGGATCGACTGTCGCGGGTGAAGATCCCCAAGGACCGCGTCATCCAGGGGGAACTGGGCCTGGAGGGCCCAGCCATCATCCGCGACCCGCAGCGGCTCTACCGCGAGCTCTTCCCCCCCGACGTCGCTCATGGGTTGGCCGTGTTTCCCATCGCTGCCTTCATCACGTTCCCGATCCTCGTCGGAGGCGAGGTGGTTGCCTACTTCACCGTGGATAGCGGCGACGACCCCGAGGCCTTCTCGGAAGACGACCTCCACCGCTTGGAGGGGGTGTGGGAGGAGATGACCCTCGCTGTCCGCGCTGCCCGGGACCGGCGGCGCCTCGCCGAATCGGAACAGCTGTTCCGATTCCTGTTCGAGCGGCTGGCGGACGCGGTGTACATCACGGCCCTCGATGGGACGATCCTCGAGGCCAACCCCGCGGCGGTGGCGCAGACCGGTTACTCGCGACAGGAGCTCCTCAGCATGAACGTGGTCCGCGACCTCGCCGCCGAGGAAGCTGCGATCACCTACGCGAAGGTCAACGAGCAGCTCCTCCGCGGCGAGCTTGTGACGTTCGAGGAGAAGAAGCGCCGCAAGGACGGGAGCACCTTCTGGACGGAATGCCGGGTCGCGTTGCTGCAGTACCGGGGCCAGCCGGTCACCGTGTCCACCAACCGCGACATCACCGACCGCAAGCGCCTTGAGCAAGAACAGGCCGACCGCGTCGCCCAGCTCGAAGCGTTCAGCCGGATCGCCCCCACCATCGCCGAGCAACTTGATTCCAGGGAAGTGGTGCAGCGCATCGTCAGCGCAGCGCGCGAGCTCGCCGGAGCCGATCACGCCAACATCCTCCTCTTCGGCCAGGCGGGTGTGCTGGTCGAGTCGTTCGAACCCTGGGGAGCGCCGCCGATCCCGGTTCGGGTGCGCCCGAAGGGGTTTTCCCGCTGGATCCTCGACACGGGGCAGCCGCTCGTCGTCGAGGACATCCGCAGCGACGGCAAGACCGATCCTCCTGTCCGGACCGCGGCTGGGCGGCCCATTCGCGCGAGCCCAGCCCTGATCAAGGGAGGGATTCGCTCCTTGGTCGGGGTGCCGATCCGCGTCGGGAACCACCACCGCGCCATCCTCTACGTCCACAGCCGCCAGCCAGGTCAGCTCACCCCTCATGTCCCGGTGCTGGGCTTGCTGGCCGCCCAGGCCGGGGCGGCCCTCGAGAACGCGCTCCTCTACGAAGGGCTTCAGGAAAGCGAGGCTCGGTACCGAGCGCTGTTTGAACAATCCCCGATCTCCCTCTGGATCGAGGATTTCTCCGCGGTGGCCCGAAGGCTGGAGTCCCTCAAGGCAGAGGGGGTCACGGACCTCGCTGCCTTCCTGAAGGAGGATCCCCACTTCATCCGGAAGTGCCTGGCCCTGTTGCGGGTGGTGGACGTGAACCAGGCAACGCTCGACCTGTACCGAGTGCGGGACAAGGACGAACTCCTCGCCAAGCTTCCCGAGATCATCCCGGAAGAGGCCTTGCCCCTGTTCGCCGCGAAGCTTCAGGCGATGTGGGAGGGGAGGACGGAGTCCCACGGGGAGGGGATCAGCCGGACGGCGGACGGGAAGCGGCTTCATGTCCACTTCGCGTGGCGGGTCCTCCCGGGGCATGAGCCAGCCTACGATCGTGTTCTCGTTTCGATTCTCGACATCACGGCTCGGGTGGAGGCCGAGGAGGTGGCCACCCGGCGCGGTGCGGTACTGAGCGCAGTGGCGTTCGCCGCGGAGCGGTTCCTGCGGGGTGAGGGGTTGAACAGCGCGATCCCGGCGGTGCTGGCCCGGCTTGGGGAGGCAGCCGGGGCAAGTCGTGTCTACATCTTCCAGGCGCACGGCGACGAGGACGGGCGACTGCGGGTCAGCCAGCGGTACGGATGGGCGGCGCCCGGTCTCCCCCCCCAGATCGAGAGCGCTATGCTCCAAGATTTCCCGTTCACCACGGCCGGATTCTCCCGCTGGGCCGAGGCCTTCTCCCGAGGGAAGGCGATCCACGGCCTCCTGCGGGAGTTCCCGCTCGAGGAGCGGGCAGTCCTCGCCGCCCAGGGGATTCTGGCCCTCGTCGCTGTCCCCATCTTCGTGGCGGGCAAATGGTGGGGCTTCCTTGGATGCGATGAGTGCCGCCACGAGCGCGACTGGACGCCGGCCGAGGTTGAGGCGCTCAGGGCCGCGGGCGGAGCGCTCGGTGCGGCAATCGAGCGAACGATGCTCGAACAGGACCTCCGCGCGTTGAACGCCGATCTTCGGGGGTTGTACGAGGTGTCCACCGCTCTCGGGACGAGCCTTGAGCTAAGCGAGGTGTTCCAGCGCATCTACGAGGAGGTGAGACGGCTCATCCCGTGTGACGCGTTCACCCTCTCTCTTATCGACTGGGCCCGCGGGGAGGTGCGGCTCGCGTTCGCCGTGGAGGAGGGGGAGCGGCTCCCCGAGCTCGTCGTGCCCCTCGATCCCGAGAAGAGCCTCACCGCCTGGATCGCATCCACCGAGGAGCCTCTTCTCATCGGCGATTTTGAAGAGGAGAAGGACGGGCTGCCGGCGGTGGCGCAGCAGGTGGGGAAGGCCGTGCGGAGTTGGCTCGGCGTCCCCCTTCTCTATCAGAACGAGGTCCTCGGCGTCCTGTCCGTGCAGAGCTTCGCGCCGCATGCCTACGCTGAGAAGGATCTTCGGCTCCTCCTCACCGTGTCTGCGCCGGTGGCCACGGCAGTCCGCAACGCAAGGACGTATGCCGGCCTGATCGCCCTTGAGGGGAAGCTGAGGGCGGTGGAGGAATACTCGCGCCGGATGAAGCTTGCCCGCGATAAGGAGGAGTTGTACTCCATCGTTCTCGATCTGACCGGTTCCGTGTTGGGATATCGACCGTGTGCGATCCTCGAACCAAGCGGGGATGAGCTGGTTGTAGTGGCAGAGCACGGCGAGATCGCCTGGGCACAGGGGATGCGGTTCGGCAGGAACGGGAGGGGCATCACCGTCGCCGCGGCGCGGTCGGGGGAGCCGGTGTACGTGGCGGATGTGTCAGGCGATGAACGGCACGTCCCCGGCGACCCCAAGACGCGCAGCGAGCTCGCCCTCCCCATCATCCTCGGGCAGAGGCTGTTCGGCGTTCTGGATGTCCAATCCGCGGCCGTGAATGAGATCCCCTCCGAGGATCGAGACCTCCTCAACATCATCGCCTCCGAGCTCGCGGTGGTGCTCGCTGGGCTGAAGCGGTTGTCCGAACTCGAGGGCTTCAGCGAGCGGCTCGCTGGACTCCACGGGCTGGTGATGCGCCTGCAGCGCTGCTCGACAGTGGAGGAGGTCTGCGCGGTAGCTGCCGAAGGAGTGGCCCAGATGCTCAGGTTCCCGGTGTACAACGTGAGTTTGGTCGAAGGAGATTGGCTTGTCCCCAAGGCCTCCCTGGGCGTCGAGGTGCGCCCGTTGCGGCGGGGAGAGGGAATCGCCTGGCAGGCGTTGGAGAGCGGTCGAACGATCTGTGACAACCTGGATGGTGTGCCGCGGGCATGGCCCGTCCGCCCCGATCTGCGGAGCGCCCTCACTGTGCCGATCGGGGACTTCGGCGTATTCCAGGTAGCCGCCGCGGAGCGCGATGCGTTCACCTCTGAGGATGTGCTTGTGGCTGAGATCCTTGTCGGGCACCTGCGGGAGGAGATTCGGCGCATTCACCTCGAGGAGGATCTCCGGGAGCAGGCGATCCGCGATCCCTTGACCGGGCTCTACAACCGCCGCTTCCTAGCGGAAGTCTTGGCTCGTGAGATCGAGCGGGCCAAGCGCTACGGGCACCCGTTGACCCTCGTCATGGCCGACGTCGATGACTTCAAGCTCGTGAACGACCGGCACGGGCACCTCGTGGGAGATGCCGCGCTGCGCCGCGTGGCGGAGGTCCTCCAGGAGAACGTCCGTGCGGGGGACTTCGTGTTCCGCTATGGAGGGGAGGAGTTCGTGATCGTCCTCCCCGAGACCGGAGACGGGGGTGGGGATGCCCTCCTCCGGCTGCAGGAGAAGGTGGCGGCGATCCCCCTCGACGACGTGCCCGGCCTCGCGATGAGCGTCAGTCTAGGCCGTGCGGTATGGAACCCAGTCCGCGATGGGCCGACCACCTTGGAGGGTTTGCTTCGCCAGGCGGACGAGGTCCTGTACAAGATAAAACGCCGCCGCGGTGGCCGGTAGCAGGGTTGGCGGGCCGCCATCCTCGAGACTAAGATCATGTCGTTGGCTGCGCCCGTAGCTCAGCTGGATAGAGCGGCGGTTTCCTAAACCGCAGGCCGGAGGTTCGAGTCCTCCCGGGCGTATAACACCGAGCGTCCAGTGCCGTAATGCTCTCGACACGTTGGGCCTCCTCAGCTGGCGCGTGAGCGGCCCCCCCCCAGAACGCCTCCGCTGGGGTTCGTCTTTGGGTGCGGTACCCGTGATGCGGCCGCTCGTTGTAGAACCGTGGGAACCCTTCAAGCGACCTTTGGAGGTGGTGGGCGCTCGTGAAGTACCTCCGGCGGAACGCCACCCGCCTGGGCGAACGTGGGGATGAGTACCTCGGTCAGGAAGACCCATCTTCTACAGTTGGTTTTGCGAAGTGAGCTTCTGCAGGGCACTACGACGTCTGGACAAGTGTCTTGGCACCACGGGTGAGCTCTCGTGCCGGAGGGGGGATGGCCACCC
>OMKS01001949.1_pt1 | contig 17755 bp, 13 predicted proteins | sample 1674721 | NCBI WGS metagenome assembly OMKS01 (sample SAMN06264996, study PRJEB25208) | sediment metagenome | isolation source: hot spring sediment | place: USA: California | collected 2014-09-02
GAACCGACGCGGGCTATCTGGGCTGCCTCTCCGACGTTGGGGTCTTCAGTTTTTACGCCACCAAGACCATCACCACCGGCGAAGGGGGAATGGTGGTCACCGAGGACCCCGATATCGCCGCCCGTATCCGTATTATGCGGCTGCACGGCATCGATCGAGAAGTGTGGAACCGCTACACCTCGAATCGCGCAGCGTGGCGCTACGACGTGGTCGCACCGGGCTTCAAGTACAACATGCCCGACATGGCCGCCGCTCTGGGTATAGTTCAGCTGAGAAAAGCCGAGGATTTTTTGCGGCAGCGAAGGCGTATCGCCTCTCGGTACCTGGAGGCCTTCGAGGGGGTGGACTTCCTCAAGGTCCCGGCGAACTCCCCCAGCCACGGGTGGCACCTTTTCATTCTGCGCCTCGATCTGGAAAAACTCAGTATCGGGAGGGACCAATATATCCAGGAGCTTCGGAATAGGGGAATCGGAACGTCCGTCCACTACATTCCCCTCCATCTGATGAGCTACTACCAACGGAGCTACAATCTGAAACCGGATGATTTCCCCGAAGCGCTCCGGGCCTATAAAGAGGCGCTGAGTCTGCCCATATATCCGGGGCTACGGGAGACGGAGCTGCACAGAGTGATCGACGCGGTTCTCGAGGTGGGCAAAAAGTACTGCCGAGGTGGACAAGGTGGATGACAATTTTCCCTTCGTAGACAAGTACAAAACCGACGGTATGTTCCACGTCCAGATCGTACGGGCGGAAATACCCCGGGGACGAATCGAATCATGGGACACGTCAAAACTGCCCGAGGAGGTCCTCTTTTTCAGCGCTGAAGATCTGCCTGGAAAAAACGAGCTCTCCCTTCTGTCCGAAACTATGCCCCTGCTGGCCGCCAAAGAGGTGAACTACCAGGGGGAACCGCTCTTTTTGTTGGCTTCGAAATCCTCCGAGAGCCTCGAGGAAGCCAAAAAAAAGATCCGCATCGACTACGAGACCGATTTTTCCCTTCTCGCCTTCGAACCCAGCTCCAGCGACCAGGTGATAGACCGGGTCAGTCTTGTCCGGGGTAGCGAAGAGCGCAACTACGGTTCGGGCACACAGATCATAGAGGCACAGTACCGAACCTCGTCGGAAACCCATATCGGTCGAGCCCCCTTGGGCGCCTTCACCTATTGGGAGAACGAGCGCTTGGTGGTGCATACTCCCTCTCACTGGCCCTATCACGTACGCGGCAGCGTCGCCGATGTTTTAAAAATTTCCCCTTCCAAGGTGAAGGTCATCCAGAGCAACCCCAGCCCCGCCTACGGTGAAAAAGTCTTCTACCCCTCCCTGGTCTCGGCCATGGCCGCGCTGGTCACCTTGAAAACGGGCAGCCCCGCCCGGCTCCTGCTGAGCCCGGAGGAGGTGGAACGGTTTACCACCAAAAAAGCGCCGGTCGAGGTCAACCGGACTTCGGTCATCGACGAGAACGGCACGATCCTGGCCGAAGACGTGCACCTGCGCTTCAATGTGGGCGCCTATCCCATGTTTACCCGAGAGCTGCTCATTCGAGCGGCCATCTCCAGCGGGAATTTTTACCACATTCCCAATATCAACATCACCGTCGAAGCGATCAGGACCAGCGCTCCGCCGATGAACCTCTATCGGGGTTTGGGGGTAGCCCAGAGCCTCTTCGCCACCGAGGTCCACTCTTCCCGACTGGCCGAATTCAGCCAGCTCAACCCAGGGGACTGGAAGATCGAGCACGCCTCAAAACGGCGAATAATCACGGGGTCGGAGATAAAAAAAATGCCCCTGCCGGAACTCCTGAAGCAGGTCTTGGAGAAATCCGACTTCTATCGCAAGCACTCGGCCTACGAATTGACCCGTAAGAGACGCAGCTCTATCAAAACCTCCCGCAGTACTCTGCGGGGGATAGGGGTCTCTTCGGGTTTCACCGGCAACGGTTTCACCGAAAAGCCCACCGGTGATTTCAACTGGGGAATAAGCGCCGTCCTGGACAGCAAGGATCGTTTGAGCATCGAGTGCGGCACCTTGAACATCCCCCGGGCCATTCAGGATATCTGGAAGCGCAAAGCCGCGGAAATCCTGGGTATATCCACGGATTCGGTGGAGATTATCGACGGTGACACGGACAGCCTGCCAGACTCGGGTCCGATGATGCTTGGTATGCCGGTCTCCGTCTACACCTCCCTGGTGGAACGGTGCTGCACCTATATCCGTAAACAGCGCTTTCACAAGCCCCTGCCGATCCGGGTCCATCGTAATATCCCGGCGGCTCGGAAGAACGTGTGGAACCGTGAAAGCCTCGAAGGTCTGCCCTACCAGAGCCTCTCCTGGGGAGCAGTGGTCACCGAGGTTGAGTTGGACCCCCTCACCCTGATGCCCGAAGTTCGGGGAGTGTGGGCCTCCTTCGACTGCGGGCTTATTTACGACACCTCCTACGCCGTCTCCATCGCCGAAGCGGGAATCTACGAAGCCCTGGCCTGGTCGATGGGAGAAGAGCGGGGCAGCCCCCGTTACTACCAAGACTACAGCTTGGAAAACCCGGAGACCCTCTACCTACGGCTGCCCCCGGTATCCGTACATTTTCTCAACCAATCCCGAGGAGTTCCCGGCGGAATCAACGAGATCGCCGAGTCCCTGGTACCGGCATCCTTCATCACCGCTATGAGCCAGGCGGCGGGAGTATACTTCGATCGAATTCCTCTGACCCCAGAGCTCATTCACGGTTATCTGGAGGAGCAGACATGAGACTACACTTCATACTCAACGGTAGATACGTCGATGTGACTACCCAGCCGTCGACCCGTCTGGTCGACCTGCTCCACGATCAACTGGATATCGAGAGCCTTCACCCCGCCTGCTACGGCGGTGAGTGCGGCAACTGTGCGATTATCTTCAACGGCGACTTGGTCTACTCCTGCCTGATACCCGCCTTCGCCGCCCAGGATGCCAGCATCTATACCTACGAGGGGATCGTGAAATCCGCTGGCTACGCGGACATTCAACGGGGGTTTCAGGAGGAAAACTCCTTTCCCTGCCGCTACTGCCTCGCCTCCAAGGTGGTAATCACCCAATCTATTCTCGAAAACAACCAGGATCCGGACCGACAGGAGATAATGGAGGTTCTCTCCGGCACCTACTGCTCCTGCACCAACTTGAACAAAATGACCAAGGGGATCATCAAAGCAGCCTACCACCGTCGGAGGAGTAGTTATGGCCGAAAGTAAAATTTTCTACCCCTCTTCCCTCGGCGAGCTACTGCGAATTTACGGCGACTACCCCCAGGCCTCGCTGTGGGCCGGTGGAACCGCCATCGCCCGAGAGCAGGGGGGCAGACACCGTTTTACTCTACCGGAAATAATAATCCACCTCTCCCAGGTCACCGAGCTGCAGCGGATCAGCCGTACCGAACGCTACTTTGAGCTCGGCGCGGGTGTCCCAATCAACAAAATTCTGAAAGTTGGCAAGCACGTCCTGCCCAAGGTCTTCACCCACGCCCTGCACCACATCGGTCACCCGGCGGTACGCAACCTCGCCGGCCTGGGGGGCAACCTCTGCCACGCTCCGCGCCGGCTGAACACCTTCGGCCCTCTGACCATACTGGACGCCAAGGTCGAGCTCCGGCGCGCGGGAAAGAGCCGCTGGTTACCCGTGGCCAGGCTGTTCAACCGCACTGGAGAGCTGCAGCTGGCAGAGGGAGAAATTCTCTCACGGGTACGCATCCCCTTTGAGTCCTGGAACATGCAGTTCTTTCAAAAGATAGGCGACCCCTTTCTCAAGCCCAAAACGTCCCTGACCTTCAGCGCCATCTCGGACGTCCGCAAGGCGGAGATCACCGATTTTCGAATCGCCTTCAGCTTTATCGGCAAATCCATGCTGCGAGACCGCGAGTTGGAGACCCTGATCAGCGGCAAAAGGGTCCCCTTGAGCGAAAAAGTGCGCAGCGAAGCCCGAGAACTTTTTCGAGCCTCGCTCATGGAGCTCCCCGGGGAGGTGACCCTGTTTCAAAAGCAGCGTGCCCTGCGCCTGCTGCAGTGGTACCTCAGTGCGCTCCATGACCCCCAAAGAGACTGACCGGCATTCTGTTTTTAGTGCTTTACACGGCAGAGCCTCGAAGGTATATTTTTCCTAAGGAGAGAGAAGATGACCGACTTTGTTCATCTACACAACCACACGGATTACTCGCTTCTGGACGGAGCGGCAAACATAAACAAGCTGGTGAAAAGGGCCGCCGAGGCGGGCATGAAGGCCTTGGCGATCACCGACCACGGCAACATGTTCGGGGTACTGAAGTTTTTCAAAGCCTGCCGGGCTCATGGTATCAAGCCGATTATCGGCTGCGAGTTCTACCTGGCTCCGGACTCCCGCTGGAAGAAGAGCGGCAGCGAGCAAAAGAACCGCTACTACCATCTCTTGGTTCTGGCGAAGAACGTTCAAGGCTACAAAAACCTGATCCAGCTCTCTTCGCGGGCCTACACCGAAGGGTTTTATTACAAGCCCCGGATCGACGACGAGCTCCTGGAGAGCTATCACGAGGGATTGATAGGCGCCAGCGCCTGTCTAGCCGGGGAAATCCCCCAGCTGATTCTGGAAAACAGACGCCAAGAGGCCGCGGAGAAGGCGCTCTACTACCGCGATCTGTTCGGGGGGGATTTCTACCTCGAGCTCCAGGACCACGGTATCCCCGAGCAGAAACAGGTCAATCAAGCGCTGATCAAAATGTCCCGCACTACCGGCATCCCCCTGATCGCCACCAACGACATCCACTACATCCGGCAGGAGGATGCCAACGCCCAGGATATTCTCATCTGCATCGGTACCAACAAGAAAAAGCAAGAGTCCGAGCGTCTGAAGTTCGACTCGAACCAGTTCTATCTCAAGACAGCGCAGGAGATGGAGGCTCTCTTCTCCCACGTGCCAGAAGCCCTGGAGAACACCAGAAAAATCGCCGACCAGTGCGAGCTGGAAATCCCCCTGCCCGGCCCCATCCTCCCCCACTACGAAATACCGCCGGAGTTTGACAGCCTCGAAACCTACCTCGAACACCTGACGATGCAGGGCTTGGAGCAGCGCTACGGCCGGGTCACCGAACTCCACCGGCAGCGGGCGAAAAAAGAGCTGGACATCATCAACTCCATGGGTTTTCCCGGCTACTTCCTGATCGTCTGGGACTTCATCGACTTCGCCCGCAGAAGGGGCATACCCGTCGGCCCGGGAAGAGGATCCGGCGCCGGGTCGATCGTCGCCTACGCCCTGGGGATCACCAATATCGACCCGCTGAAGTACAACCTGCTGTTCGAACGTTTTCTGAACCCGGAGCGAGTCTCCATGCCCGACTTCGATATCGACTTCTGCTACGAACGGCGTTCGGAGGTCATCGACTACGTCACCGAAAAGTACGGCAAGGAGAAGGTGGGTCAGATAATTACCTTCGGAACCCTCAAACCGCGGGCGGTGCTTCGGGACGTGGCCCGGGTGCTGGACATCTCCATTGCAGAGTCCGACCGTATCGCCAAGCTGGTACCGGATGACCTGAAAATCACTATCGACAAAGCCCTGGAGGCGGAACCCAAACTCAAGCAGGTCTCCGAGCAGGGGGGAGTCTACAGCGAACTCATCGACACCGCGCGAATCCTGGAGGGCCTCTCCAGGCACGCATCGACCCACGCGGCGGGGGTGGTAATCGGCAAGGAGGCTCTCACCGAGTACGTCCCCCTCTACGTGGATGCCAAGACCGGCGCGGTCTCGACCCAGTACACCATGGACCAGTTGGAGGAGTGCGGTCTGGTAAAAATGGACTTTCTCGGCCTCAAAACTCTCACCCTGATCGCCAATACCGAGAAGTTGATCCGGGACCGAGGAATAGATTTCGATATCGAAAAAATTCCGGAGGACGATCAGGCTGCGTTCGACCTCCTCGGAGAGGGCAAGAGCACCAGCATATTCCAGTTTGAAAGCAGCGGGATGCAGAACATCCTCAAGCAGGCCAAACCAAACTCCATAGAAGACCTGATCGCCTTGAACGCCCTCTACCGACCCGGCCCGATGCAGTATATTCCCCAGTTTATCGCCGCCAAAAACGGACAGGAGGAGATCCGCTACCCCGACCCCAGTCTGGAGGAGATCCTCAAACCCACCTACGGGGTCATCGTCTACCAGGAGCAGGTGATGCAGGTCGCCCAGATCATCGGCGGCTTCTCCCTGGGCAAAGCGGACATCCTCCGCCGGGCGATGAGCAAGAAAAAAGAGAAGGAGATGGAGAGGCTCAAGGTCGAGTTCATCCAAGGAGCCCAGCGGAAGGGACACGGTCGCGAGCACGCGGCTTCCATCTTCGAAATGCTCAAGCCTTTCTCCCAGTACGGTTTCAACAAGAGCCACGCCGCCGCCTACTCGGTGGTGGCCTATCAGACCGCCTACCTGAAAGCCAACTACCCAGCGGAGTTCATGGCCGCCAACTTGACCAACGAGATCAACGATTCGGACAAGCTGGCGATCTACATCGCCGAGACAAAATCCATGGGGCTGGAGATACTCCCCCCGGACGTCAACCTCTCCCAGGAGGCCTTTTCGGTCAGCGAAGGCAAGATCATCTACGGCCTGGTGGGCATCAAAAACGTCGGTAAGGCCGCGGTGGAGGAGATACTGCGTGCCAGGGAGGAGGAGGGAGCCTACACTTCGCTGGAGGACTTTCTGTACAAAGTCGATCTGCGGGCGGTGAACCGCAAGGTGGTGGAGACCCTCATCCAGAGCGGTGCCTTCGACCGCTTCGGCCATTCACGGGCCGAGCTGATGCACAATTTGGACCGCCTGCTCGCCTACGTGCAGAAGAGAAAAGAGCAGGAGAAGTACGGTCAGACCTCCCTGTTCGACGCCGGCTCCGAAGAGGAGCTGCAGGGCTTCGAGTATGAGGAGCAGGAGGAGTGGACCGCCGCCGAAAGGCTCATGTACGAGAAGACGCTGCTCGGCTTTTACGTCTCCGGGCACCCACTGGACAAGTACCGTCAGGTCTGGGAACGGGCGGTCCGGCTGGACCTGTCCAAACCGGAGAGGTTCACCGCGAAGAGCAATCAGTCCCTGCTGGGAGTGGTCAACACGGTGCGTACCATTTATACCAAAAAGGGACAGTCCATGGCCTTCCTCCAGCTGGAGGACTTCAACGGAAGTATCGAACTGGTGGTATTTCCCAAACTCTGGGAGCCCATGAGTGATCGGATAGAGGTGGATTCGATCATCGCCTGTTACGGCAAGCTCGACACCAGCCGAGGGGACCCCAAGTTTCTGGTCGACTCCTTCGTCACCCCCGAAGAGTTGCAGGAGGTCGAAGCCCGAGAGGTGCACATCAGGCTGGAACGCAACACGGTCACCGAAGAGGAGCTGTACAACCTCCGCTCCTTTCTTTTCGATCACAAGGGAACCTGCCCCCTGTATCTGCACCTGAACGCCCGGAACGGGCACCGAGAGACGATCATCCGCGCTTCCAGCCAAATCACCCTCAGCTCTTCCAGGGAGGTCTTGGATGAGCTCAAAGCATATCCTACAATAGAGGACGTCTGGACAGCTTGATAAGAAAGGAGAAAAAACCATGGAAGCACTAGCCCGCTTGATAGCTTCGCTTATTTCGGTATATATGATCTTGATCTTCGTCCGGGTCCTGCTCACCTGGTTCAGCGGGGTCAATTTTGGCCGCCCCTACCAGATGATCTCCGCGGTGACCGACCCGTATTTGAACTACTTTCGACGCTTCGGTTTCTTGCGCTTGGGTGGAATGGACTTTTCCCCCCTGGCGGGGATACTGGTACTGGTGGTAACAGCCAACATTTTTCAAACCCTGGCGGTCTACGGCGAGATAAGCTTGGGCATAATTTTGGCCATCAGCGTCCGCGCTCTCTGGTCGGCCGTCTCCTTTCTATTGACCCTACTTATCGTCCTGATTGTCATCCGCTTCGTCGCCTCCCTGATCCGAGCCAACACGGTACACCCCTTTATTCGTACCCTCGATTACATCCTCACCCCCTTTCTCTCCTGGATTCACCGGCGTTTTTTTCCCAAGCGGTTTCTGACCCTGCCCATGGGCTTGGCAATCGCCGGGGCCAGTCTCATCCTGCTGTCGCTTATTGGCAACTTTCTGATACTGCAGCTGGTCCTCCTGCTGCGTTCGATCCCCTTCTGATGCTGCTAGGCGAACTGGACCACTCGGTATCACAACTCAAGGGTATCGGCCCCCAATCGGCCTCGCAGCTAGCCGGTCTGGGAATTATCTCCGTAGCAGACCTCCTCCTGCACCGTCCCCGGGACTACGAGGACCGCAGCACCACCGTCCCCTTGCGAGATTGGACCAAAGCTCCGGTGAACACGGTGGTCGAGGTGGTGGCTCACGATTTTTTCGGTCATCGACGGGGACGGACGCTCAAAGTCTACGTCCAGGACGAGACCGGTACGGCCACCCTTCTCTGCTTCAACCGCAATTTTCTCCAGAACGTTTTAAAGGTGGGAGAAAAGTTCCGCCTCTACGGCAACTTCACCTACCGTTACGGGGAGCTGCAGTCGAGCAGTTTCGAAACCGAAAAGCTATTCGAGCAGAGCTCCAGCTTCGGACGGATTCTCCCGATTTACCCCCTGACGGGGAAGCTCAACCAAGGGCTCATGCGCAGGGCGGTACGGGACGCACTGCGCCGCTACGGTCGCTACGTCGATTCGGAGCTGCCCGAGTCCTTGCGGCGGCACTTCGGCTATCTGCCGAAGTCAGAGGCGATCCGCCAGGTTCACTTCCCCGACAGCTTCGAACAGCTCGACCTGGCCCTTCAGGGGCTCTCCTTCGAGGAGCTGCTCTACTTCCAGATCGTCGTTGCCCGCCGCGCCTACCGTCGAGATGAGAGCCGACGAGCTCCGCAGCTGCTCCCCTACCGCCTGCAGCGGCGCTGCATCGAAGCTCTCCCCTTCAAACTCACGGCGGACCAAAAACAGGTCATAGAAGAGATCAAAAAGGACCTGGACGGCCCCCACCCCATGGGTAGACTGCTGCAGGGTGATGTGGGCAGCGGAAAAACCCTCACCGCCCTGCTCTCGGCCCTGCCGGTCATCGAGGCGGGGTACCAGGTCGCCTTCCTGGCCCCCACCGAGCTTCTGGCCAAGCAGCACGCCGAACGGGCGGCCGGTTTTCTGGAACAGCTGGGGGTGAGACTGGCCTTTCTCAGCGGTCACGTCAAAAACGCGGTCCGCGCCCCTCTGCTGACCGCCCTCGCCGAGGGGCGGGTCGATCTGATCATTGGAACCCACGCTCTGTTCACCGAGGATGTCCGTTTTCAAAATCTGCGCTACGTCATCATCGATGAGCAGCACAAGTTCGGCGTCGAACAGCGAGGACGATTGATCGAAAAGGGGCGAAACCCGGACCTGCTGCTGATGACCGCCACACCGATCCCCCGGACTCTTACCTTGACCTTTTTTGGCGACCTGCAGGTCTCCTCGATCCGCAGTATGCCGCCGGGGCGAAAGCCGGTGGTCACCCACCTAGCCCGCCAGGACAACGAGGAGAAGGTCTACCGAGCGGTACGGAAGGAGCTGGAACGGGGACACCAGGCCTACTTCGTCTACCCCCGGATCAGCGGTGACGGTGAGAGCGATCTGAAAGACGCTGAGACCATGGCCCTTCGTCTCAGAGAGACGATTTTCTCCGACTTCTCGTTGGCCTTGATTCACTCCAAACGACCGGAGGAGGAGAAGGAGAGGATCATGCACGACTTCGCCCAGGGGAAAATACAGGTCCTGGTCTCCACCAGCGTGGTCGAAGTGGGGGTGGACGTGGCCAACGCCACCTGTATGGTGGTGGAGCAGGCCGAACGCTTTGGATTGGCGGCGCTGCACCAGCTGCGCGGGAGGGTCGGTCGAAGCTCTCTACAATCCTACGTTTTTTTAGTATACTCTCGGGAGCTCAGCGAGGAGGGAAAGAGGCGGCTGATGGTGATGAAACGCAGCAGCGATGGTTTTGAGATATCCGAAGAGGACCTGAAGTTGAGGGGGCCGGGAGAGCTCGGCGGGACCAGGCAGTCCGGCTCTCTGGGACTGAGATTTACTGACCTCAACGACGATCTGGAGCTCCTGCAACGGGCTCGCAAAGAGGCCTTCCGCATCGTCAAAGCCGACCCCGCTCTGGCCCTGAGCCAGCACCAGAATCTGAGCCGGGTCTTGGAGTGCTGCGCCCCCTTCCCGGAAGAGCTCTTCGCCGGAGGCTAGGTCTCCCCCTGGGACGGATGCTTTTTTATGCAATTTTTTACAAAGAGGAGAGTAGACAGTGCGCGTGACCGGAGGAAAGTACCGTAGCCGCAAGGTGGCCTGCCCGCCGGGCGTCATTAGACCGGCGATGGACCGTATGCGGGAGTCGATGTTCTCGATACTCGGGAATATTTCCGGCCTCGCCTTCCTCGATCTATTCACCGGATCCGGGGTAGTGGGCATCGAAGCGGCCTCCCGTGGGGCCGAGCCGGTGGTTCTGGTGGAAAAGGACCGGCGGAAGGCCGAGGTGATCAGAAAAAACATCTCCATGGTCGAGACAAAAATCGACCTCCGCCTGACCAGCGCCGAAGGCTACCTCAAACGCCCCCCCAGGAGTTTCGACCTGGTCTACCTGGACCCGCCCTTCGCCTACCAGCCGAAGACGAAGCTGCTCAAACTGACCGTCGCCGGCGCGATCCTGTCACCTGGGGGGCTTCTGTTGATTCACTACCCCAGCCCTGAAGAGCTGCCGGAGCAGATAGACGACCTGGTTCTTGTCGACCACCGCCGCTACGGCGGCTCCAGCCTCGCCTTTTACCGCCTCCAGTAAGGGTCCGGCAGGACGGGTAAACCTCCTATTCGGACTCTTCCCGTGGGGGAGCGCATTTGCTATAGTAGAGCTCTATACTTTTTCTCTCTCCAAGGAGAGAGACGGGAGGAGTTTTGACCGACTCGAAAAAGCGATATCTTCAAGTACCCCAGGGCACCGAGGGGGTTCACGTGGAGGAGGCCTACCGCCACCGCCGGATCACCCAGGAGCTGCTGGATCAGTTCGTCCTGTGGGGCTACCTGCCGGTGGAGACCCCGGTCTTCGACTTTTACGACATCTACGAGCCCCTACTCCACTCCACCTCGCGCGACGTCTACCGCCTGATCGACCGAGAGGGGGACCTGCTGATGCTTCGTTCCGATATCACCCTCTTTTTGGCCAAACAGATGGGGCTCTGGCTGCGGGAGGAGGAGCTGCCCGCCCGGGTCTGCTACGGGGACACCATTTTGAGGCATCAGAACGTGGAAGACATTTCGAAAAACGAGTTTTTCCAGATCGGTGCCGAACTCATAGGAAAAGCCGGCGAACCGGCGGACCTGGAGCTCCTCATGCTCCTGTCGGAGATCTTCTCCAAACTGGGTCTTCACCCGGCGGTCCACCTCGGCTCGCACCAGTTTCTCACCACCTGTCTGACTGAGTTGAGCGATACGGAGCTGAATAGGGCGGTGACCTTCATCCGCGACCGACGGGACGACTCGCTCCGCGAGCTGTTGGAGTCAAAGCTCTCCTCACGTAAAACCGAAGTGCTGACCACATTGTTCAGCTTTATAGGTACGCCGCGGGAGTTCGAACGGACAGTCTACAGCCTGGGCGGAGAACTGAGCCAGCTGGAGCTGGAGGAGTTGGAGTACCTGTCCAGCTTGGCCGAACAGCTGGTGGAACTCGGTTTTTCACCGGATCTGAGGATCGATCTTTCGGAAATAGGCGCCCAGCCCTACTACACCGGTATTGTTTTTCAAGCCTATCTCCCCGGCCTCGACGACGCCATCGCCTCGGGGGGGCGTTACGATAAGCTGCTCGAGCGCTTCGGCTTCGAATGCCCCTCGGTGGGCTTCTCCATGCTGCTTCGAAAAATCGAAGACCTGGTAGACTCTTCCATCGGCCGACTGCCCAAGATCACAAAAGTGGAGGGCGCTGCTTTCAAAGAGGCCTTTCACCGGGCTCAAGAACTACGGAAAAAAGGCGAGGTGGCTATACTATGAGCAGCCGGAATGCCACAACGGCACATAACACAGACACCGCAGCGGTACAAGAGGGGCCTCTGACCCTGGCCCTGCCGAAGGGACGGCTTTTCGATCAGGTCCAAGATTTTTTTCTAAAAAAAGGCTTGCACTTCAAATTCGAGAGTCGAAAACTCGTGGCCCACGACGAGTCGGGTCTCTTGAAGATTTTTCTGGTGAAGAACGCCGATCTGCCCACCTACGTACACCACGGCATCGCCGGACTGGGAATCTGCGGGGAGGACGTCCTCTTTGAGGAGGGCAAGAGGTTCTTCCGTCTGAGAAAATTCGACTTTGGCAGCACCAGCATGTGCCTGGCCGCAAAAAAGGGCTATACCGCCCCGAAAAAGAGCCGTTCTTTGACGGTGGCCACCAAATTTCCCAAGTTCACCCTCGACTACTTCCACCGCCGCGGCCACCCCATCGAACTGATCAAGCTCAACGGCTCGGTGGAGCTGGCGCCTATCCTCGGGCTCGCGCCCTACATCGTCGACCTGGTGGAGACCGGCTCGACTCTGAAGGCCAATAACCTGGAGGTGGTTGAGGTGCTGCAGACCATAGTGGTACAGCTCATCGCCAACCCCTCCTACTACAAACTGAACTACCGCCGTATCAACCAACTTTTGGATATGCTAAACTCCCACAGCAAGGAGGAGAGAGAGTGAAATCGAGAGCCTTGGAGATGAAACGAGAGACCAAAGAGACCTCCATCAACCTCAGATTCGACCCGGATGTTCCGGCCCAGGAGATCAGTACGGGCTTGCCCTTTTTTGACCACCTGCTCAGCTCAATGGCCTTTCACGGACGGATGGGGCTGCGGCTCAGCGCCGTGGGCGACCTGGAGGTGGACCCCCACCACTTGGTAGAGGATACCGGTCTGGTGTTGGGCGCCGCCCTGCGGCAGTGTGCCCAAGAACACGGCCCAATCGCCAGATTCGGACACGCCGTCGTCCCCATGGACGAGGCGCTGGGTGAGGCGGTGGTCGACGCCGGCGGACGCTCCTACCTGGTACACCGGGCGGACTACCCTCAGGAGTACTGCGGCCGCTTCCCGGTGGCCCTGTTACAGGAGTTTTTCTACGCCCTGGCTCAGAAAGGAGGCATCACCCTTCATCTCTGGGCGCGTTACGGGTCCAACAGCCACCACATGGCCGAGGCGCTCTTCAAGTCCCTGGGACGAGCCCTCCGACAGGCCTACCGCCCGTCTGGCTCGACGGAACCGATTAGTACCAAGGGGTTTTTGGACTAGACACGTGCTATCAGACGAGCAATTCTCAATTTGGAAGTCTAATGACTTCCAAATTGAGAATTGCTCGTATCAGACTATTGCGTTTCACTATTTTTTACAGTATATTTGAACTGCAGCAATTACACCGAAAATATGGAAAATGAAGATATTTTAAAAAAAATACCGAAAGAGGGATTTATCAAGCTCGGGAGGAGCGGCAGGAAAGAGCTTGATTCGGCCCAAAGATCAGCGCTTATTCGCAAGGGCAACGCCCTCTTCAATTCGGGCGATATAGAGACCGCCCAACGTATCTTCCTTACCACCGGCTACAGTGACGGACTGGAACGGGTGGGAGATCACTTCAAAGAGAGGGGAGATATCCTCCAAGCCCTGAGGATGTACTGGATAGCACCCGCTCCAGGTAAAAAAGAAAAACTAATTGAACAGTGCGCGGCAGTCATACAGCACTGGGTCAATGAAGAAGGATGATCATAATGAGTGAATATGAAAAAGACTATTTAAAAGAAAACCATCAGGACAACGAAAGCCCTATAACTCCTGAAGGTTTGACCGAAGAGGAGATCAATCAAATTTCCGAGCTCTCCAAAAGGGGTTACCAGCTGCTCAAGGAGAACCTGATCAGGGACGCCGAAGAGAGCTTTTTCCAGATCCTGGACATCGACGACACCAACAACTACGCTCTGGTCGGTCTCGGCGACGCGGCTCGAAAAAAGCACGAGTACCGCAAGGCTATCGGTTACTACCAGAAGTGCCTGGAGAACCACGCGGGCAACAACTACGCCCTTTTCGGACTGGCCGACTGTTACAAGGCGCTCAACCGCTACACCGACGCGATCAAGATCTGGGAACAGTACCTGCAGCACGACGACAACAACGTCACCATTTTGACCCGGGTGGCCGACGCCTACCGGAAGGTCAAGGATTTTCGCCGATCCAAGGAGATATACCTCCGGGTACTGGAGATCGAAGGGGACAACCCCTACGCCCTGATCGGGCTCGGTCATCTGCACTACGATTTCCGCGAATACGACGAGGCGCTCAAGTACTGGGAGCGGATGCTGGAGGTCAAGCAGGACAACGTGGATATCCGAGTTCTCACCAGCCTCGGCAACTGCCACCGCAAGCTGAAGACCTACGACAGAGGACTGAAGTACTTCCAGCAGGCGCTGGAGCTGGAACCGAACAACTTCTACGCTCTTTTCGGCCTGGCCGACTGTTATCGGGGCATGAACCACCACGCCGAATCCCTGGAATATTGGCACAAGATCCTCAAGCTCGACCCGAACAACAAGGTCATTCTCACCCGCGCCGGAGACGCCTACCGCAATATGGAGGATTTCGACAAGGCCGAGGAGTACTACCACGCGGCATTGAACATCGAGTTCGACATGTACGCCATCCTTGGCTTGGCCTTGATAAACAAGGAGCGGGGCAACTACGAGGACGCCATCGACAGTCTCTACGGTCTGCTGCGCAACGACCCAAAAAACCACCGCCTGTACACCGAGATCGCCGAATGCTACCTGGCTCTGAACCAGCGGCACAAGGCCGTTGAGATCCTCACGGAGTTCCACAAGCTCGGTATTCGCAACCCCTACGTGGCCAAGCTGCTGGACCGGATCCAGCAGGGCGGAAATTGAAGCTGATCTTCTTAGCCAAAGGACCGAGATGAGTACCATCAACGGGAGAGACTCACTGTGCGCCATGCCCCCTGAGGAGCTGAACGCACGCCTCAAACTGGCCCCCGCCTTTCGGGGAAGGCAGCTCTTTCAATGGATCCACCAGAGACAGACCTTCGACTTCCAGCAGATGAGCAACCTCCCCGCCGAGTTGCGGGAGAAGCTGGCCGAAAACTACGGCTCGGCGCTCTCCTCGGAGATAGTTCAGAGCCAAAGCGATAGCGACGGGACCGTCAAGGTCATGATCCGCCTGGCCGACGGAAAAAAGATCGAAAGCGTCCTACTCAACGACGAACACGGCCGCCGCACCGCCTGCTTATCCAGCCAGGTGGGCTGCGCCCTGGCCTGCCGATTCTGCAAGACCGGCACCATGGGCCTGCTGCGCAACCTCAGCGCCGGCGAAATCGTAGAACAGTACTACCACCTGAGCCTTCGGTACGGCCGGATCGACAACATCGTCTTCATGGGTATGGGGGAGCCGCTGCAAAACCTGGCCGCCCTTCGCCGGGCTATCGAGATATTCCAAAACCCCCAGGGGCTGCACATGAGTCCTCGAAGGATCACCGTCTCCACCAGCGGGATAGTTTCGGGAATCCGTCAACTGGCCGCCGAGGGGCCGCCCGTGAGGTTAGCGGTCTCCTTGATCTCCGCGGATCCGAAACTACGACGGGATCTGATGCCGGTTGCGGGATTGGTGGCTCTGGAGGAGCTGCAGCAGGCGCTGCTGGACTACCAGCGGGCCCACGGCAAGAGAATCACTCTGGAGTACGTCCTTTTTCACCGAAAAAACAGCCGTCCCGCCGATGTCGAAGCCCTGGTGGACTTCGTCCGCCCCCTGAACGTACTGGTAAATCTCATTCCTTGGAACCGAGTAGCGGAGCTCGATTTCCAGGAACCCGGAGCCCGCGAGATCGATGATTTTGCGGAAAAATTGACCCAAGCGGGGATCAGGCTCAGCCGCAGGTACCGGCGGGGCCGGGGAATTGACGGGGCTTGCGGTCAGTTGGCGGCGCCGCAGTAGACGCGCACGCCGCCTACACGGTTCGTACTCAACCTCTATTCCAGAACAGCTCGAATCCGACGAATTCCCGCCGATGAGGACTGCTCCTTTTTGATCTTGAAGCGGCCCAGCTCGCCGGTGTGCTCGACGTGGGGTCCTCCACAGACCTCTTTGGAGAAGTCTCCCACCGAGTAGACCTTCACCTGCTCGCTGTACTTGCTTTCGAAAAAAGCGATGGCCCCTGCCTTTTTGGCCTCATCGAGGCTCATCAGCTCCATGGTCACCGGCAGGTCCCGATCGATCACGTCGTTGACAATATCTTCGACCTGCTTGATCTGTTCGGGGGTCATTTTGTCGGGGTGCACGAAGTCGAAGCGCAGCCGTTCGGCGGTGATATTGCTCCCCTTCTGCTCCACGTGGTCGCCGAGGACCATCCTCAGCGCCTGGTGCAGTAGGTGGGTCGCCGTGTGCAGGGCGGTGGTCATCTCCGAATGGTCGGCCAAGCCGCCCTTGAAGGTTTTCTCCGATCCCTTTTTGGAGAGCTGCTGGTGTTTCTCGAAGGCCTTCTCGAAACCTTCTCGATCGACCTCCAGTCCGTGCTCGGCGCCGAGTTCCTCGGTGATTTCGATAGGAAAACCGTAGGTGTCGTAGAGCTTGAAGGCGATCCTGCCGGGAATGACCTTTTTGGGATTTTTCAACAATCCGGGCAGCATTTTCTCGAACTCGTGTTCGCCCTTTTTGAGGGTGGTGAAGAAGCGCTCCTCCTCGCCGTTCAACTCGGAGATGATCATCTGGTGATTCTTCTCCAAGATCGGGTAGGCTTCGCTGTAGAGCTCCAGCACGATTTCCGCCAGATCGGCCAAAAAGTGGTGGTCCACTCCTATCTTGCGTCCGTGACGCACCGCGCGACGGATGAGCCGGCGGAGAATATAGCCTTGGCCGAGGTTGGAGGGCTTGATGGCCTGCTCGTCCCCCAGAATAAAAACGGCGGTCTTGATATGGTCGGTGATGATCCGGATGGAGACGTCGGTCTCTTCCCGCCGCCCGTACTCAAGCCCTGCGATCTTCTCTATGCCCCGAATGATCGGGGTAAAGACTTCGATGTCGTAGACCGACTTCTTGCCCTGCAGGATCGCCGCGGTTCTCTCGATACCCATGCCGGTATCAACGCATTTGCGTTTCAGGGGGATGTAAGTCCCGTCGGCCTGCTTGTTGTACTGCATGAAGACGTCGTTCCACACCTCGAAGTACTTGCCGCAGGAGCAACCAGGACGACAGTCGGGACCGCAGGCGGGCTTGCCGGTGTCGATGAACATCTCCGAGTCGGGACCGCAGGGCCCGGTTGTCCCGGCGGGGCCCCACCAGTTGTCGGTTCGGGGAAGAAAATAGATCCGCTCGTCGGGTATTCCCACCGACCGCCAGGCGGCGGCGGACTCTTCGTCGCGGGGCACCTCTTCGTCCCCCTCGAAGACCGTCACCGAAAGGACATCCGGAGAGATTCCCAGCCATTCGGGGGAGGTGAGAAACTCGTAACTCATTTTGATCGCTTCTTCTTTAAAGTAGTCACCGAGAGACCAGTTGCCGAGCATTTCGAAAAATGTGTGATGATAAGTATCTGTTCCGACGTCTTCAAGGTCGTTGTGTTTTCCGCCGGCGCGGATGCATTTTTGACTGTTGGCCGCGCGTTTGTAATCTCTGGTGCCGGTGTCGAGAAAAACATCCTTAAACTGATTCATACCGGCGTTTGTGAACAGCAGGCTTTCGTCGCCGATAGGTACAACCGGCCAG
>OMKS01001950.1_pt1 | contig 17724 bp, 19 predicted proteins | sample 1674721 | NCBI WGS metagenome assembly OMKS01 (sample SAMN06264996, study PRJEB25208) | sediment metagenome | isolation source: hot spring sediment | place: USA: California | collected 2014-09-02
CTAAATCCTCCTGCTTATTCTGGTTTTATTGTCTACACTATTTAAAACCATTTACACAGTTAGATTTACACTCCCAAGACTTGGGATTTCATGTTTAACAATATTCCACACAACGTCAATGTTCACGCCAAAATAGTCATGTATTAATTTATCCCGCGTACCGGAAATATTTTTCCATGGTATCTGGCTGTTTTCTGCTTTTACTTTTTCTGAAAGAAATTTTGCCGCTTCCCAAGAATTTCAATATTTCTTAAAACGGCGTCCTGTGTTTTAGTGTCGTGCTTGAAGTGGGCATAATCCATACCCTGAGTATAGGAAATGATTCTTTCAATGCTTTCGGAAATATCCTGCATCAGATCAATATCGCTTCTCTTAGACATATATAATATTCTTTCTTATAGCGTCAGAGATATTTTTTATTCGAATATTGTCAATGCCGTCCGGCGTTAAAAGGTCAACCCGCCTCTGAAGAAGGTTCTCCAGATAATCAACCAGGTCTATGAATTTCAAGCCGATAGGATTTTTGAATTCAACTACAATGTCCACATCGCTTTCTTCGTCGTCCGTATCCTTGGCCACCGAACCAAAAATCCCCATTTTGACGACACCAAACCCATCGGACAGGTACTGATAATTATTCTTTGTTACTTTTAATGTCTGATTGCGAGAAGCCATGGATCATCCTTATCCGGCAAAACTGATATATGTTCATGATATTTATTAAATTAAAACAACATAAAATTTTAGTCAAGAAAATAAGTATTACTGATTCGTTGAGGAGTGCAATTCTGGCTTCGTTTGTAAGTAGCCTTCAAAAAGAATCCCGTGATGTCCGATTTAGCGCGATTTACGATTAACGCTTCACTTTATTATATCTTCTCGAAATGATGATAGTCTTTGAGATGGTCGAAGTTGCCGCCCCAGCGCCAGCCGCGTATTAAAAATTCTTCCACCACGGGGTGCTCGGCGCTCAGTGTTCCCGCCTGCCGCGGGTCGTATGCCGCGCCCGCGGGGGCGATAATGCCGCCGGGATAGATAATCGGATTCTGCAGCGGATTAATGTCCAGAGCGCGCCCAAGCGCGTGCAGGGATAAATTTGTCGTGCCTTCAATCAGACGGAAGTTGAAGCCAGAGGAGTTGTTGTCTTTCATGGAATCATCGTCGCGCCAGCCGTAGGCGCAAATGGGGATAACTTTACCGACGGGAAATTTCAGCTCTTCCATCAGCGCGAATATTTCCGCCACGTCGTCTTCGAACGCCTGGTCGACGATTATTTGTCCCTGGTGGCGCAAACCGTCGAAGGAAAAGTAGCAGACGTCCAGCATGGACAGGCGATCGACGACATGCAAAGGCGCGTTCGTGCCGGCTATGGCCTGCGAAAAATTGTAGTCGCTGTCGATAATGGTTTGCCTCATGATGTGTGTTCTCGGCCGCGCGCGGCGGCTATTTTAATCTTTATTCGATTTCAGCACCGCCAGAAACGCGCTTTGCGGAATGCTGACCGCGCCAACCATCTTCATGCGTTTCTTGCCGGCCTTCTGTTTCTCCAGCAGCTTTCTCTTGCGGGTAATGTCACCGCCGTAACACTTTGCCGTGACATCTTTGCGGAAAGCGCTGATGGTGCTGCGGGCGATGATTTCCGAACCAATCGCGCCCTGGATGGCGATTTTGAACATCTGGCGCGGTATTTCCTCTTTCAGTCTTTCACAGGCCAGAAGCGCGCGGGCGCGGGCGCGGTCGCGATGCGCAATCTGCGAAAGCGCATCTACTTTTTCTCCGTTGACCAGTATATCCATCAGAACCAGGTTGCTTTCGCGGTAATCAATTAAATCGTAATCGAAAGAGCCGTAACCCTGAGTTACGGATTTGAAACGGTCGTAAAAATCATAAATGACTTCCGCCAGCGGCATTTCGTAAGAAAGTTCCACGCGCCCGGGGCTGGTGTAATGCATGCTGGAATTAATGCCGCGCTTTTCCATGCACAGCTTCATAACCGCGCCCATGTAGCGTTCCGGCAGCATCATCATCGCGCGAATGTAAGGCTCCTCGCCTTTCTCGATGGACATGGGGTCAGGATAGTGCATGGGGTTATCCACGAAAATTACCGACCCGTCATTCATTGTAAAGCGGTAACGCACACTCGGCACGGAAAGGATAATGGATAAATCATATTCTCTTTCCAGCCTTTCCTGCACGACATCCAGATGCAGAAGCCCCAGAAAACCGCAGCGGAAACCCTGCCCCAACGCGGCGGAAGAATCCTTTTCGTAAATAAAGGAGGCGTCGTTGAGTTTGTATTTTTCCAGCGAATCCGCCAAATCCTGATAATCGTCGGAAGCTATCGGATAAATGGAGGCGAAAACCACCGGCTTTACTTCCTTGAATCCCGGCAGCGGCTGAGAACAAGGCTTGTTCAGATGCGTGATGGTATCCCCCGTGCGCACATCGGAAACGGTTTTAACCCCGGCGATAACGTAACCCACTTCCCCAGCGGAAAGTTTTTCCCGCCTGGCGCGCTGCAGGAGGAAATTCCCCACTTCTTCCACTTTATACGTGGAGTTGTTGTACATGAATTTTATTGTATCGCCGCTTTTCACGCTTCCCTCGAATATGCGGCAATGAATAATCGTGCCGCGGAAGGGATCGTACTGCGCGTCGAAAATCAGCGCGGCCAGCGGATTTTCTTTATTGCCCTTCGGCGCCGGGACGCGCCCAACAACCGCTTCCAGTATTTCCTCGATACCTATTCCTTCCTTGGCGGAACATTTTATGTGCGTATCCGGATCAAGTCCCAGTTCGGAATCAATCTGCTCCATAACACGCTCCACGTCGGCGGAAGGCAGGTCGATTTTATTTATTACCGGGATTATTTCCAGGCTGTGCTCCATGGCCAGGTACAAATTGGCCAGTGTCTGCGCCTGCACTCCCTGAGCCGCGTCGATAACCAGCAGAACTCCTTCGCACGAAGCCAGCGAACGCGAGACTTCATAAGAAAAATCAACATGCCCGGGCGTGTCGATCAGGTTCAGCGTGTATTCTTTGCCGTCGGATGCTTTATACGGCAGGGAGATGGCGTTGCTTTTAATCGTGATGCCGCGTTCGCGCTCTATGTCCATGTTGTCCAGGATCTGATCCTTGAATGTTCTTTCATCGGATACACCGGTAAACTGAATCAGCCGGTCGGCCAATGTCGATTTACCGTGGTCTATATGCGCGATTATGCTGAAGTTTCTTATATTTTCCATATTTTTGTATTAAAAAAGCCCCCCAAAAAAACAGGCGGGCTTTTATGATAAATATTTTTCGTTAATTTAGGCAAGTTTTTTCAGAAGATCTTCCGATACTTCCTTCACTCCCTTGCTGCCGTCAACGGTGATTACCTTTGTCCTCTCCTTGAAATAGTTAACCGCGGCCAGCGTGCCGGTGCCGGTGTCGTAATAAATGCCGTGACGTTTGTCAATGGCTTCACTATCCTGGTCATCGGCGCGGGTGGATAATTCTTCGCAACCACAAACGCGACAAATTGCTTTGCCATCTTGCTCTTTAGGTTTAATCGCGTCAATATAGATGTTATTGGGATGATTATTATCCTCTTTGCATAGCCTTCTTCCCATAATACGTTTTTTGGCGGTTTCGCGATCAAGGTCTATTTCAATAACATAATCAAGATTTATTTTCTCTTTTTCCAGCGCGCTCCACAGGGCTTCGGCCTGTGCCAGGTTGCGGGGAAATCCGTCCAGAAGCCAGCCCTGCCTGCAGTCGTTTTCCTTTAAACGGTTTAAAATCATGGGAATAGTAATATCGTCAGGGACAAGTTCGCCCCGGTCAATATACTCCTTTGCTTTTTCTCCCAGCGGGGTTTTCTGAGAAATATTCTGCCGGAAAATAACGCCCGTTTCAATGTGCGGCACGCCGTATTTCTTCTGCACGATGGCGCCCTGAGTTCCCTTGCCGCTGCCGTTGGGGCCAAAAATTAAAATATTCACTTTCAGACTCCTTTCCAAATGTTAAAGTGCGTCCCTTATAATGCATTGTAAATTATTTCGCAATGCCAAAAGGCCGCGGGAGAAAATTACTGATTAAAATCAGTTTTTTCCTGCCGCGGGAGGAGGCTTGGCCGGAGCGGTTTTGGCGGTCAATTCTTCGATTTCTTTATTGGCGGATACCGCCCTTGCCGAGCCCGCCGGCAGATGTTTGACCGCTTCTTTGAAATGAAAAAGCGCGCTTTGCGTCTTGTTTTCTTTCTTGAAGTGCAGGCCGAAATGGTAGTGCGATTCACCGCTGTTGTTGAGTTTCCCATAAGCCATGGCAATATGGTAATTGATGCCCACATCGTCAAGGGGTTCATCTTGTACCTTAAGATAATTGTGAAGGGCGGTAAGATAATTGCCCAGGGCGAAGTTGGCCTTGCCCAGCGCCAGTGTCAGTTCGTCGTCATTATCCTGGGTTAGTTCGGACGCGCTTTGCAGATAAGGCCGGGCCTGCCGGGCATTGCCTTTTTTCAGGTAAAAAATGCCGGTGTATTTCAAAACATCCCTGTCCAGGGGAGAAATATCCAGAGCTTTTTTCAGTCGTCGTAACGCCGAATCCGTTTGTCCCATTTTATTTTCCGTCAAAGCAAGCGCGTAGAGCAAATCGACGTCAGTAGGATTTTCCGCCAGCCGCGCGGTTAATTGAATGTGCCTGGCATTGAGCTCGTTGGGACCAAGCGGAATCAACGCTTTCATTCTTTCCAGGTTTCCCACTATGCTTGTTACTTTCGTTTCCGGATATTTGGTCAGGACAAGGCCATCCAGGTAGAAAATGCGCTCGTCGGTGCCAGGGTGCGTGCGGAAATAGGAGGGCACGCTCTTAGAGAGGAATTCATGTTTTTTTATAAGTTTCAGAAAACTGACCGTCGCGCTGGGGCAATAACCGGCTCCGGTCAGGTAAGAAATTCCCAGGCGGTCGGCTTCCTCTTCGTGTTCGCGCAGATACTTTAAGGTCATGGTGCTGGCGCCGGCCATGGAAAAAGCGGCAATTGCCGCCGATGCTTCCGCGCCTCCTCCCAGAAAAGCGCCCGCGATGATGGCGGCCAGGGCGGCCAGATTCAATTTTTTTGCTTTGGCCATAATACTGGCAATATGCCGGGCGTTGGCATGCGCTATTTCATGAGCGATGACTCCCGCAAGCTCCGCTTCGTTACTGACAGCATTAATCAGTCCCTTGTGGATGTAAATATATCCGCCGGGAGTGGCAAAAGCGTTTATCGCGGAGCTGTCCACGATGGAAAAAGTGAAATCAAAGGGAGCTTTCCTGCTTTGCCTGAGGACCAGGTTGCCGATTTGTGTCACGTAATCATTTAGCTGTCTGTCTTTGAGCAGAAAATTATTCTGTTCCAGCTTATCGTAGAATTCCCTGCCTATCTTTTTTTCGTCTTCAATGGTCAGCGCTACACAGTTTGTGCTCGCGCAGAAAAATACCGCGAGTATAATTGCGCCTAAAGAAATATATTGATTTTGAAACAGTTTACGCATAAAAAATTTCCCGAACGCGGATCTTTTTTGATATTATCTTCTTTATCATATTATCGCAAGCTCCGCCTTAAAAACCGCAAAAAGGAAGAAACATCGGCGGTATGGGAAGAAAAATGATTATAACTCTTGACGGCCCGGCGGGCGCGGGAAAAAGCACCGTGAGCAGACAGCTGGCGCGAAAACTCGGTTACGTCTACCTGGATACCGGCTCTCTTTACCGGGCGCTGGCTTATAAAGCGCTGAAAACAGTCACGCCGCTAGACGATGAAGCCGCTGTGGCCCTTTTATGTTCGCGAACCGAGGTGGCATTGAAAAATACGGAAGGCGCGCTGAGAGTATTTCTGGATAACAAAGACGTTACGGAACTTATCCGCACCGAAGAGGTGAGTTTTGCCGCTTCAAAGATATCAGCTTATGGAGCGGTGAGAAAATTTCTCCTTGATTTGCAAAGGCAGGCCGGCGCCGGCGGCGGCCTGGTCGCGGAAGGCAGGGATATGGGCAGCGTTGTTTTCCCGCACGCTGATTATAAATTTTATCTCGACGCCGCGGTGGAAGAACGGACAACCCGGCGGTACAAAGAACTTCTGGCGAAAGGCCTTGATGCTGAATACCAGTCACTGCAGGATGATATGGTTGCCAGAGACCGGCAGGACCGGCAGCGCCGACACTCGCCCCTGAAAGTGCCGGATGAAGCGATAATTATCGATTCGACAAACATGTCCGTGGAGCAGGTTACCAAAAAAATTCTAAATTATCTGCCTTAAGGATAAGCTAAAGATAATTTTTCAGGTTGTAAAAAAAGCAATTGTTTTTATATTGCTATTTATGCATCAGTGTGTTAATTTTCAAAAATTACGAAGCTTTATAAAAAACAGGGGGTATTTGTCTAATGGTTAACAACGATAACTTAAACTCAACGGAAAAAAAGGAGGTTGACGCCAGGATTCCAGAAAAAGAACAATCATCTCCAATCAAGGAAGATAAAATCGGATTCGAAGAACTCTACGAGCAAAGCTTAAACCAATTTAATTACGGGGATATCGCCCGGGGCAAAGTGGTGCAAATAGCCAACGATATGGTTATGGTTGATGTTGGTTGGAAAACAGAAGGCTTTATTCCTGCGTCAGAATTGAAAGATGACCAGGGAAACATAAATGTTTCCGTGGGTGATGATATAGAAGTGTTAATCGACAGAAGGGATTCCGAAGGAAATTTAATCCTGTCCAAAAACAAAGCCGCCAAACTAAAAGTGTGGGATGAGGTTAAAATCGCCTGCGAGAATAATACGCCGATTAAAGGAACGGTTGTGGAAAAAGTAAAAGGCGGCCTTTCCGTTGATATCGGCATCATTGCTTTCCTGCCCGGTTCGCAGGTGGATGTCCGGCCGGTAAGGGATTTGGGCGCGTTTGTCGGACAGACAATGGATTTCAAAGTACTAAAATATGACCGCAAAAGAAGCAATATTGTTTTATCACGCCGCCCCATCGTTGCCCTGGAAAGGGAAGCAGAAAGAAAGGAAATACTCAGCTCTCTGGAAGAGGGAAGCGTCGTGGAAGGAGTTATCAAGAATATTACCGATTACGGTATTTTTATTGATCTGGGCGGAATTGACGGGCTGCTGCACGTCACCGATATTTCCTGGGGCAGAAAGGGCAAGCCTTCGGAGAATTTCCAGAGGGGGGATAATATTACCGTTTGTGTTTTGTCTTTTGACCGGGAAAAAGAAAAAGTATCGCTGGGCCTGAAACAGTTGACGAATAATCCCTGGAACAATATAGCCCAAAAGTATCCGCCGGGTACCATCGTGGAGGGCAAGGTTGTTAATCTGACCGACTACGGTGTTTTCGTGGAACTGGAAACGGGAGTTGAAGGTCTTGTTCATATTACGGAAATGTACTGGACCCGCGAAATCAGGCATCCATCAAAAATATTGAACGTGGGTGATGCTATCAACGTGCTGGTTCTGGACGTTAATCCTGAAGGAAAAAGGATTTCCCTGAGCGTGAAGCAGACAACGCCTAATCCTTGGGAAAAACTTAAGGAAAAGTATCCCGAAGGCACCACCATCAAAGGAACTGTCCGCAATATCACGGCATTCGGGGTTTTCGTGGGAATTGAAGAGGGAATTGACGGATTGATTCACGTATCTGATATTTCGTGGAAGCAGAGAGTGGTTCACCCCGCTGATTACTTTAAAAAAGGACAGGAAGTGGAGGCGATGGTACTCAACGTGGATGTTGAGAATGAAAAATTTTCTCTTGGCATAAAACAAATAGAAAAAAATCCTTGGGAGGAGTTATGCCGGAAATACGCGCCAGGGAGTGTTGTTGAGGGAAAAATAACAAATTTTACGGATTTCGGAATTTTCATGGAAATTGAAGAAGGAATCGAAGGCCTTGTCCATATTTCCGAAATAAGCCAGAAGCGGGTAAAAACCCCTTCCGAGCTTTTTGCGGTGGGGGATGCCGTTTCAGCGGTTATCAAAAGCATCGACCCAAAAACCAGGAAAATCAGGTTAAGCATAAAAGATCTTGAGGCTCCGGCGCCGTCTCCATCACCATCAAAATCAACATCACCTAATCAGTATATAAACAATAAAGAAAATCTGGGTTCCAGTCTTGCTCAGGCGCTGGCAGAAGTAAAAATTAACAATCAATCAAAAGGCGATTAAAAAATGAGAAAACATCCGGTACTTTCGGGAGTAGTCATCCTTTTGGCTATAGTAGTGGTGTTTTATCTTTTCTTTTATAAAGCAGGTTCGGATTCAGGCAAGGTCAAAAGATTTTCTGTAGGCAATCAGATTGGCGTGGTCAGTATCAACGGCCCGATATACGATTCCATGAAAATAAGGGAACATCTTGAAGATTTTGGGCGTGACGGTTCCATTACTGCCGTGATTCTGCGCGTCGATTCGCCGGGCGGCGGCGTGGCCGCTTCTCAGGAAATTTTCGATGCTGTTGTGGAACTAAAGAAACAGAAGAAAGTGGTTGCTTCGCTGGGCTCGATAGCCGCGTCCGGTGGGTACCTGGTCGCCTGTTCGGCCGACCAGATTGTGGCCAATCCGGGAACTATCACTGGCAGTATTTCCGCGATTATGCAGTTTGCCAATATTGAAGAACTTTTAAATAAAATCGGGTTGAAGTCATCGGTGGTAAAAAGCGGCAGATACAAGGATATAGGTTCCCCGCTGAGAGATATGACGCCTGAAGAAAAGAAAATCATACAGGAATTAGTGGATGATATTTACAATCAGTTTGTCGATGTTGTTGTTAAAGAACGGAATATGCCGCGGGAAAAAGTGCTGGAAATCGCGGATGGACGCATATTTTCCGGTCGCCGGGCGCTGGAATTGGGACTGGTGGATCATCTGGGCGATATAGTTTACGCGGCGAAATTGGCTACCGAGCTGGCGGGGAAAAAAGGCAGATATGATCTGGTTTATCCGCGTAAGAAGAGAGAGTCGGTATTTGATTATCTGCTGGAAAGCGCGGCGAGCGTTTTAAGCGATTCATTCCAGGAAAGAATGGAAACGGTAAGCGGCGTGAGTTACTTATATTATCCATACTAATAATAGGCGAGGTTTTATGATGAATAAAAGTGATTTAATCAAAAAATTGCAGGAGAAATTCGCTACGTATACCCGCGCCGACATGTACCAGGCGGTCAACGTGATATTTAATTCGATGATTGATTCACTGAAAAGGGGTGAGCGTATCGAAATTAGAGGGTTCGGTAATTTTACCATTCGCGAAAGAAAATCGCGTTTGGGAAGGAATCCGAAAACAGGTGCGCAGGTAGAGCTGAACGAAAGAAAGGTGCCTTTTTTTAAAACCGGCAAAGACCTGCGCCTGTCAGTGGATAATAAAAAATGAGTTACCAGACAATAATCACGGAAAAGAAAAACGGATACGCGACGGTTAAATTGAACCGACTGCGCGAAATGAACGCGATTTGTAAGGAAATGCGCCAGGAACTTTACAGTGCGTTTGTCGAGCTGGAGGGCGATCCTGATGTCAAAGCAATAATTCTGACCGGGGGCGAATACGTCTTCTCCGCGGGCATGGATATAAAAGAAATGGCCAGTCTGTCGAGCGAAGAAGGAGATGAATTTCTTGACTCTATGGTACGATACCTGAAAACAATATATTCGTGTAAAAAACCGGTAATCGCGGCGGTGGGTGGAATCGCCCTGGGTGGCGGGTTTAATCTGGTAACCGTTTGTGATTTAGTTGTTGCCTCCGAAAGCGCAATTTTCTGCCATCCGGAATTAAAGTTTGGCTTCAATCCCCTTTTTTATCCCCTTAGCCAGATTGTCGGCGAGACGAAAGCAAAGGAAATTGTCATGCTGGGCGAACCGATAGGCGCCAATGAAGCTTTGAAACTGGGCATGGTGAATAAAGTCGCGCCGCCGGAAAAGTTTATGGAAGTGGCTCGAAACATGGCGGCGGAACTGGCTACCCGTTCGTCAAAAGCCCTGGAAGAATTAAAGAACCTGTGCTCTATAGTGCCTCGCATGGATAGAATTGCCGCGCTGGATATCGAGTTTTCTGTCTGTTCCTTGCTTTTCGCGCGAGATGATAGAAAAGCCCAAATGGACAATGTGTTGCTACGGCAGAAAATGCGTAAAAAAATCAGTGATAAAAAAAAATAAATCATTAATTATTTCCGAAAAAATCTATATATTGTCCCAGTCACTTCCCGGCAAGGCGAAATCCTTAAGCTGGTCCCGTCTTTTCTTATGCTGTAGTTTTTTTAGAGCCTTAGCTTCTATCTGACGAATTCTTTCCCGGGTGACACCCATCATGTCGCCCACTTCTTCCAGCGTGAATGGCCCGTAATTGCATGCTACCCAGGTACAGTTGAAAAACGCCTCGTTTTTCAGGCGCCATTCACAGGTATTGTCAGTACAAACTTCGTTGATTAACGTTCCCTTTTTCTTGCATTTGTAAAGATTAATCATGAAGTGAACCCCTTGTTTGATGATATTTTGCTGGTTTTTGAATCTTGTGGAAAATATAATTATTCATTTCGGGAAATCAAGGAAAAATATGAAATATTTTCTGCGGTCGGGCGCACAACGACACTGACTGTCCTTAATCAGTGCCCGGATGTTAAAAAGTCTTTTTCCGGCGGGCGCCTTTCCGGCACGTATTGATTTTCCACTTTGCCCTCGTTCCACTCGCGCGAAACATAGAGGTTGCAGTAGCAAGAGCCGTATTCCTTTACGTCCGCCTCGCGGTAAACACACGGGCACATTATGTCCCGGTCTTTTTCCCGGTCGCCCGCGGCCAGCCGGCAGGGGCAGGACATGTAACCGTAGCGCTGTTTATTGATTAAAAGGTCATTCAAAATATTCAGAACCCATTCCTTGTTTTTGTTAAAGAAATATCCCTTGGGTTCCTGAACTTTTCTTAGCAATTCATAGAGCTCTTCAGGACTCATAAATGCCCAGCGCCTCCCTGATGGCTTTTTCCCTGAATCCCACGATGATCTTATCCCCGATAACGATTGTGGGAAAAGACCTGTGGGGGTTTATTTTTACGACTTCTTCTATGATATCTTCCCGTTCCTGGCCTTCCAGCAGGTCAATATCGACAAAATCAAACTCAATATTGTTATCATTCATAAATTTTTTGCTAGCCTTGCAGTGACTGCATGTGCTCAATGTGTACATCTTAACCTTTTGCGGCAGTATTTCCCTCCTTTATCTATTTTTGTACTGATAATGTACCTATTGAACTTGATTTAAGCAAGGGTAAAGTCTCTGCTGAGCGGAAAAAACCAATTATCCGCCTGATATTAAATAAAAACTTGACATTTATTTTTCTATTGTATACACATTTAAATTCTCGTTTCTTCACGTTGGGACAGGGCTGGTCTGTGGTGTCTTGCGTATCTGTCAGATGAGAATTTTGAAAAACTAGCCGGGTGAAGTCAGAAGCATCATTGATTAAATTAAGCAATTCGACAATCTCTGGTGGCTGAAGGAGATATTTACGGCCGGGCGTGTGAGGCAAAGAATTCATAAGGCAATTATCAGAAGGTATGAAAAATGAAGGTAGATGACAATAAGGTCCGTAATATCGGTATAAGCGCGCATATCGATTCCGGGAAGACCACTCTCACGGAAAGAATCCTTTATTACACAAAAAGGATTCACGCAATTCACGATGTTAAGGGAAAGGACGGCGTGGGCGCGACCATGGATTCCATGGACCTGGAAAGGGAACGCGGCATAACGATTGCCTCCGCGGCCACATATTGTGAATGGAAAGACCATGAAATAAATATCATTGACACACCGGGTCATGTTGATTTCACTATTGAAGTGGAAAGATCGCTGCGTGTGCTCGACGGAGCTATCCTTGTTTTGTGCGCCGTGGGCGGCGTGCAGTCGCAGTCCATAACCGTTGACCAGCAGATGAAAAGATACAGGGTCCCCTGTATCGCCTTTATCAACAAATGCGACCGCGGCGGCGCTAATCCGTTCCGCGTTATCAGCCAGCTCAGGACAAAGCTGGGGCACAATGCCGTGGCCACGCAGATACCCATTGGCCTGGAAACGCAGGCGGAAGGAGTTGTGGATTTAGTGGCGATGAAAGCCGTCTATTTTGACGGCGATAAAGGCGATATCGTCCGCGTAGAAGAAATTCCGCAAAATCTTCTCAAAGAAGCAAAGTCAAAAAGAGAAGAGTTAGTTGAGGCGGCTTCATTATTTTCTGACGAGTTGACGGAAGCGGTACTGGAAGAGCGCGAAATAAGCGAAGAGATGCTTTATGAGGCGCTGCGCAAAGGCACGCTAAAAAGAGAAATAACTCCTGTTTTCATGGGTTCCGCCTATAAGAACAAGGGCGTTCAGCCGCTTCTTGACGGCGTTACCCGTCTTTTGCCCTGTCCGTCCGAGATTGAGAATGTGGCGCTGGATATGGAAAAGAATGAAGAGATGGTTGTTTTAAGCGCTGATTCCGAAAAGCCCATTGTCGCCCTGGCCTTTAAGCTGGAAGACGGGCAATATGGCCAGCTCACCTACATTCGCGTTTATCAGGGAACTGTGGCCAAAGGTTCGACAATCGTTAATGTCCGCAACGGCAAAAAGGTCAAAGTGGGACGAGTTGTGCGCATGCACGCGGACCAGATGGAAGAAGTGGAACAACTGCCGGCCGGATATATCGGAGCCTTGTTCGGCATTGAATGCGCGTCCGGCGATACTTTCGTGTCTCCGGGTACAAATCTTACCATGACTTCCATGTACGTGCCTAAACCGGTCATCTCTCTGGCCATTGTCCCGAAGGATAATAAATCGCAAATGGCGATGTCCAAGGCGCTTAACCGTTTTTCCAAGGAAGACCCGACATTTAAAACACACGTCGATTCCGAAACCAATGAAACAATTATTGAAGGCATGGGCGAGCTTCATCTGGATATTTACGTGGAAAGGATGAGGCGCGAATACAACGCGGAAGTAACTACGGGCAGTCCGCGCGTCGCCTACCGCGAGACGATTACCCAGCGCGCCGATTTCAATTACACGCATAAAAAGCAGACCGGCGGCGCGGGGCAGTTCGGACGCATTGCCGGCTACATCGAGCCGGTAAGCGATGCCGATTTTATTTTTGAAAATGAAATATTCGGCGGCGCTATTCCGACCCAGTACATTCCAGCATGCGAAAAGGGTTTCCGGCAAAGCATGGCCAAAGGCCCGAAACTGGAATTCCCGATAACCGGCGTGAAAGTCGTCATTAATGACGGCGCGTCCCACGCGGTAGATTCTTCCGATATGGCGTTTCAGGCGGCGGCGCGCGGCGCGTTCCGCGAAGCATATCTGCGGGCTAAACCTGTGATTCATGAGCCGATAATGAAAGTCGTTGTGGAAACGCCGCCGGAATTTCAGGGCGCGGTAATGGGCCTGCTCAATCAGCGCCGTGGCATGATTATCGGTTCCCAGGACGAAGGTGTGATGTGCGTGATTGAATCCCAGGTGCCGTTGGCGGAGATGTTCGGATTTTCCACTGTGCTTCGTTCCGCCACGCAGGGCAAAGCCCAGTTTACGATGGAATTCGCGCTTTACCGGCAGGTGCCGCAGTCGCTCGCGGAAAAAATCGCTCTGGAAGTGGCGCAAAACAAAAAATCGGCAGCGTGATAGTAAGAGGAAATGCCCAGAGAGACTGTCGCGCTCAGGCGTGAAGAAAACATTATTCATTTAACTTATGAGGATATTGCTATGCTCAAAAAAGAAATTACCTATCGCAATCCGCTGATGAGCCTTGGTTATGAAAAAGAGGATATTTTGCCCGATGGAGGATTCGGGGCGGTCATGGCGCACGCGGGCGTGGGGAAAACGGCGCTTCTGGTGCAGATGGCGTTAAACGCCATGCTCCGGGATGAAAGCGTGTTGCATGTCAGTCTGCACGACGCGGTCAGCAAAGTGGATGTTTGGTATAAGGAGCTGTTTCAAAAAATCGCGCACAATATTGACGCGGCGGAAGCCAGGGATTACTGGGAAAAAATCCAGCCGCACAGGTTCATCATGATTTTCAAAGTGGAAAATTTCAGCGTGCCGAAACTGGAAGAGCGTTTGGCGGAATTAATGGAGCAAAATATCTTCAGGCCGCACACCGTGATTATTGACGGACTGATATTTGATGAAACCGGCCGCGGGCCATTGGCGCATTTGAAAGAATTGGCCGGAAAATATTCAATAAGAATATGGTTTACCGTCCACGCTCACCGGCACGAAGAAAGGGCGTCGAATGAATTGCCCGTGTGGTTCATGCATATAGCTGATTTATTTGAAGTTGTTGTTGAACTGGTTGCCGAAAACGATGAAGTGTTCATAAAAACAGTTAAAGGTAAAAAGGCTGACACTATTCAAAACTCCCTTCGTCTTGACACTTCTACCATGCTCGTTAAAGACAGCAAATAAAATTTGACCAAAAGGGTGGTTTTTTTAATCCACTTGCCGCTCTGACAGATAATATTTGCAATCACCCGAAAGTTGCTATACCTTTGGTTTAAATTTCCGTTTGAATAAAACAAAAGGAGAATTTAGGCTGATGAAAAAGAGGTTGATGCGCGTATTGCTGGTTTCGGTAATTACAGCACTAATATTTATATTTGCTCTTGCGGCTATTATTAAATGTTCTCCACCCGTACAACCCGCGCCGCTCGAATCTGTAATTGCCCCGTTTCAATCCATGGATTTTTCCCAATTGCCTCCTCTGAGAAGTTTCGTTGCGCGTGACGGTGAAAAACTCGCTTATCAGGCATACCTCTCTTCCGCGCCAGCTGCTAAAACTGTAGTCTTGATTCACGGTTCCTCCGGGTCGGGCACAATGATGCATGCCCTTGCCGGATATTTGCGGGAGCAGGAAAGGGTTGATGTTTATGTGCCGGATGTGCGCGGGCACGGCCAATCCGGCAAAAGAGGGGATATAGCTTATATTGGACAGCTGGAAGATGACCTGGAAGATTTTATTCACGCGGTCTTGAAGGACAGGGCGGATTTGACGCTGGTGGGCTTTTCCTCCGGCGGTGGTTTTGCGCTGCGGTTTGCCGCAAGCGACCGGCAAAACTATTTTGACCGCTATATTTTATTGGCGCCTTTTATCAGATATGACGCGCCGACCACCAGGCCGGAGAATAACAAGTGGGTAAACGCCAGTGTTCCCCGTATTATCGGAATTTCTTTGCTGGGCCCTATAGGAGAAAAGTATTTCGGCCATTTGCCCGTGCTGGCTTTTGGCGTTGACTCTCAGAATGTCCAGCATCAGACTTCTGTATATTCCTACCGGTTATGGAAGAATTTCGGTGCGCATCACAACTACAAGGCGGATTTGAAAAATGCCCTTAAGCCCATCGCCGTTATGGTGGGGTATGACGATGAGCTTTTCTATCCGCAGAAGTTTCTGCCGGTATTTGCCGAGGAGCAGCCGCACGCGGAAATAACCATCGTGCCGAATGTTGGGCATATTTCCATGATTACGGATAAGACCGGATTGGCCGCGATTTCAGAAAACATTTTTATAGATTAGGAAAGAAACATGTCCATGTCGGCGACACCTAATTTATTTATTATCGGCATGCCGAAATGCGGAACAACAGCGTTGGCCGCTTATTTGCAGAATCATTCGGACGTGTTGATGTCTGTTCCCAAGGAGCCACATTATTTTGACACATATTATGAAGATATGACTCTGGAGGAATATATTAAGAGATGTTATGGGAATTTCAAAGGAGAAAAAATAATAGGAGAGGCTACTCCGGTTTATTTAATAGTTCCTTGGGCTTTGGAAAGACTGGCGAAACATTACCCCAAAGCCAAGTATATAGCCATTTTTCGCAACCCCGTGGACAGAGCTTATTCGCATTGGTGGATGTTTTATTCTCGCGCCATGGATTCTTTCTCTTTTGAGGAAGCGATTGAAGAATGTCTAAAACAAAGTGAAAAAGAACTGTATGATCCGGTTAACTGGAAAACAGAAAGAAAAAGAATGAGAAAAGGTCAATCGCTAATCATGAGACCATACTTATCTAATGGTTATTACGCGCGGTATTTAAACAGTTTTTTTCGTTGGTTTGATCGCAAACAACTGCTTGTCATTCAAACCGAAGAATTTAACAGAGATACCTTAAAAGTAATCAAAGATGTGTGTGAGTTTCTTCAAATCAACTCCTATTCAGGAAATAATATCAGGCGACATAATGAGGCTTATGGAAGTGCTGCCCGCAAAGTGTTCACGTTGATCAAGGGAATGGGTTTGGTCAGATTCACCCAATCAGTACCGGAATCGGTAAGAGGCAATATCAAACGTGTTCTGGCCGGTGTCGGTGAAAGAAAGCCGGTTATGCATCGAGAGACAAGGAAAAAGCTTGCTTTATATTATGCGCCTTACAATCACGAATTAGAAAATTTGCTGGGAAGACGCTTTAGCTGGGAATAAGTAACGATGACCAACTATCTAATTCATGAAAAAAGTCCCTATCTTCTGGGGCACGCGCGAAATCCCGTGGACTGGCATCCCTGGGGAGATGAAGCTTTCGACAAAGCGCGCCGGGAAAATAAACCGGTTTTTCTTTCCATCGGCTATGCCACCTGCCACTGGTGTCACGTCATGGAGCGCGAATCGTTTGAAGATGAAGAAACGGCGCGCCTGCTCAATGATGTTTTTATCTGTATTAAAGTTGACCGCGAGGAACGCCCCGATATCGACAGCGTCTACATGAAAGTATGCCAGCTGATGACAAAGTCCGGCGGCTGGCCGCTGACCATCATCATGACGCCGGATAAAAAACCATTTTTTGCCGCTACCTATATTCCACGCGAAACTCGTTACGGTAGAATCGGACTGCAAGAATTAATTCCCCGGATAAAAACATTATGGCAAACAAGAAATGCCGAATTAAAAGCCAACGCAGCTGAAATAACGCAAGCGCTGGAAACAATAAAGCAAAAAACGCCGCCGCAGCAATTATCAAAAAAGACGCTGGATAAAGCTTACGAATACTTTTTAAAAAGTTTCTTTGACTGAGCCTGTTTCTGTTTCCAATTAACGCTTTTTCCTCCTTTTAACTTATAAACATTTTCCCTTTTTGTTATACCTCCTTTTTCTACTAAATTTTTAAGAGATGCTTCCAATTCTTTATATGTGAGTTTTTTATCCGCATATAAACCTATTTGAAAAAAGCTTAAAGGGTAAGAAAAAATACTGGAATATTGCAATGCTCGCAAAATAGAATCTTCAGTTTGAGTAAGTTTTTCCATAATTAATTTGCAAATGCATCTAGGGCTTTATTTACCATTGCATCTGCTTCAGCATTTTTTTCCCGTTTAACATGTTTGTATTCTATAAAATCAAAGTTTTTTTCTAGTCTTTTTATCTCTGCAAAAAACCCCTGTAAATTGGGGCTTTTTATTTTATATAACCCGTTGAGTTGTTTAACAATAAGCTCGCTGTCTAAAATGCAGGTTAAATTCTTTACTTTTTCTGCAAGAGCGGTCTTTATACCAATAACTAAAGCTTGATATTCAGCCTCATTGTTTGTTCCTTTACCAAGAAATTTTCCCCCTTTTTTTATTACCTCATCTTTGGAGTTGCAAAGAACTATTCCCGCAGCAGAAGGTCCTGGATTCCCTCTGGAACCTGTCTCTTATACACATCTCCGAGCCCACGAGACCGTACTAGATCTCGTATGCCGTCTTCTGCTTGAA
>OMKS01001951.1_pt1 | contig 17719 bp, 19 predicted proteins | sample 1674721 | NCBI WGS metagenome assembly OMKS01 (sample SAMN06264996, study PRJEB25208) | sediment metagenome | isolation source: hot spring sediment | place: USA: California | collected 2014-09-02
GTTTAATATGGGAAGGTTTTTTAGCGCGATATTGGTTTTAATGGTTTTTTCCCCAGTATTCTGTCTTGGGCAGGGTAATGCGAGCTGGATTTACGGTTTCGATGATAGAGTCGAGTTTTTGGATTATGACGGACGGTTTTTTTACGCTTCATCGAGGAACAGGGTTTCGGCCTTGGATTGGAACGGCATCGCAGTCTGGAGCCATGTTTTTCCCGACTTTATTTCTTCCATGAGGCATTTTGGGGGGGGCTTGATTGTCGCAACAGGAGATGGCGGCGTCTACGTGTTTGACCATCAGGGTGGCATAAGGTTTTTCGCGGAAGTTCCCGCAGTAGTGGTGTATCAGCAGGGTTTGGATGCGACGGAGGATGGAGTCCTGCTTGGCGCAAGCAACGGCAACACTTTTTTTTACGGCTGGGATGGCGGGCTTTCCTGGAGTTTCAAGAGTCCGGGGTATGTTCTGGCGGTTAGGGACTGGAGTGAGGGCGTGCTAGTCGTGTCTGATGAAAACATTTATCTTCTGGACGGGTCGGGGAATATTGTTGTCGAACGGGTTTTGGACGGTTTTATAAGGTCTTTTGATGTTGAGGACGACCACCTGGTTTTGGTTAACAACAGGGGTGTCGTGTATTTCTACGACAGCCGGCTTAATCTTGCCTGGTCTAAGAGTGTTGGGGGCGTCGTGGGTGTTGTCGACTTGAATTTCCCGCATGTTTCTTTGGGCGACCGTGAAGGCGGCATGACTCTTTTGGGTTTTGGGGGGGAGCTTGTTTTCCGCAAGAATCATAGTGACAGTATTGTCGCGACAGGTCTTTCAAAAACCGGCGTTATGGCAGGGGATAGGAACGGCGTTTTAAGGATTTACGATTTGGACGGGGTTTTGAAGAAGTCGATGAAGGTTGACGGCACGCCTCTTGGCGTTGTTTTGACCAACACTACGCTCGCGTGTTCGACGAGCAGCGGGAGGGTGTATAGTTTTAAGGTTCCGTACACCTCTAGTTTTGATGTGAAGGTTTTCGCTGTAGGCTTCGTGTTTTTCGTCATTATATCTTTTTTAATATTGTTGAAGGCCTGGTGATTTTCGCAGGATGGATGTTGGTGTTGTTGGAAAGCCGAATGTCGGGAAGTCGACTTTTTTCAAGTCGCTTACTTTGAGCGATGCCGAGGTCGCGAATTTCCCGTTCACGACAGTCAAGGCGAATATCGGGGTGGGCTACGTCCGCGGGAAGTGTCCGTGCCGGGATTTGGGCGTCACGTGCAATCCGAACAATTCATTGTGCAGGGACGGCGTCCGTTTTATCCCTGTCAAGTTGATTGATGTCGCAGGCCTTGTTCCCGGGGCTCATGAGGGGAAGGGTTTGGGCAACCAGTTTTTGGACGACTTGAGGCAGGCGTCGGCTCTGATTCACGTCGTCGACATATCCGGGAGGACCAACGAGTTGGGAGAGCCTTCGAATGGGCATGACCCCGCCAAAGACATTGTTTTTTTGGAGGATGAAGTGAACTTGTGGTTTGCAGACATTATCGAGCGGAATTGGAAGGCGGTCAAGGGCAGAGCCCAGCATGAGAGCGGGAAGATGGTGTCATTGTTGTCTGAGAAGCTTTCGGGTCTTGGCGTGTCTGAGAAGAGTGTTGAGAAGGCTTTGTCTGACGCGGGCTTGCTGGATAATCTGGATTGGAGCCGTGGGGATGTTGAAAAGTTCGCCAAGATTTTGCGGGAGCGGGGCAAGACCATCATCATCGCGGCCAACAAGATTGACTTGGATACTGAGGGGAATTTCGAGCGGCTTAAGGGCGAGTATGAGTTGAGTCCGGTTTGCGCGGAAGCCGAGCTCGCCCTGCGGGAGGCGTCGGAAAAGGGTTTGATAGACTACATGCCGGGCGTGGGTGATTTTACTGTTAAGGGCGGGTTGGGTGAGAAGCAGTTGAAGGCGCTGGAGTTCGTGCGCGAGAATATTTTGAAAAAGTATGGTTCGACCGGAGTCCAGGATTGTCTGGACAAGGCAGTGTATGAGGTTTTGGAATACATTAGCGTGTATCCAGTTGAGAACGAGAAGAAGTATAGTGATAAGAACGGGCGGGTTTTGCCTGACGCGCATTTGATGCCGAAGGGTTCGACCGTTATTGAGCTGGCCTACAAGATTCACTCCGATATTGGAGGCAATTTTGTGGGGGCGATTGATTGCAGGAGCGGTCGTAAGGTCGGGCGCGACCATGAGTTGAGGGATTGTGACGTTATTAAGATTCACGCGAGAGTATAGTTTGAGTTTAACATGATTTCACAGTCTCAGCGAAAGCTTCTGAAGGATCAGATGAATGACGCGACGATTACTGAAAACAAGCTTTCTCAGTACGCCAAGCAGATTAAAGAGTACGGTCTTGACGAAATCAAGTCGCCGGCCGTGAAAAAGATTCTTGCCTCAGCAGTGGAGGAGGTTCCGGGACTTGCAGCAGTTAGGAATTCATTGTATCACGTGAGGATGCGGGTTTTCGGCAGGAACAGCTATTATACTCTCGGAAGGTTTTTTGAAAGCGTCCGCAGTGACGGAGAGCGTCTTCGCGGTTTCAAACGGGGAGAGCTTTCCGCAGAAATATTTAGGAGGGCGCAGGAATGGGATTTTTTGAAGATGGCGCAGGATGAGAGGAGGTATAGGGAGACTGTGAGGGATTATATAACAATAGAGGAGCGGAAGAGGTTGCATGAGAGGCTTGAAGGGGATTTCGAGCGCGCCTTCCTCCATATCAAGGTTCTGAAAAGTCTTTCCAAGTATGGGGTTGAATTCAGCGGGCAGGTTTATAGCCCAAAAGAGGAGTTTGCGCATTACATGGCCTCCCATCAGTGTGGAAGCGAACTTGAGTTGATTGACGAAATGTATGATAGAACAAAGGATAATACCGCGGACAAGATTGCCGTCTCCTTGTCGAGGAACAGCGAGTCGTCGAGGCTGGTGCGTGAACTTCAGGAACTTAGGAGTGTTCCAGGATATTTGAGGGGGAGTGATACGGACATTAAGCATGTTACGGATTTGGTCGAGCATCTCGAGCACATGAGTCCGCAAGACCTTCGCTGTGTTGGCGTGAAAGAGATAATACACTAAATCAAATCCTGACACCCTGTTCGTATAGTATTTGTTTGAGCGTGTCGTGCAGGTTTTCCATTTCCGCCAGGTCGAGTTTTGGTTTTGTCGGGTGGCCGGTGAACGGCTGGATGTAGATTTCCTTTTCCTGTTTCTCGAGCTCGTATACTAGCTTGACGCTCCGCCAGAGGGAGCGTCCATAGAGCCTGCATTCTATTATCTTGGCGAGAGGTATGTGCATGTATTCGTTTCTCGTCGCCGCAGAGCCTCCGATGAATATTCCCTTGTCCGAGAGCATCAGTATCGACGGGGTTTGTGTTGAGAAGAATAGCGCGTGCTCTCGAGTCAACGCCTGGAAGTTGTGGAGGGCGTTCAAGCCTTCAAGCCTGCCGCTGACTTCGCTGAAATCCATTGTTCAATAGAGTGTGCTGTTATTTATGAAACAGTTTACCCTAAATTAACCGATAAGATGGCGTTAGACTACTGGGAGGTTTTGACCAGACAGTATTTCCAAAACACTGTCGGAGACTACGCGCTCGCGTTGGGCATAATCCTCGCATCAGTAGTCTTGGGCGAGATAATATATTTTTTCATAAACCGGAGCCTGAAGAAGATAACGAAAAAAACGAAAAACAGGCTTGACGACCTTCTGGTGGACGCGGTTGAGGAGCCTTTGGTCGTATTGATTTTCGCCTTGGGAGTTTATATCGCGTTCAAGACTTTGACGATACCCGCGTCCATGACGCGGATTTCCGACGGAGTCGTGACGGGACTTGTCATACTGGACTTGGTCTGGATTTTGATAAGGCTGATAGACATAGTCGTGAAAGAGTATGTGAAGCCTTTGACTTCGAAAACCGAAACGGAACTGGACGAACAGCTCCTGCCGATTATCAACAAGGGCCTGAAGCTGTCGGTCCTGATAATCGGGGTTTTGATAATATTGAGCACCTTCGGGATAAACGTGACCGCGTTACTCGCCGGGCTTGGAGTCGGAGGGCTTGCGATAGCGTTGGCGGCGAAAGACACTATCGAAAACACGTTCGGCGCGTTCGCAATATTCCTGGACAAGCCATTCAAGATAAGGGACCGCGTAGTCTTGGACGGGGTGACTGGAGACGTTATGGAAGTCGGCTTGAGGAGCACGAGAATCAAGACTTTGGACAACACGGAACTCTACATCCCGAACGCGAAGATTGTCGCCAACAACATTGAAAACATTTCACGCCCCAACAGGCATCTGGCGGTGTCCGGCACGCTCACGCTCACCTACGATACGAGCCTCGCGAAACTCAGGGAGGGCATTGAGATAGTCAAAAAAATAATATCCGAGACGGAGGGCGCGTCCGACAAGTACAAGCCGAACGTCGTATTCCGCGAGTTCGCGAGCTCAAGCCTCAACATATGGTACAAGTACTGGGTGGACGACTACAAAAACAGGCTTTCGGTAATGAACGAAGTCAACCAGAAGATAAAGGAACAGTTCGAGAAGGCGAAAATCGAGTTCGCCTACCCGACACAGACGATATACTTGGAAAAATAGCTTCCCTATTCGTGCCGGCGGAATGCTTGAATCGTATCTTACAAGAAGAATTCTTCCAAAACTTTTTCCGCGCCTTCCGCACTCCCCCCGCCGACAGAAAGCCTTGCGGTTCCGCCGGCCCCCCCTCCAAGCTTGGCTGAGAGTTTTGACGCCGCATCTTTCGCATCGACTTCGGAATTGCTTGCCACAATGATGTTGGACTTCCCCCCGGCCGTATTCACGAGTATAGCAATGGAATTCTTCTTGCCCCCGATGAAGTCTTTGACCTTCTGTGTCGCCGCCTTCACGTTCAGGCCGGTCGAAAACGCTTTGTAGAGTCCTACACCTTGTGAAGTGGATGATTTCTTGAATTCAACCTCAGCTTCCGAAGAATGCTTCTCCGCCTTCTTCTTCAAATCCTTCCACAATGCGAAAAGATTTTCGCAGGCGTCGACAACGTCTTTGGCCTTCATCTTTTCCTCCTCCATATGCAATGCCTCCATCATCCCGCAAGTTTCCCGCTGGAAGCGTTTCACAGCATCTGGAAGTTTTGAAGCCTCGACTGAAAACACTTTTCCGCATGATGTTAAAGCGTCCTTGCTGTAGGAGACAATATCAATCTCGAAAAGAGAGAGTTCTTGGACCATATTCTTGAACACCTGCTCGTTCGCACCGACCTGCATCCTGCCGGCCTCGCCCGCCTTGAACTCCAGTCTGACTACGCCGTCCTGAATTCTTTTCGCTGAAAGCACCACTATTTTCCCGGCTTCTTTAGTGTTTGAAAGATGCGTTCCACCGCACGCTTCAACATCCACGCCCTCGACCTCGACTATTCTGAGTTCCGTTCCCGGGACGGCGCCTCCCTGATAGATGCTCATGCCGTATTTCGCCTCGGCATCGCCCCTGTCCATCCACCTGATGTTGATTTTATGGGCTTCGTCCACCAGCTTGTTCGCCTGCGCCTCAATCGCCTTCAATTCCGCGTCAGTCACGGCCTTGTAGTGCGTTATGTCGAGCCTTGAAGAGTCCGCACTCTTGTGGGCTCCCGCCTGGAATACGTGCGGACCCAACACTTTCCTTGCCGCCGCGTTCACAATGTGGGTTGAAGTGTGGTGCTGCATCAACTGCGTTCTGCGGGCGTCATCCAAGACCGCCTTGACCTCCAATCCTTTTCGGAATTTCTCGGGTTCCTCGACCTTGTGGAGGACGTGCCCCCCCTTCTTCTGGACGTCAATCACCCGCACGCCGTTGAGTGTTCCATAATCCGCCTCCTGCCCCCCGCCTTCCGGATAGAAGTATGTCCGGTTCAAGAGAACCCAGTCTTTTTCCACCGACTCAACCGTTGCGTCGAATTCCCTGACTTTCGCGTCTTCATAGTATGCGAGGTCGGTTTCGCAGGAATCGTCCGGGACGACAAGCTGTTCTTTCACGGCCTCCGCCTCCTTCGTCTCATGGCGTTCTTCGACGAGCCGGTAGAAGTTGTCTGGAACGTTTATGCCGACGGCTTTCGCGAGCATGTCCGGGGAAATCCCCTGGCTGTCGTAGAGTTCGACCATGTCGTTTACCGTGACCTCCCGCCCCTGCTGCCGCATTGATTCCACAATCTTTGCGCTCTTGCCCGCCGTCTCCCGGTAGCGTTCGTATTCGACCTCAATTATGTCGTGGAGGCTTCCTAATTCTTTCAACTCCTTGAACCAGGAGCCGAACTCCTTCACGTGAAGGTCGAATACTTTGTGCATGTCGACGTCGAGCCCGTACTCGCCTATCATCGACCAGCATCTGCGCAGGATTGTCCTCAAATTGTATCCGCCCCCGACATTCGACGGCAACGCGCCGTCGTGGATTGACACGAGCAGTGAGCGCGTGTGGTCGCCTATCGCATAGTATGCGCGCTGGGCGAAAACCTGCTCCTTCAACTCCTTCAAATCCACGCCGACATTCTTCGATATTGTGTTCCAGACGCTTTTCGTATCGTCAATCTCGTCCAGGTCGAGCATCCCGCAGTATTTTCCGAACTCGCTCATGAATTCCTCATCAGGGTTATGGGAATTCTGTTTGTAGAGATAATCCAAGACTTTCGGGAATACTGTGTCGTAGCTCATGGGCTTGCCTTGGGAAAACCAGCTCCATCTTTCAAGTCCCGCCCCCATGTCGATGACCTTCGTGTCCAACTCTTTGCGGGTCCCGTCAGGCAGTACCTGGTATTGCATGTAAACCTGGTTTCCGAGCTCCAGTCCCCGGCTGAAGAATTCCATCGACGGCCCGTAGTTTCCACCCCCAGCCCAAACATCCTCGTGATAGACGAGTTCAGAGGGATTGATTCCCAAACCTTTTGTCAGGAACTCGTGAATCTGCCTGATGCCCTCCTCCTTGAAGTAGCTTTTGACTTTCGCGGTGTTGAAGGTGTGCTGGCCGACCATGATGAACCCAGTGTAATGCCGGCCTGTGATCCCCACACTGTCAATGTCTTGGAAACGAAGGCAGAATTGCGGTTCAAGCACGGCGGGCGCGGGCGGCGCCACTTCTCCTGCAACAACGTAGGGCTGGAACATGTTGACGCCCGCGTTCACGAAATACAAGTCCTCATACCACCGGCAGACTACGGGATAGCGGTCGATTGGCTTGTAGCCCCATTTTTTGAAGGTCTTGACGTACTCGTCCCACACCCCCCTGTAGCTGAACTGTTTTCGCGTGAGCTTTTCCCCGATGAAACGGTATCCGCCGCTGCACAATGGCTCGTCGCAGAACTCGCGGTCATTGAGGCTCCAGAATCCCCGCCCGCATTTCGCGCAAACTTTTCGGGTAAAACCAATACCTCCAAGGCTTTCGACAGGATAGTATTTCCCATAGTTCTTGTGGAATTCCGGCTTTAATTCCGCCTTAAGCTTTCTGAAGTCAAAAACCATCTCTATAAAATAGGCCTACATAATTTATTAACATATATAGCGGTATAATCCGACTACTTTGACTAAGATGATTATCACTGAAGCTAAGCCGTTGACTGAGGTTTTGGACGCCATTGAAGGCTGTCAGAATATCGCCGTCTTAGGCTGCGGGCGGTGCGCGACAAGCTGCGGGACCGGCGGAAAAAAGCAGGTGACGGAGATGAAGAAGAAGCTTCGGGAAAAAGGCTTCAAGGTCGTTTACACCGACGTGATTGAGGCGCAGTGCGATGAAAGGCTTGCGAGAAAATCAATTAGGGAAATGCCGAAAGTTGACGCGATTGTGTCGATGGCGTGCGGTTCCGGCGCCCAGGCCGTGGCAGACTTGTCTGGAGTCCACGTCGTCCCCTCAAACAATACAATGTTTTTAGGTGTCGTAAAAAGAATCGGCGAGTATGAGGAGCGTTGCACTCTTTGCGGGGACTGCATGCTCGCGGACACTATGGGGGTCTGCCTGAACACCAGGTGCAGCAAGAGCTTGCTCACAGAGCCGTGCGGCGCTAGCAACGGGAAGACGTGCGAGGCGGACTGCGAGCGGGAGTGTGCTTGGGGAATCGTCGTGAAAAGATTAAGGGGTAAAGACAAGTTATCGGATATAGGGAAAATCAACAGGGCCAGAAGAGTATATGAGCTTTCACGCCCGAGGAGGATTAAGAGATGAGTTTCAGGCAGAAATTGGAGAAGGGAAGTTTCGTTGTGACAGGAGAGGTCACGCCCAGAAAATCAGGTTCAGCTAAAGGCATCCTCAAAGACGTTAAAGCGCTCAAGGATGTTGTTGATGCTGTGAATGTGACAGACAACCAGAGAGCCTGTGTTAGGGCGAGCTCCGTCGCAGTCTCGAAAACCGTTTTGGATTTGGGAGTTGAGCCGATACTTCAGGCTACTTGCAGGGATCGCAACAGGATTGGACTGCAGTCCGACCTTTTGGGGGCGTATCTTTTGGGGCTTCGAAACGTTTTGGCCTTGACCGGCGACCACCCGTCAAACGGCGATAATCCGGGCGCGAAACCCGTGTTCGACTTGGACGCCGTCCAGCTTGTCAAGGCGATTGACGGGCTGAACCATGGAGTTGATTTCGAGGGAAACACATTCGATGACAAGACCGACTTTTTCATTGGCGCCGCCGCGAACCCGGGGGCCGAGGATTTGGAGGTTGAAATCCTGCGGGTGAAAAACAAGATTGAGGCGGGAGCCCGATTCTTCCAGACGCAAGTCGTCTACGACGTCGACGCGTTCAAGGCTTTCATGAAGGAGGTTCCAAGCGAGGCGAAAATTCTCGCGGGAATCGTGCCGCTCAAGTCTGTGAAGATGGCGAACTTCATGAACGAGAAGGTTCCCGGCGTGAACGTCCCGAAAGCCCTGATTGACGAGATTGGGAGTTCAAAGAATCAGGTTGACGCAGGAATCAGCCAGGCGGCGGAAATCATCAGGGAAGTGAAGTCATCCTGCAGCGGAGTCCACATCATGGCGCTCGGACTCGAAGAGCGTGTGAAAGACATAATGGCGCTGGCCGGTTTGAAAGGCAAGGTTTAGAATAGGGGTTTTTCCTTCTTCTTTCCGAAAATCAGGTCGTAGAATTCAGGCTCGCCGGGATTGTCCTTGTAGTTGACGCATGAGGTTTCAAATCGGACGTAGCCTTCTCTTCTTGAATATCCGACTATCCCGTTCAAGACCTTGACGATTTTTTCCGCCATCTCTTTCGGAAAAATCCTGGTGAAATGCGGGTCCGGACTCACCTCAACGTTCCCGTCCTTGTTGAACCGGAATTCCGGGTGAAACGGGAATACTTCGGCGAACGGGAGGCCGTGCGAACGGAACACATTCCTGTCTTTTACAGGAGTCGGCTCGCACTCGACTTTCCGCTCCTTCAAGTCCACGTTAAGCTGGATGTTTATACCATAATCTTCAAGCGGTCTTGTCTTGTGTATTATAAACAGGAGCTTTTTCGGACTGTTTTTTTCCATCCAGTCCGACATGAACATCCGGACAGTGTCTTCAGACCATTTAACGTCTTTGATTAGCGATATCTGCGTTCTTTCCATTTCAAACCATTCATCGTGCGTCTGCATGCCGTCCATGGCGAGGGAATCGCTTCTTATGACAAGACGGCCTTCCGTCGGATTTGGAAAATCATGTATGGAAAAGTCGTCTGGGCTAAGGCATGTCATGAAGTGCAGGTAGGGTACTTTAACGTTCCTGCAGACGTCTGTTAGAAGCTGAAGCCCGAATATTTTAGTCCTATACCTACCTTCGGGAGGCGGGTTTTTGGGTGTATTGTTTGGAGGCTTTGGCTTAACGCCCTTCTCGTGCACCGCGCCTGTTTCGGTTGTATGGATTTCGGGCGGCTTCTCTTTATTCCCATCGCCGGACTGGACTGGCTTGGACATGGCAGGTTATTGGGATTTCAGGTTTAGATATTATTTTTTCCCGCTGATTCTTCCCAAAAGCATTATGTAGGGTAGTTCGAAGATTGCTGATACCGCCGCGGGTATGCTTGCGGCCGGCCCGAAAAGGTAGTATGCGAGTACTGTCGCCATCCCCCCGTTCTTGAATGATGCGAACAGGCTGTATGTGATTCGGGTTTCTTCGAGCACCCTGTTTTTCAGGGCGTAGTATGCGATAAGCCCGGTCATGAAGGTTCTTGCGAACATTATCACAAATACTGGCGTGAGCGCCAGGCCTTTTGAAACAAGTTCCTGCTGGTTTAAGGCTATCATCGCGTAGGAGACTATGAAAAAGCATGCGTTGACGACGGGCTTCGCCAGACCGTCAAGATTGGCGCCAGACCGTTTGACTATTCTTGAAAGAAGCATGGGAACCGCTAAAAGCAGGACTACAGTCCTGAAGATGTATGCGGGGTCTACCAGTCCGCCCGTGAAATACCATATGCCTGCCGGCGTCACTACAAGAGAAATCAGGTATGCTATGCTTGAGCCGACCAGCGCAAGCTTCTCGTCACCCTTGAAGAGATGGTTGAAGGCTATGACGCCGACTGCTGGCGGAGCGAACGCGATGACTATGAAGCCCTTGATGTAGGCGTCCTCGTTCAAGAGAAGTAGTGCGAGTATTATCGTCAACACCCCCATGAGCATGCTTGCGGCATACGCCTTCAAACCGCTTTTACCGTGTTTTAGTAGGTGCATGTCGAAGCTTATCGCCCGAAGGCTTATGGTGAGCGCGAGCATTAGGGCGGGTATTAGCGTTTGTTCTGCTGGGTGCGCGAATGCAGGGTAAATGAGGCCTGCGAGTATTCCAAGCGAGAGCATAAGGTTCGTGTTTGAAAGGGTTTTTGAAAGCATTTTTCAGCATAAGATTTAACTGCCTGTGTTTATGAATTAAACAGGCATGAAACTGTTTTTCGCCACCTCCAACAGGAACAAGGTTTTGGAGGCCAACGAGGTCGGGAAAGACTTTGAGGTTTTTTTTGAAATGCTAAAACTCGATTATCCTGAAGTCCGCTCGGACGACGTCGCGGAAGTCGCGGGAACGGGAGTTGAATACGTCCATAAAAAAGTAGGGGGTGCGGTTATCGTCGAGGATTCGGGGATTTTCATCGACGCTTTGAACGGGTTTCCAGGAGCGTATTCCGCGATGGCCTTCAAGAAAATCGGTTTGGAGGGAATATTGAAGCTGATGGCCGGCGTTGAAGAACGCGGCTGCCGTTTCAAGTCGGCGGTAGGATACGCCGACGAAAACGGAATCCGGATTTTTGAGGGGGAGGTTGAGGGCGTCATTTCAATGGAAGTCCGCGGGAGTGCTGGCTTCGGCTACGACCCGATATTCGTCCCTGAAGGCTATGACAAGACGTTCGGTGAAATACCTGATGTGAAGAAAAAGTTAAGCCACAGAAGAGTTTCCGTGGAAAAACTATGCCGTGCCGTCGGAGAAGTTTGAAGTCTCGTTTGACGTAATCTTGTTTTCAGTCTTGGGTTTTTCGGAAACAAATCCTATGAGCGTCTGGAATGCGCCGTCTTTTCTGGCAAGAAGTATTACTTCAACCGTATCCCCGACTTCAAGCCCGCTTGCGCCGATTATGTCGGCCTCCCCGTACGGCGTAGGACCATGGTATACCGGATAAACATTGGCTCCTCCGGATATTTTAAGCCCCTGCGAAAGTTGGGCTGCGACTTCAAGAGGCTTTTGAGTCGAGAACATGAAAATGCCGTATGTCTGGCTTTGCTCGTATTCCACGTTATAGACGTCCGTATAGTTTCTAAGCAGTATGCTTTCGAATTCACTGTAGGTTAAAAGGCTCGGGTTAAGCGGCTGGACTGCGACAAGAGGCGCGATTCCGGAAACCTCGACCGGAATGTTTGACGCTGAAACCGCCTGGACTGAAACCTGTCTGACGGGCAGGATTGCAGCCTGCGCTTGCCCTTTAGCGTCATCTTGCCCCCCAATCCCAAAGTACAGTCCGGACCCGAGCATTAGGAACGCCGTCAATGCTATCAGAAGCTGGTTTCTCTGTTTTTGCCTTTGTTTTTTCGCCGAACCCCGGCTTGAACGCTTGGATGCCATATGAAGTATGAATATGTCGGGGTTTTTATTAAATCACGGCTTAAACATAAACCAACTTTTCGATAGAAAGCGTTTATGGGGAGCGAAATGGATTTCATTAAAATCGACTATACCGGACGGATGAAGGATGGTGGAGTATTCGACACCACCTGCAAGGAGACTGCGGAAAAAGAAGGCATCCTGAACTCAAACAGAGTCTACAAGCCGATGACTGTAATCGTCGGTGAAAAGCAGGTTATTGAGGGATTGGACGAGGCTTTAGCCAAGATGAAGGTCGGCGAGGAGAGGGAGGTCGAGATTCCGCCGGAAAAAGCGTACGGAAAGAGGGATCCGGCCCGCGTGAACCTTGTTCCCGCCAAGATATTCAAAAAAGAAAAAGTCAACCCGTTTCCTGGAATGCCGATAGAGATTGACGGCATGCACGGGAGAGTCCAGACTGTGGCGGGAGGTCGCGTGCGAGTCGACTTCAACCACGAGTTCGCCGGGAAAACACTCGTCTTCAAAGTCAAGGTTGTCGAGAAGGCGGAGGACGATAATGAGAAGGCGAAGTATCTCGTCGAAAAGAGTTTTGAAGACTCAAATGATTTCAGCATAAACTTGGCCGGCAAAAAACTGTGTGTGAAGCTCTCGGACAAGGCCTACAAGGACAGGAACCTTCTCGTGAGGAAGGCGTCATTGTCCGCTGAAGCGTTCAAATACCTCAAGGTTTCTGAAGTAGAATTCAGCGAAGTCTGGAAGAATCCGGAAAGCGTCGTGAAAAAAGAGCTTGAGAAAGACGCCGGCAAGGAGAAGCCGAAAAAGGCTTCCACAAAAGCCGAAGACAAGAAGTAGGAGCTCATGAGGATACTGCACGTTAACGCGAGCTTTCAGGGCGGGGCGCTCCCCACTCTTGAAAAAGAGTATTCCCGTCTTGAATGCTTTGAAAAGTTCGCATTGACTGCGACCGCGCAACACCTCAAGGATGTTGAAGGGGTTGGAGAGTTTCTGAAATCCTGCGGGAAGATTGTCGTCTCGAAATCCCAGATTCTCGGATGTCAAAGAGGCGGTGCTCTTACAGTAAAGGATGAGGTCGACTGCTACCTACATTTGGGTTCGGGAAGATTTCATCCCACAATACTTGCTGTTGAAGCCGGAAAGCCCGTCTACATCCTAAACCCTATATCGAAAGTCTTGGACCAGGTTACAGGAGATGAAATCCGGGAGTTCAAGAAAAGGCAGACGGTGCAAGTCAAGCGTTCCGCCGGCGCCCAACGATTTGGGATAATGGTTTCCACAAAACCCGGCCAGAAAAACCTCAATCAAGCCTTGAAGCTGAAGGAAAAACTCGAGGACGCCGGCAGAAAAGCCTACATCCTCGTTGGAAACGAACTGTCGCCACAAAACCTTTTGGGAGTTAATGTGGACGCGCTCGTCAACACGGCATGTCCGAGAATTGCGGAAGACGAGTTTGAAAAGCCGGTCCTGAACCCGCCGGAGCTTGAAATATTCTTCAAGCAGGTGGAAAAAGTTTAATGCCGAAACCTGGCGAAAACCAGGGTTTTTTTTACAAGCATCTTCTTAATAGTCTACCATGTTGCGCGAGCTGGTCTTGCCGAAAGACGTTTTAGAGCACTTCACGGAAGAAGTGTCCAAAATCATTTCAAGATATGTGGTGCGCCAGAAATTCAATGGCGTTGTTGTTGGAGTGTCGGGGGGACTTGATTCAGCAGTAGTCTTGAAGCTCGCAGTGAAGTCGGGCGTCAAAGTCCACGGCATGATAATCCCCGACGACGGGACGAAAAAGACGCACGTGGATGACGCGAAAAAATTGTGTGAAAATCTTGGAGTCGAATACACGCTCGTGAACATGCAGCCGATAATCGACTCGATAGAAAAGACGGCGTGCAGGGGGGAGGCAGACCAGAAATCTTTTGGCAATGTTAAGGCGCGCACTCGGATGATGCTCAACTACATTCAGGCGAACAAGACGAATTCAATCGTGCTTGGAACCGGAAACCGGACTGAAATACTAATGGGATACTTCACGAAATACGGGGACGGGGGGGTCGACCTCCAGGTGATAGGCTCGCTCTACAAAAGCCAGGTAAGGCAGCTTGCAAAACACTTGGAAGTTCCCGAAAGCATTATAACACGCGCGCCTACCGCCGGGCTTTGGCCGGGACAGACTGACGAGGCGGACATGGGCATGACGTACAGCCAGCTTGACGCAATACTATATCTTTTGATAGACCAGGACTGGAAGGTCGGGGAAGTCGCCTCAAAACTCGGGGTCGGGCGGGAGGTTGTTGAGAGAGTTAAGGATACTGTTGAAAGAAGCGCGCACAAGCGGAATAGTCCCGACGTGATACGGGTTGAATAAGCCTACTTCCTTTTTTTCATGGCGTACTGCAGGTCTATGTAGTAGACGCCGTCCTCCTTGATTATTACTGGGTCGCCTTTCAAAAGGCTGTGGAGGTCGAGAAAATATTTTCCGTCGCCGACCTGGAGGATGTTTTCAATGTCGAGGCTTACGGTCTCGCCCCGCCTAATCTTCTCCCTGAATTCTTCTTCAACAGCATCTATGTGTTCGCCGTCAATCTTTTGTTTTTCCAAAAAGTCGAGGGTTTCCTCCCGAGTATCCTTATAGTCCCCCCTCAAGTAGAGGAAGACTCGGCTGCCGCACTTGCATCCGGTAAGGAGTTCGGGACTGCCGTCCTCGATAATCCTCTCGCAGTGTGTGCACTTGTGGGGCATTTTAAAATTACTTCTTTTTCTTGGATGCGTTCTTCTGCTCCGCTCCCGCGAAAATCGTGATGCGGCGGGGGTCCTTTTTGACTTTGCTGACAAGCCTGCTTGGGCCTATCACGCTCAATCCGCGCGGAGAGCCTCCAAGCATGCGTATCAAAGACTCGCGCCATGATTCCAGCGAACGGTCTTGGAGCGTTGAAACCTCTATTCCAGGGAAGTCGTCTGAAACCTTCTCCATCGTCGCCTCAATCAGCTTCGACTCCTCTTGAGGCGTCATCGCGCCGTCCAATACCAGAATCTTGTCTTGTTTGACGTGCTCGAGAATATAGCTGATCTTTTCCTCAAGACTCATGGACTTGAATACTTCCATCGAAATGAACTCCAACTTGACTTCCATAGACCGCCTCACCGTGAATGCTCTGCGATAACCCGGTAAAGGGTTTCGATATGGTCGCCCCTAAGTCCTGAAACCTCGACTACAGGATGCTGGGGGAATGCCTCCCTGATTGCGTCAGGGTTCGCGTTCTTCAAATCAATCTTGTTGGCGATGATAATGACAGGAATATCGCGGGCCTCAAGATTTCCGATAATCGTGATATTAACCTGCGTGTAGGGGTCTTCAGTAGAATCCATGACGACGAGGGCCGTGTCAACGTGCTCAAGCCACTTGATGGCCTCGATAACCCCCTTGGTCGCCTCCTTCGCCCGCTTCTGCGACTCCGTCTTGTCCATCCCAAAATCCTCGAACTCGTGGTAGTCGATTTTCGTGGAGATGCCGGGCATGTCCAAGAGGTTCATCTCAATCTTTCGGCCGTTTGTCCGGACTACTACATGCTCCTTCTTCTGGACTGAACGGGTCTCGTGAGGCACTTCGGAGACTGTTCCGACCGGCTCGCCAGTCCAGTCCATACTGATTTTGTTGGCGAGAGTGGTCTTGCCGGCGTTCGGCGGACCGTAGAATCCAAGGCGTATTATCTTCTTCTTCCAGAAAAGCCTGCTGAAAAATGACTTGAGTTTTTTTAAAGGCAAAACAAACAACCCCCAACAATCTTTTTAAAGATTGAGTGTATTGTAATAGACCTAAACCTTAAAATACCCGTTTCGACGGGCGTTTACCCGCAGGAAAAAAATTGGGCATGCTGCGCCCAAACAGAAGTGTGTCCCAAACAGTGTGGGATGAATCTGTGAAGTCGGGTGGAGGATTATGTAAAATGGGCTACCAAAAGTATGTGAAAAACCTTTACAGGAATGTTGGAGAAAGCTTTAAGGACGACGAGTTCACCAAAATGTGGAACGAGCGCGCCCGGAAATGGAGGCGCGGACGCTCAGTAGTCAGGCATGAAAAGCCGATACGAATAGACCGTGCGAGAAACCTCGGCTACAAGGCCAAGCAAGGATTCGTCGTGGCAAGAAGCCGTGTCAGGAGGGGAAGCATGAGAAAACCCAGGCACGTCAGGGGGAGAAAACCGTCGAAAAGCGGTATGAGAAAGATAACCGCCAACAAGAGCATCCAAAGAATCGCGGAAGAAAGAGCGCAGGCTAGATACAGGAACCTTGAAGTCCTCGCATCATACTGGCTTGCCGAAGACGGAACCTACAAGTGGTATGAAGTAATACTCGTCGACCCCAGCCACCCGCAAATCACAAACGACAAGCATGTCGGCTGGATCACGGAAAAACAACACAAAAACAGGGTCACGCGCGGACTGACTTCAGCCGGAAAGAAAGGCAGGGGCCAGCGGAAAAAAGGCAAGGGAACGGAAAAAACACGCCCAAGCCTACGGTCACGCGGAAGACTCGGAAAATAATAAAACAGTTTAAGCGGGGTTTTACACCCCCATATTCTTCTTTTTTATACATACACTACGGAATTGTATAACATGCCAACATACGAGTATCATCCTAAAAAGACTGGTACAGTCGAAATCTCGCCGAGTGGCGAAAAGATTGGGGATGTCGGACTGAAAGAAGTCGGTTCTGGAAAACAGGTCGGGGGGACTGCTGGAAGCTCTCTTGAGGAATCCGGCTTCATGTCAAAAACAAGGTATGTGAGGGGAATGCTTTCAGGAATTGTCGACTCGCCGAATCCAATATCGATTATAGTCCCGGAAAAAGACTCCGACGGCAAGATAAAGGATTGGATTCTCGTCTTCGCAAACAAATCCTGGATGAAATATCAGGGTGGCGAATCCAAAATAGACAGGCCCGTCAAAAAACCTAATGACGAGGCGGATGAATCCTGGGTTAAAAAAGAACAAGTATTCAAGACTGGAAGGCCTTCATCCTACGAGCGCTGGGATGATGTTGACGGCGATAAAAGAAGGATACGTGTTGAATTGACGCCCGCATGGGAGGTTGATGAAAACAACAAGCGGACCAGTATTGCAGGAGTGATAAGGCAGACTCGAGACATCACAGACGAATACTATAGGCAGGAGAGCGAGAAGACTGTGAGGGCGTTGCAGACGACCCTGGAGGTCGACACCGGTTTTGTGAACGACCTGCTTTCAAACACGATTCAGGGCATTGACGGCGGAATAGCATTGGCGTCAATGTATCTGGAAAAACTGGAGACTCCGGAAAACAAGGAAACTATAGCGATTATAAGGAAAAATTTGGGGATGGCTGAGGACGGGAGCAAACACATAATGCTGGTTTACAGGGAAGTGCAGAAAATCAACAGGATAAGGGGCCTGCAAGCTGAGGGAAAGACCACACAATACGAGTTAGCAAGCATACTTTCAGGTATTGTGCGCGAGCGGAGCATGCAAAACTACAGAAACCAGGTTATAGAGATTCCGGAAAACGTTCAGATAGAAGTCAAGGGCATTGAAAACATAAGGGACATATCAGGCTCGAACGAAGAGTTATATTCCGGAGTAAGGCTGTCTCTTATACACATCTCCGAGCCCACGAGACCGTACTAGATCTCG
>OMKS01001952.1_pt1 | contig 17700 bp, 23 predicted proteins | sample 1674721 | NCBI WGS metagenome assembly OMKS01 (sample SAMN06264996, study PRJEB25208) | sediment metagenome | isolation source: hot spring sediment | place: USA: California | collected 2014-09-02
TCGGAGATGTGTATAAGAGACAGCTGTCTAATGGCAACCCAAAGTATATTGACGTGTTCGTCATATTGTAATAGGCAACCGCCAAAAAAGACGCATCTTTATTGATTTTTGATTTAAAATCAATGGGAGCAGATATTATTTTAAATGATGTTCCGTTAAATTCTATAATTCCTTCAGAGCTTAAAAAATATAAATTGCCAAACGCTTTTATTATTGTTTTTGGTGCTATACATCCTACCCCTCGCATTCCTTGTACTTCTTCGACGTGATAATACGGCAATACAGGACTATTTTCCGTTACCCGATAAGTCCCGTGCGGAGAAAAAACGTATAAGCTATTACCTAACACAGCCATCCCCGTTAAATAATCATCACCCGCAACAACGGGCAGAACCAAAGAGTTATCAGCGGGGAATGCTTGATAATGTTCTTCGCTAAAAAACAAACTTTTACGGGCGGTCGGGTCGCCTATAACCATTAACCGGTCATTATACAGCGTAATATAACCGCCTTTGGGCGTGTAATACACTCTTTGACCTGTGATATAAGGTTTGCCCTCAACCATTCTCCCGCTCCTGCCGTATCTTTTCAGATGTGCCTCTGACTCACCGACTAAATCCGTGACGACCCACGGTCCTAATTCATCGGTCACTAACACATAATTCTCTGATACAGGGTCTCCGTCTTCTCTCGCGTCTAACGCATCACCTGTTATTTCCTGTACTTTTTGATATTGTATTTGCCCTCTCTCTAATCCGTCTTTCATTACTTGCTCCCAATCGCCGTCGATATTGATACCGTATGTAGATTTTACGTGCACCGCATATATATTAATCTGTACAACGTCCATCAACGACGTTGCCCCTATTAGATTTTCAGGGCGTCTCTGCACGTGAAATATCGGGGCTTTATAAGAAAACCAAACACCTATGGGGTCTGCAATTTCACTTTCTACCCCGTTTGCGTATACGTAAGAATAAGTATACAATGACTTCCACACGGATAGCTGGGGTTCGTTCGGGTCGTCCCCGAATAAGTTTCTACCTTCTCTTACGTTTGTTATGGCGGGCGGTGTATGTATTCCAACCCTCAACGGTCGTCCACTCGTTGACGGGTCATAATATATAATATCGCCCTGCCCTTCTGACGCCTCACTCTCTAGCAGTGTAGACAATTGCACCATATAAGTATATTCCGCCGTCTCTACCACTGACAACCCATACTCCTCTTTATACCACGGATTATTTCCGCCCTCTGACAACGGGTCTCTAATAAGCGTGACTGCTCCGTTATCGCTTACAACTATAGGTCTATCAGCAGAGGCATCAAATAGTATTTGTTTGTCTTTACTGGACACATTAATATATTTTGCAGGGAAAGAACCAAAAGTATAAAAATCATTTGTTATATCAGTTAACCCCTTACGTACAACTAATCCGCCTAATGTGTCATCAGGCTCAACATTTTTTAGTTGCTTAAATTTTGCATTAGCCTTGTCGCTGATAACTGTAGTAACACCGTTAGTTAACGGTGCTATCTCAACAATGCGCTGTTTAAACGCCATTATCTCCTCCCAAATCTTTCAAAACTTGCCCTTCCGCTTCTCCCTCTTATCGCTCTGCCTGTGTTATTGTATTTTGTCTGTCTGCTATGTTTTGTGTCCGCAATAGGATAATACCCTGTTGATTGTCCCCACTGCATATTTTTTGGGCGGGGGCGATACATTAATTCTAGGTCTGATATCCCCCTTGCATAATCACTTGCAATTATATCTTCTTTTGTCGGGGTTTGTATTCCAAAACCACGCCCTATAAAATCTAACTCCGCTTTATATCTTAACAAAAATCTAAAATCAGGCGGGATTAAAGGTACATCGGTATCCTGTGACATTAGCGGTACTTTACTCCTATATTCAATGTTCCAGACAAGCACATTTCCCAACGATGTTTTAATCAACACAACGGGTGCCCCGTTAGAGTCATAATTTAAAATTATAAACGTGTTATGTAATTGTGTAGTCCCGTCTTTATAATTTATATCCTCTAAAATGTTAACATTATCTGTATACATACGCCATAACTTATATACGTCGGTAGGCATAGTTATTTGATTTATATAATCGCCCAAAACATACTTAACCTTGTACTGTATTTTGCCAATCGTTGTGAGGTATATGCCCAATGCCCCCTCATTAGAGCCAATAGCAGTGCTGTCACTCGTGGTTTCCTCTGCACCGACCTGTATCATATCACCACTGGACGCATAGTCCATAACCAATACCGCCCAGAGATTAGCACCGCTTGTTAATATGTCGGCATAACCAAATTCAAACTCTATGGGGTCGGTGTTGCGGGCAAGACCGGGCTGTATAGGTTCCCGCAACGTGACACCTGTTGACGTCACACTGTCCGCTACCGTGATTATTTCCGACTCTGTTATCGGGTTAGCAACATCAGGCAGACCTACAGAGTTATAAGGACACAGCATAACTTTCATACTTCCATTAACGTTTCCAAAACCTATATTTTTTCTGCCGATTTGAAAAGTGACCGTGTCTATTGCCCCTACATTGCTTATAGGCAAGTCTAATTTTTCCGCAAAATAAACCGTGTTACGCCCATTAAAATTAGGCGTCAATCCTGCGTGTTGATTGTATACAGGCAGCCAAGAGGACGCATCACCTATCGCATACACTTCTTGGACGGTTTCATTTAATTCATATCCGTTTACAGTTCCCCTTACATCCATAAACAACCAATCTTTATGCATCCCGCAGATTGTTCTCTGCGCATCATTTAACGCCTGTATGATATCTTCTTTTTCCGCTGTGGTCGGTGACCTCTGCCATAGCCTTCTCGCAACTGACGCAACCATACTTCCTAATGTTTCGTTTGCGCTTGTTATTCCGCCTGTTGTTATGTTTACATCTATGCCCATTTTATATCACCTCTTTATCCTGTAAAATTAGGGTTTTGTACAAACTTCTTGTCCGTTGATGATGTTATTGTAAGTGTGCCAATATACGTTGTTGACGACCCTATCCATACGTAATACGTACCTAACGCTAATTGCCACGACACGGCTCCGCTTGAATTGGTCACGGTAGACTTACTCGATTTTAATACCGTTCCATTAATATCATCCGTTACCCAGATACGTTCACCGCTTTTAAGTTCGCCGTTTATTACAAGGGGGAACGTGACCTGTATATCCCCAGCACCTTCACCCGCCAATGATATTTTTGTATCTAAATTAGCGTCTACTGTGTCCTTAATAGACGTTATGTTAGTAGACTGCGTATTGACGTTAGCCGTAAGCGTGTCTACTTTGCTATCTACCGTTGATATAACAGGTATAGTATCCTCATTGCCAAGGTTTCCATAAAACGCTCCCATCTGGTATCTGTATGTTATAAGCGTTGCTCCTCCGTCTGCGTACACATAGTAAGCATCGTCTGCGTCAATATCTGTGTGCGGTATCTCGTAATAGTATCCGCCATTTTTTAGCTCAGTCATTGCCTGTGCGTCCACAATATCGGTATCATCCGACACCTGTGTCACTGTAAGTGTTGGTGTAAGCCCTGTTGCGGGAGCGTGTCCGTCGGATTTAAACGCAACCAAAACTTTAAACGCCGTATCTGTTTTTATTGTTATCATAGTATACCTCCATTAATCACGGATAATCCACCACCACCGCTTGCTCCTGCTGTATCACCGCTGTACTCCCAAGTGTCACCGCCATATACATCGTTGTCAGTGGTGTCAATATATCTCTGTGAGTTATCCGTCCCTATTATTTCCCACTTGCCATTTAATGGGCACACACCCATCCCTGCAATGTTTACGGTAAGACTTGTTCCCGTTGCTCGCTCGGAAAATACTACATTATCGCTCGCATCTTTGCGTATAACTGTCAATCCGCTTGTTAGCCCTTCAATTGTCACAAAACAAGAACTCATAAATAACAGGTTAGCGTAAGCGGTGCCCGGGGTCTGGGTGTACCATCCTTTGTTTCCGGAGCCGCCAGTCCAAGTGTACCTGCCTGTTTTAGGTGCACGCCAATCTACCAGTTTTACCTCGTCGACGTCATATATTACATATGCTGATATATCCTCTCCCCAACTACACTGTTTTATTGTCCAGGTTTTGTCGGGCTGTGTCGACGTGTTGTTCCAAAAACCGCGGCCATTAGCGAAAATAAGTCCATAAAAAAACCCTCCTACCCAATAAGCGGAAAAATCCAAATCAGAAGCGTGGATTGTTGTCCCTCCCGCCTGCACAAATGAATGTGTCATCCAAGAATTAGGTGCGTGCATATATTGATGACACTGGGTATATAACCTTGACACCGATAAATCCTTATAAAATCCATCACCGCCTGGGAGATAGTCGAAATCAGAACCTACCGATTTGGCACACTTTACCCCCTCCAGAGTTGCTACCTCCCACAGACTCCCGCCCGCCTCGTCTGGGTGAGATACGGTAAAATATGTTGAGGTTGCTGTGTTTCCGTCCGTCTGCCCCGCAAAATCTTCAGACCCTAAAAGACCCTCTGTTGTTCTTGTTATGCTGTTAGCCATTTATTTAGCCTCCATTGCCCGTGCAATATACTTCGCAAGCATAACCTCAAAAATCGCTTTTTCAACTTCGAACTGTTTTATGTTCCCAGCCCACTCTTCTATTTCTTTTAGTGCTTCCGCTTGTGCTTTTGTTAATTTTGTTTTATATTCGGCTTCCATAACCGACTTCAAGTCAACATTTTCTTTTTCGCACTCTGCGACTATTTTTAACTGCGTGTCTGCTTTTAATTCCATTTAGTCACCTCTCTATGGTGTTGGTGTGTCAATAGGCGTTGGGGATACGCACGGCATAAAAGACACCACGTTAGATATATAACTCAATCCCCAAGCAGGTATTGACGCCTCTACGCTTGCATCATACAGCCCGTTGCATCGCAGGTTTTCCAGCGTTTTTGTAAAAACGTAATTATATACCGACTCGTCATCGTCATTTAAAAATTCCAATTCGTCGCTTAATCCATAATACACATCGTCAAGATTAAGTGTATATGTCACCTCAACATCGTTATATTTTGTCCACTCTAGCCTTGTCCCTGTCTGATGTCCGTCCGTATCAGTAGACACGTACCGCAAAAACGGGGTGTATATAGGCGTGACAGTCATCGTCACGGTAGGAGTATATACAGGCGTATTAGTCCGTGTTATTGTAGGCGTTGCTGTTGGTGTTGCGGTCTGTGTTATTGTGCGTGTATAAGTCGGCGTCGCTGTGACTATTGGCGTCCTTGTAGGTGTAATAGTTGCGGTGCTTGTAATCGTGTGCGTCTCTGTTATTGTAGGTGTTATCGTTATCGTCGGCACGTCAAAGGCAGACTGATAAACCGACTCGCTATATATACCAACAAAATAATAACCACCAAATAAAATAGCACTGTCGTTAATAACAAAATACCCCATTCTTCGCAATTCTCCCGCAAGGTCTTTATCCTGCGTCCACGTTATGCCGTCAGTAGACCGCCACGTTTCTTTTGACGCAGACCCCGAAACTGTTCCACTTATAACCCAATAATTATTTTTAAAATATAAAAATGCGTGTTCGGTTCTTGCACTCCAGCTTGCTTCCTCCACAATTTTAGTCCACGTGACCCCGTCAGGCGACCGCCACACATCGTTTTTGTAATCCGCAAAGAGTGTCCCCTCTTGTCCGCCCGTCAACCATATATACCCGTCATTGACCAGCACTCTAAACCCTGTTCTGTCTGCACTTGTCGCCCAGCCTGCCCCCGTGGACGTTAAGCTCCAAGAGATACCGTCCGCCGACGTGTATACATCTCCATCTGCTTGTATTGACATTAATTTATTATCCCACTCTATAACCTCACCCGTAAACGTTGTCTCCGCATTAAGAGTTAGTGACGCCCAGTCAACACCATTAGTTATATACACGCTATTAGTCTGCATCGGAAACACATAGATATAATCGCCGTACACAACGGCTCTATGTCTGTCTGCTTTTGCGTCGGCGGGCATATCGTTGGCCTGTGTCCAGTCTACACCGTTATACGTATACCACACATCGGGATATTGTGTGGTAGAGCGGCCACCACCTATTAACCACACCGCCCCATCATAAAAAGCAATCCCCATTTCTTGCCTTGCTTCCCAGCCTGGGCTAGAGGTTAGTTCTTCCCACTCCGCAATAATATTTGCGGACACTATAACGGGCATCAGCAATATCAATATGCTTATTAACAGTGTCTTACGCATTATACACTCTCCGCAGTTTCTAAAAATAATTCAAAATATTTTGGCAATACATCCTCAAAATTATAATTATCCTTAACATTTTGAAATGCATTTTCTGCTATCTCCCGCCGTTCTTTTGCATTGCGAATATAATAACTTAATTTATGCCTAAAATCTGTTGCGTCCGCATATACAACACCATTAACCGTATCGTCAATATATTCTCCATACAATTTCTTGCTTGCTAAAGGCATTGCTTTAATCGCACCGTATTCTAAAATTTTTAAATTACTTTTAAAACTGTTAAACTCATTGTCCGCCACGTAGGCAATACCTATATCTAAATTAAGATTACTAAACAGGTTAAAATATCCGTCTAATACGCCTATCGTGTCATATTTTTCTACTCTGTCAATCGGGAAATTATCCAAAGGCAATATCGTATTACTCCACAAAATAAACTCCGTGTTTTCGTGTTCATTCAACACGCTTGCGAGACTGTCTTTTAATTCTGTCCAATCAGCGATATGTGAGAAACCAAGCACCCACCCAATACGCACGGTATCAGTGTCAAATTTATATGCATCATACAAATCAAAATTAATTGTATTCGGTATTATCACGGTCTTCTTATTTTTCATCTCATCTTTTAAGCGTTGAGTGGGAACGATTGTTACATCTGCCAATGATTTCATTTCAAGTATTCTTGCGTTATTTCGCTTATTCCGTTCAACATCAAACATAACTTCATATCCGCTAAACAATGCCTTTGTTACTCTGTCTTTCCACTCGCCCGCCTCTGCCTCACCACAATAAGCATATGCGGGATTAGACGGTAACACTTTATCGGCAGGTGCATCATCAAAATCTAATATAACACGCATCTCGGGACAGTGCTCTTTTATAAATTTTATCTTTGTAATTTCGCTTGCAGACGGGGAGCATTCAAAATATATTTGCGGTTTAAACTCTTTCAACAACATATAAAATTCGTCATCGTCTATAGGATTGTAATATATAACCTGCACGGGAAACCCCGCTTTTTCCAGCCCCCTTAACGCCTGATATTTACGATTAAAACTCACACCATTCACATTGGTTTTAGGTGAGATAAGTCTTAACACCTGTTAACACCCACGAATTTCATCTGCTTCAAATCAAAAATCCCGCCATCTTTGTTGATGATTATGTCGGGCATTAAAGACACATCAGACCGATATCGCTCATCGTATTGCGGATTGAGTTTTGCAAATAACTCAATATTCTCATTGTTTTCAAACACCCAATCAAATTCGCAAACAGACATTATACGCCTGCAAATATCTTTTGGAATTGATAATCTTAACGCACCTATTCCATCAACATCAGAGTGATTGTTTTTATCTGTCCGTTGATTGCTGATGATTATCACAATGCCCTCCTTTTAATTTTAAAGGGGAGAAGGGTTCGCAAAAATAAAACCCTTCCCCCGAATGTCAAATATTAACTTATTTCCAGATATCCAAGCGTTGATGGCTTGGTATATTCCAGAGTAACAGCGTTCGCAACCGCCGCAACATTTTCCTGCAACCCGGTTCTCCCCAGCTCTATTGTCGTTGTATTATACAACCAGGCAAGATTGAGGTCTTCGGCGTCGAAGATAACAAGGTCTGTATCGGCGCACATATCGTGCCCCTCTACCATTATCGGACCGTGTGGAGACACATAAACTTTTACGTCAGCATAAATTTTCGCCTCTTTTGACATCGTGTTGGTTTCAGTGGCATTACCTTTCCAGTTCGCCCCGATAAGGTCTCTGTTCGGGTAGGAGGTAAATAGCATCTTCTTACGCCCTCGCATTCCGCCGTTGCCTCTCATCGTCTGCAAGAGTGCCCTAAAATCAGCCTCACCACTTGCCACCGTGGCGGTGTGAGACGCTGTACCTTTATCTTCCGCAAGCGTCAAGAGCCCGTCCATCTGTGACGGATTAGACGAGTCACCAGACGCTTTTGTACCGTTGAGAATAGCCCACTCCACGTTATCTTTAAGGACAACCATTGCTTCAGTTTTTGCTTTCGCCCACTGGTCATTGGGTCCTGCATATCCGCCCCGTTTACCAATGGCCGCCGACCGTTTAGATACATCAAAAGGTATGGCAGACTCTTCAACATAATTTTCAAAAACAGTTTTTGCGGGCGGCGTGTAGGTAGATGTCAAATCCGCACCGTCAGCCCTTTTATAATTGTTCTGCGTGACTGCGGCATAAAGTACTTCTGTCCATTCGTGTTTCTGGTCTTTTGCTTCTACGTTCTTTGCCATATCCATTATAGGGGTTTCGTTCTGTGTGATGTAAAAAAGGTCGTCTACTATGTCCCTATATACAGCAGTAGCACCCGACCCAGTATATCTGTTATAACTTGCCATTGTTCGTTCACCTCATTTTTTTATTTACCCGACAATCTATTTAAGACAGGGTCATATTTCTGTAGCTCAATCATCGCTTGCCTGTCTCCTGCACGGGCTGCTTTTTTGAGTTCTTGCACTCTTACCTCTTCGGGGTCAGACTCTTTATTTTTCCCGTTCGGCGTAGATGTTGCGTCCCTCAAAAGAGTTTTTGTTTCAGCGGTATCTTCCGCCAATGCCTTTATTTCGTCGCTTGCAAGACCTTTCGCCATCGTAATTAGACTGGCGATTTTTTCCTCTGTCGGCAAACCGTGCAAAGACCTATAAATAGGGCTTCCCAGCAGTTCTACCAAACGATTTTTTAAAACTTCCGCTTCTTTTTCGGGATATGCGGACAAAATTTCCTCTATCTTTTCAGACTCTTCAATTATCTGTATTTTCGTTTTGAGTTCCGCATTTTCTTTTGTTAGCGGGTCGTCCTCATCAACTTCAACAGTGTTAGTGTTTGCTTTCTCTTCTTCTTTCCTCTCGCCTTTTAACAGTTTTTCTAATATTGCCTTTGCGTCCAATTTTACGGGTTCATCTTTCTTTTCTTCGGCGGGGGATTTTTCCTGTTTTTCTTCTTGCGTTGGAGTTTCTGCTTCTTCTTTTTTTTCCTCGGCTTCCGTCGGATATCCCAGCATCTGCTGTTCCCACGGAGTAAGATTGTCTCTCACGTAAGCCTGATTTCTTAAGTCCTGTTTAACTTCGCCTTTAATTTCCTCCATTTTTAAAACCTCCATTTTTTTTATCCGCTCCTATATGGTTATATAGACAACGCATTACTTTTTTTGTACTTTATTTTCCATTTGTTCCAATAACGCCAATATCCTACGGCTCTGTGCAACCTGCCCCCTTAACCTATCTGTCAAACTTTGATTGCCTACAAGGTCAATGATATGGCGTGTGTCATACAACTCTAACTCTGTTATTATCTGCTTTAACTCACCCCATAGAGGCGTGCGATAAAATTTATCACACGTGGCAGGGTCTTTGATATAGGCGTTTTTTAACCTGTCCGCAAGTGTTGGTTTATTATCTTTTATCATTTTCCCCAACGGATTAATATCTTTTTTCCCGTCATTTAGCTTTGTCCGTATTTCCGTCATACTCCGCTCCATTCTCAACCTCCATTCTGCGCAGCAACAGCCTGCAAATAAGCATTAAAACTTCCTGCGTCATATATTCCTTGACTAACCTCTTCAGGTGTTATTTTTAATCGCTCTGCCAACTGGGTTATTAGCACATCAGGTGTCACGCCTAATTCAGAGGCGGCGGCGGATATTTCGTCCGCAATAGCATCAGAGCCGCTTTCTTCTTGCGCCTCCTGCTCTGCCGCAACCTCATCAGGCCCTAAAATAACATCTTGCGGGACGCTTGCATATTTTGACAATATCCACCCAACTACCTTGCGCAAATCCAACACGCCTGGAGGGACTTCTGTCAATGCCTGCAACACCTGTACTATCTCTCCCATATCCGCTAATGCCTGTGCACGGTCTACCATTCCAGGGTCACCGCTTACTTTAATGTCCAGTCGGGTGTTTAAATCTACTTCTGCACTTTCAAGCATCAAATCTTGCGCCTTTTTTTCGCCCAACAACTCAACAGCATCTTTCGCAGTTAAAAATTGCTGGTTAAGTTCTATCCAGTCCCGCAAAAACGGCTTTAAGAATTCTTCACGGTTAAAAACTACGTACGATTTTTGTTTTAGCACGCTCCTATTGTCGATTATTTTTGACTCTGTCGCTGTTATAGGACCTGGTTTTTCCGCCTGTATGTAGTCAAGGTTTCCAATCGTGCGATTGATAAAAGAGTCTTGCGTTGCAAGTTCTTGCTCTACGTTCACAGGTAACGGTGTCATCGGGATTTCCTTAAATTCTCCCGCAGACCTAACTCTTACAACTCTCCCTGGAGCGGCTCGCATCTCATCAATATCAATATCAGACGATGATTCAAGCGTAAACATTTTGTTCATCATCAATTTTAAATTGTCTGCGTGGTTATTCACTAACATATTCATATACTCAATATTATCTGTTATTGTTTCCAGCGTTGATATCCCGACAGGTTTCCTCTGGTCTGGAAATTTCACAAGAATATGATACGGCAAATGATTATGCTTATAAGGCGTTGCGTGGTCTTTAACCAAAAATTTTTCTTCAACAATCACCGCAACGGATTTAGGCGTCCAGTATTCGATTGTGTTAACATAATCAGTACCTTTCAATTCTTTTTCCGCAACATAAGCCTTAAATTTAGCCATATCAGGACCGTTATATCCTTTGCCGTGCAATATTTCATCAACCTGTACCTGTGCAAACTCACCCGCAAAACGCATATCCTCTTTACACGTGGCTTCAGAGTCCCAAAAAAAGTTATGCGGTGACACACTTTTTAAATCTGGGCGGGATATTTTTTTATACTCTTTGAGAGTTTTAACTTCCCCATCAGAAAAATCAACGTATTCTTTTTCGGCAGAGTCATATTTCCAGGTTAATTTTAAAACGCCCAAAGAAAAAACAAGAGAGTCCAACACAGCCCAATAAAAAGAGCGGTACAAATGCATCTCATCAGACTGGCGCTCCATAATGGTTTGCATCGCTACTGCGGACGCCTGCAAATTGACATCCCCACGCTCAAGCATTGTCGGCTCAAGCAGAAAAAAATCATCTTGCGGATATAAACCAGCCATAATCATTGGCTGTTCTTGATTTATTATCCCAAATGCGTGCATCATAACAAGATTACTCTGCCACTCGTCTTGGTATTCTCCCCGTTTTCTTATCCCCCGATAAACATTATCTAAAAACTCCCATTTATTTTTATACGTCTGTTCGTAATGTGCTGTGCATTCCTGTGCTTTCTGCAATATTTCTTTTACGTCCGCCCCATATTGTGGGATACCCTTACTCTTTTTTTGTTCCTCTTTCTTATTTTCCTTTTTTGCCATTTGTCTTGCCTCCCGTTCTCGAAACTAATTTCAATTCATCCGCAAGTTTGTTAACTTCCTCCTTCAAACTCCGCATTTCCTCAATCACTTCTTTGACTTTGTCCCTAACAAGATACAACCTGATGTCTCCGTCTGGTAAATTCTGCATAATAATCACTGCTCCTTTTCAAGTATTTTATTTAACAACACTTTATTATCTTTCTTTTTCCGCTTGCCTCTGTCCGCTGTTCTTTCTTTTGCTATCGCAGACCTTACTTCAGGCAGTTGTTCATACTTTTGCAGTCTGCTTATTATACCTCCACTCTCGTATTTTCTTGGGTCTTCACCATATTTTATTCCTTTCTGTGCTTCCCCCAGCTTTGCCAAGACGCCTGTCAATCTGGGATTACTCCTATTAATTCTCATCTCCCACCTCCAAAGTGACATCAGCCCATTCAGGCTGTGATTTTTCGATATATGTCGCAATTACAATATGCCCGTGTTTTGTTAATCTCAACTTACCTGTCACAGTAATAAGCAATGTCTTTTTTAACCACGCACCTATCATTTTAGCCCTGTTATCATAAGCAAAAACAACAATTGGAGTCACATAAGCAAAAGAATCTTTGTTGTTTATTGATTGCAGTCTAAAAGAGAGTATATCTTTTTTATTTTCTGTTTCCGCCGCCGACCTAAACCTTATCTTGTCTGGGTAGCCCTCCAACTCTACTACATTTCTACAGTTTGTTTTTAACTTCAACGTGACTTCTTCCATTTCTCCTACCTCCTTTTACTTCTTTGTTTTTTTAATGCTTCTCGTATTGTTTTTATATGCGTTTTTTCTTCTACCCCGCCCGCCTCGTTGAGATACGACCCTATACTTATAGGCGGTGTGTCGCCTACGGGCAATTCAATGTTTGACAGCATATATTTTACGCTATCAACTATATGACTGTTAAAATTACACTCTCCTTTTCCCTCGTGTGCAAAATGCGCCGTGTCTACAACTACTTTGTTGCGCGTAATGGGGTAGTGAGCCTGATACAGGTTATCATATACCTTTTGGGCGTTTGTTGACACTTTGAACGATTTATTGGCTATCCAACGCTGCATTTTTCGTATCCCGTCCAGTGTGGATTGTCTTTTTGACGGGATTAATTTTAACCCTAAATCAATATAATCATCCGCTACTGACGTACCAGAGTTGGGGAGAGTATTCCACATTGAGGGGTCTGCGTATATGTGCGCCGACCTTAACAGCACCTCAACCTTATCTCGTGGATATTCCCCAAATAATTTGTTGTCTGTCAAATCTTGTAAAACGGTCTGATAAACAACCTCTGGTAGCATTTTATTATTATGCCAACAATATATTACCTGCAAAAAATCCCCAGACTTAATGGCAAGCGTGATTGCCGTATCATCGCTGACCCCCGCATCCATCCCGCCCACAAGCCTTAATCCTGCGGGATTGCTTTTGTTTATAATGAGATTATATTCTTCTGTAAACTCTCTTGGTTTAGCGATTATCTGCGTGGGGTCAAGTGTAAATACTCGCCCTTGTTGTGACGCCTCAAAACTCAAAAGATACTCCTGCGCTATTTCTACCTCTGTCATTCCCGCCGTCTGTTTAATAAACCATTCATCACCTCTTTCAGGATGCACCGTCCACGGCAGCGTCACCGGATACATATCAATATATTCTTTATCCTCTTGCGCATCCTCAAACTCTTTTAACTTTTTTTCCGCAGTTTCGTACAGATTAAAAAATAAGTTTTTACCTCGCGGGGTAGATACTATATGCGCTGCCTTTGTTGCGGGTAACACGCTTGATAAAATTTCCGCAAAATTTACCGTATAAAATGCAGCCTCATCTAAAAACACATCATCATACGTTCCGCCCCTACCTGTGGTCGTTGTCGTTGATGACCCCTGCAACGTGTTTTTTGTTATGGGATTATATATTAGCATTGGCTTCTTCGTCATCACTAAATTTATTTTTAAATAATCGGGCAAATTATCATTTGCGTGCATTATCCGACCGAACAATGAGTTTTTACCTGCAATTATTAATTCTTCTTTTTCGCTTATCAATCTCCCTTGCCATCCCGCCCGCCCCCATTGCAAATACCATAAATATCTTAACATTGCAAGGTTAGAGATAAACAACTGTCTTGACTTTGCTGTTATTGTTTTATTATACGTCTCCCAAAGAGACAACTGCCTCAACAAATATGGATACCTCGGAGCCACTCTATCACGGTTAGTCACGGGGTCATATGTTTTGGCGTGAGTAAAAATAAAATAACTTATATCATCTTCGCATTTGAGCCATTCCTGCATATGTTCTTTTGGGATTTTGTTTACGTTAATCGTCCCCATCAACCAGCCCCTGCTTCGCCAACAACATTGCCTCCCCTACTGTTTTAGGGTCATAAATAAGTTCGCTTGTTATTCTTTGGCTCCATTTTTCTTCATACTCAAAATATAATTTTATCGCTTTTGACTCGCCATCTTTCAAAATCTTGTCAAATAATTTTTGTCTAACCAAAAACGTTCTCTCGTCCCGCCCCTTGTTATACTCCTCCACTACATCAGCGGAGAAAGACGCTGTTTTTTTTATTTTTGAAATCATATCCCAAGATGTTTCGTACTTTAAACGCCAATGACCCTCTGTTTGCAAGTCTTTAGGGCGTAAGTGAGGAGGGGTCGCATACCAAGCAACAAATACAGGGTATAAAGCATCAAATTTATGTGACGGATTTTCTTTTTTCTTTTTCTTTTTTTTCTGTGCCATCTTATATCTCCTTTTTTTATCAAAGCTCCTATAAGGTTATATAAGTTAACACACTATTTTTTATACTCCGAGACAATAATTTCCCAAATATTCTTTGATTTTTTGCCTCGTGACAATCATTTTATCACCGCTAATCGTGTTTCTGCTCTCTCCGTGCCTGCGATAATATAAGCCTGTGGTTTCGCATCTCACAAAAACATCTCCCCGCTTTTGTTTTTCCAGCCAATACACCCAATCTTCAAGCGCTGGCATATCCCGAAATCTTATGTCGGTCGCTCTGTGCAGAGCAGACAAATGCATATAATTTTTTGCTCGCATCCGCAAAGGGTTATATGTCGGCGGGATGTGTATGTCATACTCAATAAGATTGTTGTCCTTGTCCATCCGCATAAAGGCGGTGTAAACCACATCTGCCTGCATCTTATCAGCAGTAGCAACTACCTCACGGACATAATTTTCGCTTAACGCATCATCAGAATCAAGGAATATAACCCATTTTCCTTCCAGCCGGTCAAGTAAGTTATTGCGTGTTGCGACAACGCCCTTGTTTTCTGCGTTAACCACAATTTCAAAATCTTTAAGCCTCTTGTTCCAATAGTTTTTTTTGTTTTTTATAACAAACAAAGAACTATCGGTGCTTTTGTCATCAACAACAATAAGGTTAGGCGTCCCGCCTTCCTGCATCATCACACTGTCTATCGCGTGAGATACATATGGCTCGTAATTATAATTCGTGATTACAACTGTGACATCTCTAATCTCCACATATCACCTCGTTTTTAAAGGGGTTTCCCCTGTTTATTTTTCGCACTTTAAACATTTCTTTCTGTTTTCATTCTCAAAATTATCAAAATAAGTCCCTATGCCCAAAATCTCATTATGTTTTTTTGTTGCGAAATAACGCCCCGCCCGATTACGGCAACAAGACCGCAAAAAAGTATCCAAACTCGCTCGCTTACAATCGTATTTAACCACGCAATAAAAAGCATACTCAATCATATCTGATATTATCTCATCAACTGCGTGAGAAATGTTACACCTCCGTACATAATTCCAAGCATAAGACCTTACTGTATTCGTAATATCAGCCCCTAACATTTCCAGTTCGGGAGAAGAGACAAAACGTTTTTTCTTATCGTCAAATTTGACCGCGTATTCTTTTTTGCCCTTCTTGCCTCGCGTTATTATTTTTATTTTAATCATTTTATCCGCTCTGCTACTTGCGAAACGTCATCAACAACAAGATACATACCGTTGTTTGTTATTATGTCGTACCTAAACTCTTTCTGTTTCTCGCTTAATCCGTCTTCTGGGTTTTTATATTTATTCGGGGCTTTGCATTCTATCGCAAGAAATCTGCCGTCTGGAAGTATCCCCAGGATGTCCGCCACTCCAGCCCGACAACGTGGATTAAATGAATAACGCCCTTTGCCCCTATATACGCCCTGCGTGTTATTTTGCCACGCCGTTATTTTTATCAGGGACAAATAATCCAATATAGCCTTTACAACAGCATTTTCTTTTTCACCCACTTTTTTTCCTCCTCCTCTGCTTTCGCCCGTATTTTTTTATCTTGCCCAGTCTGCCCGCTCGGTGCAAGTCACGCACCGCCTTTTTACCGCCATACACCGCACACGCAAAATCATAACATATTTTGCACAAGCCTGCCTGTAAATAATCACGCTCTATGCGTTTGCAAAAGTCGCATTTCAAACGGCAATCTAATACCATCTTCACTCCTCAAATAACTTTATTTGTTCTGTTTCTTTCTCTAATCTTCTCTTTGCAATTTCACAATATTCTTCAGATATTTCTATGCCTATCCACCGTCGGTTTAATCGCTCACAGGCAATAAGTGTACTTCCCCCGCCTGCAAACGGTTCTAAAACAAGCATACCTTTTTGCGTATGATAATGCAAAAACAATTCCATCAACTCAACGGGTTTCTGTGTGGGGTGATCCCCCTTTTTAGGTACTTGTTGATTTATTCCCTCAATAACATTTCCTGCCTTTTTGCTCGTATCAAACCAATTGTAATTATCTTTGCTTTTGCTTAACACAACAACGTTCTCATACCGTGGGCGATATTTCCAGCCAAGCCCAAGATTCTTTTCCCAAACAACAGTTTGGATAAGATTAAAATGCTTTATTGCCTCTATCGTGAACAAGGCTGTTGCAGGCGTTTTTCCACCACCACCCCCACAAAAACAACAGCAACACGCTTCTTTTTTACACGCCCGCTGAAACGCCGACAACCAACCCGAAATAGAATTCAACCATTCATCAAAGCCATCGTTTATTATTTTTTTATGATTTTTTGTCCGATTTGACAGATATCCAACCCCATACGGGGGGTCTGTTAGTACTAAATCAACACTACAAGCATCAAACAATGGCAAGATTTCCAAACAATCACCACAATACAATACCCCTTTATCCGTTCTGTAATATTCGTAATCTTTTAATGTTTTCATTTTCACTCCTCAAAGATAAGCGTATGTACATATTCATTTACAGTCACCGACAGTTTCACATCGCATAAAAACATATGGGCATTTTCTGCGATTGCCTCGTTTGTTTTCTGTTCAAATTCCGAAACACACCGAGACCGCACAACAACAACTTTCATACTTGTCTTGCCACTTACTTTTCCAACACCGAACCTGTCATTCATTTCTGTCATTTTTTACCTCCTCAAATAATTTTAATTGCGACGGTATGCACTTATCACACCCGCCTTTTTCCATATACAACTTATTCTTTTCTTTTCGCAAATCCAACATTAATTTGTCACCACACGCTTTGCAGGATAACTGCAACCAAAATGGATACTCGTCCCAGCGTTTAGTCCTCATCAAAATAACCGCAATAATCACAGGATTTTAACCAGCCAACGCAACCATCGCCTGCACCCCACGTGCGATTTTCCGTCAGCCACTTGCCGCAATCTGGGCACTTATCCTGTCCCGACGATTTCCTACTTAAAACCCACAGGATAACAGCTATTACCCTGTGTTTCTTTTTCAACCTCTTAAATGTTCGCCATACTTTTTTAACTCTCCACGGGACAAGACATATAACCGCATAACGTAATGATTTTTTAAGTGCCCTATGGTCGCAGTCTTTGCAGACACACAGTTTGCCATCTTTGCTGTCTACACCAAATGGATACAAGTCAACGTTTTTACTTCCGCATTCTCTGCACTTCATTTTTTTTTGCCTCCTTTTTCTTATTTTTATTCATTTTTATGGTGCCGTTTACTATTGTGTTTCTACAAACTTTTGTAT
>OMKS01001953.1_pt1 | contig 17698 bp, 14 predicted proteins | sample 1674721 | NCBI WGS metagenome assembly OMKS01 (sample SAMN06264996, study PRJEB25208) | sediment metagenome | isolation source: hot spring sediment | place: USA: California | collected 2014-09-02
ATCTACACTATCCTCTTCGTCGGCAGCGTCAGATGTGTATAAGAGACAGTGCTATAGGAAAACAACCTCAAAAAAGGAGTTTTAACTATGACTAAAAGAAAAGTTGCGATTAATATTGAACTTTTTATGGCTTTACAGAGAAAAGAGATGCTTAGTGGTTTGAATAGATATTATGCCGGCCTAGCTTTAGGTCATTCACCTGATGATTTTGAAGCTGTAATGCACTATATCAATTCTGGTGGCGCAGCTGACTTTAGACGAAGACACGAAAATGACCCTCGTTTTTCTGTAGAAATAGAAGAAGCCGATGATTGACTGGTATTAAAAAAATAGCGGAAGTTTGGTTCAGACTGGACTTCCGCTTTTTTCTTAAGTTTAAATGTAGTATTATGTATTAATGAAAAAAGTGGAAAAATTTTTAAAATTATCTATAGTATTTTTTATTTTTTTTGTTTTATTTTTAGCTCTCTTTATTCCCTTTGAGGAGATAAAAGCTTTTGACTGGCCTGAAGGTTTAACTATTAAGCCAGCCAAAACTGAAGTATCTTTATTGGCCGATGAAGATTTTTCTGGTCTAGTTAGGTTGATAAATAATCAGCCAATTGATTTATTTGTAGAAGTTAAAGTAGAAGATTTGTCAATCTGGGATGGCTTACAGGAAATCTATCCACTTAGTTTGGTTGATAATTATTCACCTCAAGATTTTATCAAGCCGGCTTATAATTCTTTTTATATTAAAGCTCAAGAAGAATTTGTTTTACCGGTTGATATTTCTTTACCTGATTTTTTACCGGCCGGAAGTTATTATGGAGTTTTAATGTTTTCAGTAACTTCGGCCAATCAACCCTCATCCCAAGCTAAGGTTATAACCCGCCTTGGTTCAGTTTTTTTAATCCGTCTTGAGGGTAATAATATTAAAGAAGAGGGAAGGATAATAAATTTATCCTTATATGATAGTAAAAAAATAACGACTGAATTACCTCAATATTTTGAAGTTGTTTTTAAAAATACCGGCAATGTTCATCTTAATCCAGCGGGCCGGATAGAGATTTTTCGTTTTGGTCAATTAATTGGAGAAGTTCCGGTCGGTATTTTTCCGGCTTATCCCGGGTTGGATAATAGAATCAAAGTTTTATGGTCTTCACCACTTCAATCTGATTTCTCAAAAATAGGTTTTTATCAAGCCAATTTGAGAATGTATTTAGGTTATGGAAATGAATATCAGGAATTTAAAACATTTTTTATCGTTATGCCTAAAACAATTCTTATTCCTATTTTAATAATCTTAAGTTTTATCTTTCTGGGGTTATTTTTCAAATTATTTTCCAGATTGTTTAAAAATTAAAATAAGTTGTTTCTTTAATATCTGAGTTTTGTTATAATAAAGTAATGTTTTTCAGAATAATGGTAAATAAAATTTCTAAAGCTATTTTCTTATTTGGCGGTTGTTTTTTGCTTTTTATTTTTCTTTTTCAAATTGCTCAAGCCGATATGGAAAGTGCTAATTATCGGATAATTTTTGATAGTGTTAATGTCGGTGGCCTTGATTATGGCTCTTCCGCAAATTACAGTCTACGAGATTCTATTGGTCAATTAAGTTCGGACTTAGCTACTTCTACTAATTACCAAATCCTAGCCGGCTATCGCCAGGCCTATGAAGATTCTTTTATTACCGTCTCCGGTGGTGGTCATTTAGCTCTTGGGAATTTAAGCGGACCCGGAGCTATTGCTGAAGGAGATATATACTGGAAAGTGACAACTAATTTTAATAACTATAACTTGTCTATTAAGGGTAGCGCATCACCAGTCTTACAAAGAATCGGTGGTGGGGGTAGTTTTTTAGATTATACTCCAGCCAGTTCTGACCCGGATTATGAATTTATTCTACCTAGTACTGATTCTGTTTTTGCCTTTTCTCCTGCCGGTTCTGATATTGTTTCTAAATATTTACATAATAATATTATTTGTAATTCCGGTTCCAATAGTTCACTAGATAATTGTTGGAATGGTTTATCAACATCTAATGAATTAATTTCTTCTGGTAGTTCTAATTACCCAACCGGCGCCACCACGACTATTAATTTTAAAGCGGGGATTGGTCTTGAGGCAGATCTTGCCTCAGGTGATTATCAAGGCGTAGTTTTAGTAACTATTTTGCCACTTTAATAATTAGAGTAATAATTTGTTATAATAGTGGTTATGAATAAAGAACCACTGGCTTCTATTTTAAGGACTCAATCATTAGCTAATTTTATCGGCCAAGAACATTTGGTTTCTATTGATAAACCATTGGGCTAAGCAAATAAGAATAAGATAAGGATGTCTTTTATTCTTTGGGGACCGGCTGATTCAGGTAAAACTACCTTAGCTAGGATTTATGCCAATTCTTTGAATATAGATTTTTATGAATTATCAGCCGTTTCGGCCGGCAAGGCAGATATTAAAGTTATTTTGGAAAAGCAGGGTGAAAAAATTTTATTTTTAGATGAAATTCATCGTTTTAATAAAGCTCAGCAAGATTTTTTATTACCGGTGGTAGAGCAAGGTAAAATTATTCTAATCGGAGCAACAACTGAAAATCTCAGTTTTAAAGTCATTTTGCCACTTTTATCAAGAGTGAGAGTCTTTATTTTAAACTCTCTATCGGAAAAGGAAATTACCAAGATAATTTCTCGGACCGGTTTTTCTTTGGAAGCCAAAGAGTTAGAGTGGTTAATTAATTATTCCGGTGGTGACGCTAGACGAGTTATTAATATATTAGAAGCCACTAATGATATTTATAAAGAGATAACTAAAGATAATTTAATTCAAACTTTAGGTAGTGAAAGAATTCTCAATTATGATAAAAAAGGAGATGAGCATTATGAAACTATCAGCGCTTTTATAAAAAGTATGAGAGCCAGTCAAGTAGATACCGCTTTATATTATTTAACTAGAATGATTTCCGTCGGTGAGGACCTCAAGTTTATAGTTCGGCGAATGGTTATTTTTGCCAGCGAAGATATCGGAATATCTCAGCCAATCGCTTTAGTGGTAGCCAATGAAGTTTTTCGGGCATTAGAAACAGTTGGCTTGCCGGAGGCCGGTCTTAATTTGGCTCATGGAGTGTCTTATTTAGCTAAAGCTAAAAAAGATAGAAGAGTTTATGATGCTTGGTAAGAAGCTAAAGAAGATGTTAGACGTTTTGGTAATTTAACAATCCCGGCTAAAATAAAAAATCCCAGTACTGATTTATTAAAAGAAAAAGGTTATGGTGAAAATTATAAAATGTATGATGACGATAGTTATTTACCTGATAAATTAAAAAATAAACCCCTTTCTTAGCTCCTCGGCTCAAAAATACAAAAACAAGGTTTTTGTATTTTGTGCGCTCTACATCGCTAATAAAAAATATTTTAAAGAATCTTTAGATTAATTATCTTTCTGTTTGATTTCTAACTTTTTTATTTGTTCAGCTATTAAATTGGCTTCACCTTGACGATAAGATATTCTACCTCGGCAAGCAATGCAATTTTCCGGCTCTAGGATATCTTTGTATTTTTCAAAAACATCACCAAAAAAGACAACTTCTATCTTATCGTTGAAATCAGCCAGACAAACAAAAGCCATTTCTTTACCATTTTTGGCTATAATTTTTCTAATATTTTCTATAACTCCACCAACAACGGTAGTAGTACCGTCCAGTAGTTTTTTATTATAACCGATACTATTTTTTTCATCTTTAAATAACTCTTTAAAATTTTCTAATGGATGACCGGAAATATATAATCCCAGTAATTCTTTCTCCCAAGCTAATTTGTCATTTTTACTAGCTAAAGGAGCTTTATTAAGACGAAATGAAGGTAGGGAAGAGTCGTCACTTAAACCATTGAAGAGTGATTCTTGTTGATTATTTTTTGATTGTTCACGATTATAGCTAAGAGCTTTTTCAATATTGGCTAATAGAATTCCACGGTCAATTTTCAAACTATCAAAAGTGCCGGTTTTTATAAGAGCCTCTAGTGATTTATGATTTAAGTTTTTATGAACAATTCTTTCCAAAAATGAAGCAAAATCTTTAAAATGTCCATTAGCTTTTCTTTCATTAACTATGGCATCAGCAATATCTTTACCTAAATTTTTTATAGTATATAAACCAAAACGAATTTTATCTCTTTTTCCTTGAGGGGATTTTATAACAGTGAAATCACCGAAACTTTCATTAATATCTGGCGGCAATACTTCCAGATTAAGTCTTCGACAATCTTCCACAACCATAGCTATTTTTTCGGTGTCGCCAGCTTCGGCTGATAGAATAGCTGTCATAAATTCGCTGGTATAATTGGCTTTCATATAGGCGGTTTGATAAGCTACTCGACCATAAGAGGCGGCATGAGCTTTATTAAAGCCATAAGAGGCAAAAGGCTCAATCCAGGTCCATAAATCCTCAGCTTTTTTTCTGGGCCAGTTTGAATTATCAACACAACCTTGAATAAATTTCTCTTTTTGAGCCGCCATTTCGGCCGGTATTTTTTTACCGACAGCTTTACGGAACTTATCCACTTCAAGCCAAGAATAGCCGGCTAAATCATGAGCCATTATTAAAAGGTCATCCTGATAGACCAAAACACCATAGGTGGTAGCTAATATTTTTTCTAAAATTGGGTCGAGATATTTTATCAAGCGGGGATTTTTCTTACGGGCAATATAGTCCGGTATGAATTGCATTGGTCCAGGGCGATAAAGGGCTACCATAGCATTTATATCATTGACGCTGGTTGGTTGGAGTTCTTTTAACCACCTGGTCATACCAGAGCCGGATAATTGAAAGAGACCCATTGTCTCTCCTTGGGAAAGCATCTCAAAAGACTTTTTATCATCTAAAGGAATTTTTTCAATATCTATTTTTTTTCCACGAGTTTTTTCAACTAAACGAATAGAGTTTTCTAAAATAGCCAAATTTCTTAGACCCAAAAAATCAAATTTAGTTAAACCAATGCCATCTTCGCCAATAGAATACATATCATATTGACTTATAATTCCTTCACCTTTAGGGTCTTTTTGTAAGGGAGTATATTCATTTAAATCTTTAGGACTAATAACCACTCCGGCGGCATGGACTGAAATATGTCTAGCACAACCTTCTATTTTTTGAGCTAAATCTATAATTTTTTTAGTATCTTTTTCTTTATCATAAGCTTCTTTTAATTCCGGCACTATATTCAAGGCCCTCTTAATAGTTATTGGTTGTCCTTGGCTACCTAAAGGAATCATTTTTGATAAGCGGTCACCGGTGGTATAAGGATAACCTAAAGCTCTAGTAACATCACGAACAGCTCCGCGAGCCATCATGGTACCAAAAGTTCCTATTTGGGCCACTTTATTTTGACCATATTTATTTTTGGTATACTCTATAATTTCATCTCGGCGATTATCGGCAAAGTCCATATCAATATCAGGCGCTGACGGTCTTTCTGGATTTAAAAATCTTTCAAAGGGTATTTTAAATTTTAAAGGATCAACTTTGGTGATATCTAGAGAATAAGTTACTAAAGAACCAGCTACTGAACCACGAATATTATAATAAATACCATTTTTTCGGGCATAACGGATTAAATCTTCCACAATCAAAAAATAAGAAGCATAACCTTTCATTTTGATTATGTCCAATTCGTAATTAAGTCTATTTAAAGCTTCAGGGTCTTTAGCTAAACTTTTTTTTTCAAGACCATCTAGGGCTAAGCGGGCTAAAACTTGGTCGGCCGTTTCTTTTTTGGGTAAGGAAAAATTAGGAAAGATAAATTCACCGATAGTAATTTTCACTTGGCAACGTTCGGCTATTTTTAAAGTATTAGTTACTGCTTCGGGAGTTTCGGTAAAATATTTCTTGGCTTCTTCAGGACTTATAAAAGAAAAATCAGCTTTCCAATTATCATAACGGCTTTCTTGAATATTAGTATTGGTTTGAATGGCGACTAGAGTCTTATGAGCCTCGGCGTCTTCGCGATTAAGGTAATGAGAGTCATAAGTGCCGACTAAGGGTATGTTTGTCTCTTTAGCTAATTCTATTGTCATCTTACGAACTCGGTCTTGACCTTCAATTTCCGGATGGGGCATTATTTCTAAAAAATAATTATCTTGGCCAAAGATTTCTTGATATTGGCTAGCTATTTTTATAGCTTCTTCTTGGTCGTTATTATACAAAGCTTGAGCTATTTCACTTCCCAGACAACCCGATAGGCAAATTATTCCTTTATTATATTTAGCTAAAGTTTCTCTATCTAAACGTGGTTTATAATAAAAACCTTCTAAATGAGAAATGGAAACCAACTTCATTAAATTGTGATAACCCTCTTCATTTTCAGCCAAGAGGGTTAGATGATATCTTTTGGCATCAATATGGGCTTCTTTGTCTTTTAAACTTCTAGGGGCGATATAGACTTCAACTCCGATAATTGGTTTTATATTTTTAGCGGTGGCTTTTTTGTAAAATTCTATTGCCCCATACATATTACCATGGTCGGTAATGGCTAAAGCCGGCATTTCATATTCTAAGGCTTTATCAATCAAGTCATCAATTTTTGATAAGCCATCAAGGAGAGAATAATGGCTATGGGTGTGAAGATGGACGAAACTCATTGTCTGCTATTATAGCAGATTTTTAGTTTTGAAAAGAATAATTGACTATTTTAAATATCTATGGCAGTTAGTAAGATAGAGGTGTAAAAACAACAAAAGGAGGAAAAACTATGAGCTTGCCAGAGGTTTTGAAAAAAGAAATATTTACTCAGGAAGACATTTTTTCTTACAAGAAGTAGATGTTATAGAGCTTCGTTTTCTGGCCAAAAGACAAGGATGGAAACCTTTGTTTTTGGAAGTGATTGATCGTATTCCAGATGACAATATCTGTCGAAAAATCTTCGACTTTTTGTTCTAATTTATTACCGGCTCTTTGAGGGGCCGGTTTTGCTTTTGAATTAAAGAGCCATATTCTTGATTTTACTAATGATTAGTGGCAGTAATTATTAGTAATAAGGTCTTCGAAATAAGGTTAAAAACAAAGAAGGAGTAAAGAAATGAAAAGAATATTCTTACTACTGTTAATTTGCTGTCCGGTTATCAATGCTTGGTCAGCTGGTTTGAATCGGACTGGTGGATTGGGTCCGCGAGCTGGAGCCATGAGTGGCGCCTATACCGCCATCGCTGACGATATTTCGGTTTTCTACTACAATCCGGCCGGCTTGGTGAATTTCACCGAACCCTATGCTGAATTAGGGACTGAATTGATTATTCCGCGCTTTAGTTATGAAAGAAACAATCGGAAGATAAGATCAGCCGATGTCTATCATCCCTCACCTTTAGGTGGCTATATCAGGCCACTGAATGACGACTTGGTTTTTGGTTTGGGGATATATTCTCCTTATGGTCTCGGGTCGTCTTTTGAAAGTAATCGTTTCCAAAGATGGCGCGATACTGAAACCATGTTGGGAGTGGTCAATATCTCTCAAGCTATTGCTTGGCGTTTGAATGATAAGTTGTCCTTGGGAGCATCTTTAGATATTGGTTATGGCCAGTTTGTCTATCGGGCGCCTTTGGAAATTTTCGGTCGACCGTCAGTCATCTATGCTGATAATAAAGCTGATGGTTTTGGTATCGGTGGCAGTCTTGGTCTTTTATTTCAAGATGAGAGCTGGAGTTTTGGTCTTAAAGCCACCTCACCTTTGAAGGTAAAACTGGAGGGACGGTCAGAGTTGAGCGTTGGACCAATAACCTTTAGAGATCGCCTAGAGACTGAATTTACTTTCCCTGGCCGTCTCTCTTTTGGTCTAGCTTGGAGCCCTAATGAAAAGCTGACTTTGGCTTTTGATACCAAGTATACTTTCTACCGACCGGCGAATAAAGAGATGACTTTATCATTTCGCAGTTTGCCGATTAGTAAAAGCGAAAAACTGGCTTGGAAGAATGCTTTAGGTTTTCATTGGGGCTTGGCTTATCAAGCGACCGAGCATCTGACTTTCAGAACCGGTTTCGGTTGGTTGGCGGAAGTGATACCGGATGAAACGGTTAGTACTTTGATGACCGATGTAGCCGGTTGGGACATCTCGGCTGGAATGGAATATCATCGAAATGATTTTTCGCTTCTTGTCTCCGCTCTCTGGGGCTTTGGTGATAGGGAAGTGAAGACTTTTACTCGGCGAGAAAAATACCAAGCCGATGTTTTTGTCTTCTCCCTATCCGGCAGTTATCGATTTTAACCTTGTTTTTTTATTGCCGTCGGGTGTTAACTCACCCGACGGTTTTTCTTTAATTGAAAAACCACCAGCTTTAGCTAGTGTGGGCGTTTAAAGGCGTAGCCCTTGGCAAAATCACCTTAGGTCGATATTAACAACCTAAAGTGATTTTACTTGTGAACCGCAAATTATACCAATTGACGCACACCACTTGGCTCTGCGATTACCACATTGTATTTTGTCCTCAATACCGCGGTAAAGTACTGGGTGATACTTTCATTAAAACTGAATTGAAGCGATGATTCAAGTTTATTGCAAAATGGAAACAGTGTCAGATTCATGCATGGCACATAGAAGATGAACATGTCCATCTCTATATTTCAATTCCTCCCAAATACTCCGTCTTCTCCAGCATCCAAATCCTGAAAGGCAAAACCAGCTCTTGGCTCAAGAAAAAACAAAGAAATTTCCCAAGGATGCACTCTGAGGCAGGGGCTACTATGTCTCAGCTATCGGATTGAACGAACATCAGCTTAAAAACTACATCACTTATTAACAGCGCAACCAAATCGAGATGCCAAAGCTGTTCTAGTTCCCAAAGAGGACAAGATAGAAACCACCAGCGACTAGCTGGTGGTTTTCATTTAAAACATTGACATAATGGTTATAATTTGCTATTATTTATTCAATTTAGGTTTAGGTCTTTGATAAAGCAATAGTTACAACCGAAAAGGAGAATTGCTATGGTCACGAAACATTCTAGCGTTTCTCCTTGGAGGAGAGCGCAAAAAGCGACAAAGATTCATCTGCGGAGGATCTTTGTTGAGGTGGTCAATTTTTTGTTCAATCACGATTGGCTGTTTTGGCTGATTGGGTTACTGAACGGAAGGTTCGGCTTTTTGGAATCTATTTTCCTTGTCTATCCAGCGAATGAAGAGTATGGCTTGGCGTATGCTTATCCATTTCGTCTTCGAAAAAATCGTTGGTTTCCGAGCTTTGCTGGAATTTTGAGACAAGGTGATAAATGGGGAGTTATGTTCGGCGTCTCTTCTTCCAATGGCCAGTTTGAAGACCCGGAGAATCTGGATAATCTTCGGATGATGGCTGAGCGAATGGAGGAACTCAGACAACTTCTCGGGGCTAAGCGAAAGACCTTTGCCGGTATCTTGCCGGGGGTCTTGCATTCGCGGGGTATTGTCAAAGAAACCCCGGAAGCTGACATGGCAGCCGAGATTGTCGCCGGCATGGTGGATTCGGCCAAAGTCCGTCTTCAGGACCTTCACCCGGTAGTTATAATCCTTGGTCATAAAGGATTTATCGGACGAAGAGTAACTGAAATTCTGAAAAAGAAAGGCGAGATGGTCGTCGGGATTGACCTGGGAGATAAATGGCCAGAATGGGCTGGCTGGTCGGGAGATGAAAAGGTGGTGGTTTTAAATATCACCCGCAACAACGCTTTGGCTGATTATGTTGATTGTTTTTGCCCGGGCTGGGTGATAATCAACGAAGTCTATCCGCCACCGAGTGATGACTTAGTGAAAAGGATAAAAGGCAGGGGTTGTGACATCTTCCACATCGTCGGTGTTGAGGCTGACGCTTGGCCAAAATTTCCTTCCGTCTATGAAGGCGGAATTCCTTGCTGTGCTGCTTGGCCCTCAGCTGGGCGGCAGGTTTGTATAAAGAAGATGTAATGTAAACAAAGAAAGGAGGATAAAGAGATGGCACTAAATGACGCATTATCTTTTTTTGGAACGGAGGTTCTGAAAAAAGAGAGATGGGAGAAAAGGCGTTGGCCTTATTACTTGATTCTACCTCTTTCTTTTCTAATTGTTCTTTGGGTAGCGGTTAAGAAAGGTATCTGTCTGGTAATGTATGGTTGTACCCCGAGGATGAATAGTTTATTTTTTGACGGACTTGGCAGAGTTTGTCGAGAAATAAAAGAAGGAGCAGCTTCTTGGAAAGCCTTAGACTTAATTTATGGTTATTCCTCAACCGGTAATTTAGTTGATGACTTTTGGGTGAATATGATGAATGCCCAAGCAGTCAGAAATCGACTTGAGATGGTTAAAGGATATCTAATGGATTCTAGTCTAGAAGTTGCAAGAGATGGCCAAGAAGTCAGGATTATGTCTTTGGCCTGTGGTTCAGCTCAGGCAGTTATAGAAATTCTAGTTACCTTGAAGCAATTAGGAATTCCAGCGCGAGCGATGTTGATTGATCGCGATTCAACCGCATTGGATTATGCTGCAAAGATGGCTAGAAATCGTGGAATTGATGTGGAGTTGGTTTTGGCCAGTGTCAGTCAGGTCAAAAAATATAGTCAAGATTTCCAGCCCCAGATTATAGAGATGGTTGGTTTGATGGACTATCTCTCAAGCCAAAAGGCAAAAGAGTTGACTCAATTGATTCACACTTCCTTGCCTGAGGGTGGTTGGTATATTACCGCTAATATTATTTCCAATATAGAACGCTGGTTTTTGTATTGGGTAATTAATTGGCAGATGGTGTATCGACAGCCCGAAGAATTGCGGGAAATAGTGGATGAGGTATTCGGCTCTCCTTGTTGTGACTTAAAATTGGATCCTTTAGGGATCCACGCTGTTGTAATTGCCCGGAAATAATCTAGTTTGTAATGGTTTTATATGTTAATATTAAACTGTTATTAAAACGATAAAGATAGTTTTCGGGCTTTATTTATGAATTTATTTGCTTTTTCTGCTTTAGTTAATTTTATTACTAGTATTACTTTAGGTTTATTTGTTTTTTCTAAGAATCCCAAAAAAACGGTAAACCTCTCTTTTTTTTTATTTGCGTTTTTTATAGCTTGGTGGAGTTTTGGCTATTTTTTCTGGCAATCAACTAACGATGTTAATCTAGCTTTGTGGTGGTCCAGGATGTTTATGACTGGAGCTATTTTTATACCAATATCTTATTTGTATTTTGTCTTTTCATTTTTAAATAAACTCAGGGAAAAGTTTTTTTTACTTACTATAGGTTGGATTGTATTCCTATTCTTTCTATTTTTTAGTTTTTCGGATCTTTTTATAAAAGGAATAAAAGAAACTTCGCAATATGGTCTTTGGCCTCAGCCTGGAATTTTATTTCATCCCTTTTTGCTAATTTGGTCTTTTTTTGTTGTCTATGCTACTTATGTTCTTTTTAGAGCCTATCGAGACTATTCGGGAGTTGCGAAACTACAAATAAGATATATTTTAATTGGTATGGTGGTAGGTTTTTTAGGTGGGGCTACAAATTATTTTTTATGGTACGGAATACCGATACCACCGATTGGCAATATACTTGTGTCGGCATATGTCGGAGCAGCGGCCTATGCTATTCTTCGCTACCGCTTAATGGACATCAGGGTCTTGACCCGACGAGTTTATCTTTATTTTTTCACCGCTTTATTCTCTTATATCACCTTCTATTCAATTGCTTGGTTCTATCTAAAAACTTTTGATGACATTTTTCATCCGGCTACTTTTTTGCTCGGTTTATTTATAGCCCCTTCTTTTGTCTTCCTACTTTATTACTTTTACGGTTATTTGCAGCAATTAGCTAATCGCTATTTTTTCGCCGGATTATATAATTATCAAGAAACCATTACTCGCTTAGCCTATGAATTGAATCTTTTCAATGATTTAGAACATATTGTTGATATGATTATGGGTACTTTTCGTCAGGCGGTTCAATTGAAAAAGGCGGCTTTAATTTCATATGTTGATGGCCAAGAGAATTCTCGTTTCTTTGGTTTTTCTGATGAAGAAATAGAAAATTTTTCAGTCGATAAAGCTCTTAAAAGTTTATTAATCGGTCGACGAAAGATATTAACTATTGAAGATATTTATTCTTGCGATGTGGAATTGGCTAAGAGATTGCTTAATAAAAAGATATCAGCTGTCTTACCGTTTTTCAGTGCTGATAATTTGGTGGCTTTAGCTCTTTTGGGTGAGAAAGAAAATCGTGATGCTTTCACTAATGAAGATTTAGCTCTTTTGGAGACCTTAACCAATCAAGCCGGTACGGCTATTTCCAATGCTGGACTCTATCTAAAATTAGCTGATTTCAATAAAACTTTATCTAGTAAAGTGGAAGAACAAACGGCTGAATTGAAAGCTAAAGCGGAACATTTGAAAAAACTTTTAGCTATGCGGTCAGAATTTTTGGATATCGCTTCTCATCAATTAAGAACTCCAGTCTCGGTTATTTTGGGAACCATCTCTATGTTCCATGAAGGCAGTATGGATAAATTACCATTAGAAAGACAACAGCATTTTGTTAATAATATCTATATTAAAGCCAAGAAATTGGAACAAATAATTCGTGATATTTTAAATGCTTCAGAAATGGATACCGGCGAATTTATCTTCACTCCATCAGAACTTGCTCCCAAAGATTTGCGACTAATCATAGACAAAGTAATAGCTGATTTGAAAGAAAAAGCTGAAGAAAAGAATCTGGCTCTTAATTTCCACCGTCCAACTGAACCTTTAATAACACCTGTTAATGAGGAATATTTAGAACAAGCCATCTTTAATTTAGTTGATAATGCCATAATTTACACCCAAAAAGGCCAAGTGGATATCTCCTTGTTGACCAGAGATGATAGGGCTATAATTAAAATAGAAGATACTGGAGTAGGCATAGCGGAAGAAGATAGAAAAAATCTTTTTCATAAATTCTCGCGAGGTAAGAAAGCCACCGATATGTACACTGATGGCTCTGGTCTCGGCCTATTCATAGCTCAAAAAATAGTTACCGGCCATCCCCAAGGAAAAATAGATTTTTCTTCTCAAGTAGGTCGAGGAACCATCTTTGAGATTAGCTTAGCTAAATAACATGAAGAACAAGAAAATATTTTTAATAGAAGATGATAAGGATCAAATAGAGTTGTATAAAATGGCTTTGGAGATGTTTTTACCGGAGATAGAAATAGTTGCTTGCCTGGAACCTGAAAAAGTTATTGAACAGATAAAAAATCAAAAGCCGGATTTAATTCTTTTGGATTTAATTTTGAAAAACTATGATGGAATGGATATTTTGGAGGATTTAAGAAAAGATGATGAATTAAAAGATTTGAAGGTAATAGTTTTAACTAATTTGTATAAAGAAAGCTTGAAAGACAGAGCTTTAGAGTTGGGGGCTTTAGGATATTGGCTCAAAACAGAAATTTTACCTAAAGAATTGGCTCAACAAATTTCTAAAATGTTGGAGTTGGGAAATGAAATCCAATAAATATCTAATTGGCATAGACGAAGCCGGCCGAGGCCCTTTAGCCGGTCCATTGGTTTTTAGTTTGGTGGCGGTCAGAGAAGGGGATTATGATAATTTTTTGAAAGAAATTTCATCTTTCAATATACCTTTGCGTGATTCTAAAAAACTCTCTCTTAAAATGCGCCTTAAGTGGAGAAAATTTTTGTATCAACAAAGAAAAGAAAAGAAAATCATTTTTAGTTATAAATCAATTAGGGCTCAGCGAATAGATAATCTGGGATTAATCAAATCTTCAAAATTTTGTATTAATTGTCTATTGTCTTGTTCTGATTTCTCGCCCCTGGAAAGTAAAATTTTATTAGATGGTGGTTTAAAAGCACCAGTTGAATATATTTTTCAAGAGACAATTATTAAAGGGGATGAAAAGGAGCCCTTGATATCTTTAGCTTCCATTATTGCCAAGACAACTAGAGATATAAAATTATGTCATTTGGCAAAGAAATTTCCTGAATATGGCTTTGAAAAACATAAAGGTTATGGTACCAAAGAACATCGGCAGAGAATAGAGTATTATGGACTTTGCCCAGAACATCGCCGGAGTTTTGTAAGAAAATAATTTAAATTTTTCTTGCTTTTTTCACTTATTTAGTTTATAGTACTACTTATGTCGGTCAGAATGAGACATACTAGAGAGCATACGGCTAAGCGTCGTAGTCACCACGCTTTAAAGGAGCCACGTCTTTGTCGTTGCGCAAATTGTAGTCAATACAAAAAGCGTCATACGGTTTGTCTTAATTGCGGTTTTTACCGTGGCCGAAAATTAATTGATGTTCTCGCCAAATTGGACAAGAAGGAGAAAAAGAAGAAAGAGAAAGAATTGTCGGCTCAGAATCAGAATGTCCCAGTAGCGGGAAAGTAGTTTTTTTGTTTTTTTAAAAATATATTTATGGCCAATCGGCATTTGCTTAGGAGCTTAGTAATGCAAGCTCTCTTTGAGTGGGATTTTAACAATTTAGATAGGAGTGTTTTACCTGATATTGTTCGTCGTTTAGCGAATGAGTTTGCTTATGGGGTGGAAGATTTATCTTTTGCTCTTGATTTAGTTGATGGTGTTATTTCTCGTTTGGAGCAATTAGATAAGGTTATAACCACTGTTGCTCCAGATTGGCCAATAGAACAAATTGCCATAGTTGATAGGAATATTTTAAGACTCGGCCTATATGAGCTTTTGTTTGGTAATACCAAAGATGTGCCGGCTCGGGTGGCTATTAATGAAGCTATAGAATTAGCTAAAACTTTTGGCGGTGAAAATAGTGGCCGTTTTATTAACGGTGTTTTAGGAGCTATTTATAAAGAAATAGGGGAGCCGGACAAAGATGAAATTCCAGCTAAATTGAAGAAAAAAGACATTCCCTATGAACAGATGGAGCAAGAATTGTTAGCTGGCGCGGTAGTTTATTGCCAAAAAGATGATGGTGCCTTGGAGTTGGCTTTAGTTCATGATATTTTCGGTTATTGGACCTTATCTAAAGGTCGTGTGGAGGAAGGGGAAGAATTAGCAGATACGGCTAAACGTGAACTAAAAGAAGAAATTTCTTTAGATATAGAGATAAAGGATGAATTGGGTGATAATGAATATGTGGCGACTGACCCAGAGAAGGGAAAGATAAGAAAAAAAGTTAGTTATTTTCTAGCCGAAGCCAAAAATCCTGATGAGTTGAAATTGTCATCTAAGGAAGGACTTGATAAAGCTAAATGGTTTCCAATAAATGAAATATCAGATTTGAAGATATATGATGATATTTTGCCGATTATTACTCAAGCTTTAAAGAAATTAGCTTAATTTATGAAAAAAATTGATTTGAGCGATTTGGAGAAGAAAATAAATATTGAGTTTAAAGATAAGGAACTTTTGCAAAGAGCTTTAACTCATCGTTCTTATCTTAATGAACACCGTGAATTTACCGGTGGACATAATGAGAGATTGGAATTTTTAGGCGATGCGATTTTAGAATTGTCAGTTACCGATTATCTTTATAATTTTTATCCTCAAAAAACCGAAGGTGAATTAACTTCTTACCGAGCTGCCTTAGTTAATACTTTTCATTTAGCTGAGGTAGCTAAACGTTTAAAGGTTGGAGATTATTTACTTTTATCAAAAGGTGAAGCTCGGGATATTGGTCGGGCTCGGCAATATATTTTAGCTAATACAATGGAATCTTTGATTGGCGCTATTTATCTTGATAAGGGTTATGGCAAGGCTGACGAATTTATAAAAACTGAGATATTATCTTCAGCTGAAGAGACTATAAAAAAGAATTTATCTCGAGACACCAAAAGTCGCTTTCAGGAAAAAGCTCAAGAAATAGAGGGAATTACTCCGACTTATCAAGTTTTAGAAGAATCTGGCCCTGATCATAATAAAAATTTTCTAATCGGCCTTTATTTAGATGACAAATTAATTGCTACTGGTAAGGGTCATTCCAAACAAGAAGCTGAACAAAAAGCTGCTCAGGCAGGTTTGAAATTAAAAAATTGGGAATAATATGCGCCTTAAACAGTTAGAAATTTCTGGTTTTAAATCTTTTGCTAAAAAAACCCTCTTTTCTTTTGAGAGTCCCATAACAGCTATAGTTGGTCCTAATGGTTCTGGTAAATCTAATGTGGTTGAAGCTTTCCGTTTTGTTTTAGGGGAACAATCAATGAAATCTTTAAGAGGCAAGAAGGGTGAAGATTTAATTTTTTCGGGTAATAGCGGTCGGCAAAATAGAGCTTCAGTCAAAGTTTTATTTGATAATCGGGATAGAAAATTAAATATAGATTTTGCTGAAGTGGAAATTTCTCGAGCCGTTGGGCGAGACGGAGTGAATGAATATGCTGTTAATGGTTCGCAGGTTAAATTAAGGGATATTTGGGAAATTCTGTCCGGTTTGGCTTTGGGTCCACAAACAACTTCTATTATTAATCAAGGTGAAACTGATAGAATCCTCTTGGCTAATCCCAAAGATCGGCGAGAGATGATTGAAGAGGCCTTGGGTCTACGGGTTTATCTTTGGGAGATAGCCACCAGTGAAAAAAAACTTTCTAAGACAGAGGAAAATATCAAGCAGACTGAATCATTAAGAAGAGAAATTGCTCCTCATTTACGATTTTTGAAAAAACAAGTAGAACAGGTCAGGCAAATGGATATTTGGCGGAGTGAATTAAAGGTCAAGTATTTAGAGTACTTAAAAAGAGAGAACAAATATTTGGGTAATTTGGAAATGGAAATAAAAAAGAGTAAAGAAAAATTATTGGAGGAATATAATCGTAATAATCTTCGCTTTAAAGAACTGGAATTTATAAAAGAAAATTATGAAGGAGTTGATAGTTTTGAAGAAAAAACTTTATCTGAAATAAATAATACTTTAAAGAGTATTAATGAAGAAAAAAATGAATTATTGCGTCGACTGGGACGAATTGAAGGTGTTTTAGAAATCAAAGAGGACAAAACTCAAAGTGAAGAAATAAAACAGTTTGTTTCTTCAGAAGAATTAAATTCTTTAATAAAAGAGGCTGATGATTATTGGTCTAAATTACCAACTGACATTGCTTCTTATAAAGACTTTTTTTCTTGGCTGAAAGATAAGCTCAATAATTTGATTAAAACTCCTATAAAGGAAGTTTCAACTGAGGCTCAAAATCAATTATCAAATTTACAAAAAGAAAAAGAAGAAATAATAGCTAATATAAATCTTTTGGAAGAAAAAATTAGACAAGAAGAAGAAAAAAAGGTTAATTTACAAAAGAAAATAGAGAAAGCTAATCAGGATTCTCGTTTCATGGATAAAGAATATTATGAATTGAGAGCCCGTCAGACTGAATTAAATTCCAAACTTGACTTATTATCTTCTAAAGAAGAAAAATTAACTATTGAGAAAGAAAATTGGCAAAGAGAAATAGATGAGGCCTTGGTTTTGGTAGATAGAGAAATATTAGAGTATGAAAATCTAGGACCGGATGTTTCAAATGAAGAACCAAGAAGTCTACAAGAAGAGAGGCGTCGAGCCATTGAGAAAATAAAAATAAGATTGGAAGATGCCGGTGTTGACCGAAATGATGTTTATAAAGAATACCAAGAAGTTAGTCAGCGAGATAAATTTTTAGAGAAAGAGATTATTGACCTTCGTCAGGCTTCTCAATCGCTTTTAGATGTTATAAAAGAATTAAAAATTAAGGTCAATAATGAATTTAATGAAGGTTTGGTAAAAATAAATAAAGAATTTCAACACTTC